>ERZ1673703.263-NODE-263-length-71541-cov-24.730465_pt1 | contig 71541 bp, 65 predicted proteins | sample MGYA00580233_ERZ1673703 | MGnify/ENA primary metagenome ERZ1673703 (study PRJEB41218, sample SAMN15661748) | gut metagenome | host: Homo sapiens | place: Canada: London | collected 2015-08-20/2019-03-30 | study: EMG produced TPA metagenomics assembly of... | reverse complement strand
CCAAAATGTTTATCTTTAATTATCAATCACTGTAAACCTTTTTCAGGACGGGACAGTTTTTTCTTGGGTAAAAGTTTCGCGAGATCCGGATCGGCTTCGATACGTGCGATCTCCCGGCGGACAAGCTCCGCAACGTCGGCTTTGACACGGTAATAATTCTCTTTGACGATCTCCTCCATGTGATCCTTGCCGTCCTCACCGACAAAAGAGGATATTTCGGGAATGGGGACATAGGCTGCTGTTTCCGCCTTGACCTTATCGTTGTCGATGACGATCTCGGCATAGAAGATCTTCTGCTCGATACGCTCGTCGAAGTTGTCGGCGACCGAGCCGACGAACATGCCCTGCGTGAGGTTGGAGATTTTCGAGGCAGGGATCAGTGTTTCCAACTGCGTATTGGTCGAGGTGGTGACGTTCTCGTTCGATACCGAGTGCGACTCGCGCAGTTGCACGATCTTGCCGAAACGCTCCGACAAGGTGCGGGCCGTGTCGCCCACGACCTGTCCCGAGAAGATATTGCCCACAGTATTAGTGATGACCTTGGCCTCTTTCTCCCCGTAGTCGCGCTCCAACTGCGAAAAGTCCTGAAATCCCAGACAGACGGAGACCTTGTTCGAGCGGGCCGTGGCTATGAGGTTATCCAGCCCCCGGATATAAATCGTCGGTAGTTCGTCGATGATAAGCGACGATTTCAATTTCCCCTTTTTATTGATAAGCCGGATAAGGCGCGAATTATAGAGTCCCAGCGCCGCGCCGTAGATGCTCTGCCGGTCGGGGTTGTTGCCCATGCAGAGGATTTTCGGCTCCTCAGGGTTATTGATGTCGAGTGTAAAGTCATTGCCCGTAAGCACCCAATAGAGCTGCGGAGAGATCATACGCGAGAGCGGGATTTTCACCGATGCCACCTGTCCCTGCAACTGATCCTGCGCATTGCTTTTCCACGCATCCATAAAGGGTGAGAGGTAGTTTTCCAGTTCGGGATAAGATGAAAGAATCGGGAAAATCTTTTCGAGAGGTTGGCACAGAAACTCGATGGCGTGCGGGAAGGTACAATAATGTCCGTTGTCATAGATTTTCAGGTACCAGATGATCGCCGCCAGCAGAATGACGGCCGAATCGGTGAAGAAGTCGCCCTGCTTATCAACCCATGTTTTATTGAGATTCAGAAGCGTGACATAGGCGCTTTCGTAGGCATCCGAGATATCGTCCATGAAGCGGGCGTCGATGGGATTGCAACGGTTCGAGCGATGGGGATCGTCGAAATTGATGATGCAGAACTTCGGTTTGACGGCGTATTTGTCCAGATGCCGGAGCAGGTGGTTGTAGGCAATGCGGGTCAAATCGTCGAATTTATAGTCGTAGACGAGCATCGAGAAACCCTTCTCGATATGCTGTTTGATATAGTTGTTCAGTACTGCGTAGCTTTTCCCGGAGCCGGGCAATCCGATAACGGCCGTTGAACGGTAGACGTTTACAACCGATATCCACCCGTTCCGCCATTGTCCTTTATAGCGGTAACGCGTAGGTAAGTTCACCGAGCAATCGTTGTCAATACAACGTTCCTCCTGAAGAAAACTTTCGTTATTGTCATTGAAAGGATCGTCCATAAGCGGCTGTTTCATCAATCGCCGCAGCCACACGCCGGCGGCCAGCAGGCTGAGGTAGCCCGCACCGAGGGTCAGCGTGTAGCTCCAGCCCCGGAAGCCGATCCCTGCGGGCAGCGACAGCAGAAAGCCGTTCAGAAAGAACAGCGGGAAGCCGAAGCAGGCGGCAGTGACGATATGCCGCCTGTCGACCCTGCCGTTACGGACGCTCTTCGTGCCGTAGCAGCCCAAGGCGAGGAACAGAAAGGCGCAGAGCTTCGTGACGACGGGAGAGGTGAAAAGAAGCGTTGTACGCTGGATATCGAGCAGGAGGCGGTCAGCATAACCGTAGGTCAGACCGCATGACGAGAGCCATTCGTAACAATACCAATACACGTGCAGTACAAGAAAAAACACGCCCAGCCCCCGGGCGAACTGCACGATACTTTCAAGGGCTTTCAGATCATCTTCCTGTTGCATGGCCGAGAATATTAAAAGTCCCGAAGATACATCTCCGGCAGAAAAACAGGTACCCATGTCCGCTCCAGTCCGTCACAGTCCGCACCGCATAAAGAACGCTCCGAGAGATGAATCCCCGGAGCGTGATGCTGAATAAAAACAGACTGCCTATCGCTGGCTGTAGGCAATCAGATTGTTGCGCAGGATGTCGAGAAAATGCGTCAGACGCAACTTTCGGTTGATGAGCGTATGGCGGCACTGCTCCGGGTTGTTGATACGGACGTTGAAAGTTCCGGAAAGCACATCGACAAGTGTCGCCAGATCGATCCGTGTGCCGTCGATGCGGCGTATGGCTCCGGAGAGTTGCAGGGCCGTAGCAAGCTCCATGATATCCGTAGGTGTGAATTGCTCGGAGAGGAACAGCGGCGACTTGGGGACTTCGACCGACACCGGGGCGGCGATGGACGGATAACGAACCCGGGTAAAGACTAAACGGATCTCGAAATTCGTCAATAGAAGCGCCGATTTGAGCAACAACACTTGCGGAGATTCCTTTTCGACAATTCGCTCCTGCAACCGCATCAGGCAGGATTGGAGGCGGGCAAGTTCGTGCAGCAGGTCGAGGGACGATTTACAGGATTGAACAGTAAGACCGTGCAGCAGGTCGATATAATCTTCATAGGCAGCGTCGAGAGTCTTCTGCTCAGGGGACAGTAATCGTCGGTTGAGAGATGTTTCGAGCAGGACGATAAATTGGCTTTTGTCCAAGTTTTCCATAATTCGACTTACACAGAATTGGTTGGTTTGCTTTGCAAAAATAGGAATTTTCAGGATACCCAATTACATGTCCGGATATCCGCCCGGATATAAAAAATCGAAAAAAATCATTCATCTTCCTTATTCAAGGAATAAAGCAGTGCATCGGTAAATTTTGTGCGATCTTTCTTGCGTTCCAGAACACGGCGTTTGACATCAGTCGGATCGCCGAGTTTAACATGCAATGTATTCTCGAAGACCCGAACAACCAAATTGAATGGAGCTGTCGAACCATCTGCCAGCACGAAAGGAGGTGGAGTCATCCGATCGAGTCCGCAAAGGATTTCCGAAACGCTGATCGCAGGATAGTGTTTGGACCAATGGAGCGGTGAAGTAAATGCAGGTTCAGATATGAAAGATCGCGGGTGTTCAATACGATGATATAACAACTCTTTTTCCAAGCAGATAAATTCGAGAGTCATGTCGACAACCCGGTGTATATATGGCGGAAGCGAAACGGACGGTTCATGAATTCGAGAAAGCAGAAATCGAAACTGGATTTGCGTATAATTTAACGTATGTAATGCCGACAGACAATCTGTGTCATCGCAAAGTGCTGTAATGAGGCGGGCAAATTTCAAAAAGTAAGTTTGCAGCCTTTTTTCAGAAACAACTTTTCGATTCAATGATTTTAAGATGGCTCTGAACAAAGATGTATGCAACAATTTGTCCATCTATATTTGTCGTTTATTACAATGAATTAAATTGCATATATTGTATCTGTAGGATAATTTTCTTATCTTTGCCAAACGGCGAATAGCTGTCGAATCCTGTCATCGACACCTGAAAATGCTACAAAGACAAGATGGACGGGATGATAGGGGAAATCGTGCAAAAAACAGCACGGGCTTCTCCTATCTGTTCATCGGGTTGTAGCATTCCTCAGGTGTCAATAGGTTAAGTCCGTGCTTTTATTTTATGCTATTTCATTTATGGTTTAACCGAGAAGTTTGATTTTGCTACAATAAATTTATAATTTATGCGTTTCATAAAGAAAATACCGGTTACGATTCATTAAAAGTGAATTTTTCAATACAAAAAGACTTACAGATGCTCACATTCTGAATCGGTCAACATTTACATCCGGATATTTTCTTATTGCCGTTCGAATATTCTTCGAACGGCTTTTTTATCCGAAAGTTAAAAACACCCGCACACCTCAAAAGATGTGCGGGTCAAAATCGGGGCGCTTACAGATGCTCAACCGATTCTAAACAGGTCAACAAAATACATCTCAGAGGAGTTATTCGGCCGTAGCCTCGTCGTAGGTGATGGTGTAACCGCTGCTGACGAACGTCCAGTCCTGCGGGCGGTTACCATTCTCGCAAGTAACGGTTTCCTCCCAAGCTCCATCGGCAATGGAATTGAACAGTGACAGCTGGTTCCGTTCAGATGTCCGGCGCAGGTTGAAATGCATGATCGCTCCGTAACCGGCCTCGGTCAAATCATAGGCATAATTGCCATACTGACTAATCTGATAGGCGGAATAGTAATTACCCAGATTGATCGACATCGGGGCATAGTGCTCCTTGGTTACGCCGGCAACACTGATGCTGGTGTTGTAATACGCAAAATCGGAATAGACATAGTCGAGTTTGGCACCTGCCGTTGCGTTGATTTGGCTGGAACCGCCGGTATTGTACTGGAAGAGGGTAATCAACTTGCCGGCGGGCAGCTTGGCGCGCAGTTTGGTGATCAGGTTGCCATACGAACCGGAAACGGAGGTCACCGTGCCGCCGTACTCGTTGTCGAATCCGATACCGTCGAGTCCGTACTTATTTACGGCATAGGCGAGAATCGTTGCAAGCTGGTCGGCCTGCGTGTCATTGAGACTCGTGAAGTCGATATTCTGCCAGTTGGGCAGGATGGTGAGCACGACTTTGATGCCTTTGGCTTGCAGGCCGGCTACATAGGTGGCGGCACCGCCGTTTTCGAGCAGGTTGGTCATCTTGTCGTTCAGATAGAGGGTCGGACGCACCACGCCGTTGACCGTCTCCTTGTTGAGATTGGCGGCGAAGAACTCCACGATATCGGCGTAGGCTGTACCGTCGGAGAGCATATAGTCGCCGGCATTGAGCGGGTTCACGTCGTTGGTTTCGACATAAATGGTGACCTTCGGAGTTTTGTCTCCGTAAGCACGTGTTTTGACGATAGGCTCTTGAGCCTTGTCCATCGTCGGGTCCTCTGCCTGCTGGCAGGAGAACATCATCGCTGCACTGGCTGCCAATGCTGCGAATAATTTGAAGTTTTGTTTCATTTTGATTTGAATTTTAATTGTTTGTTTGCTCCGGTTAAAGAGCTGTGAGAGGATAAAATGGAAGAACACAGGTGTATTTTGTCGACCGTTTTTATCAATTCCAGTCTTTCAGCCATTTGCCGTAATTGTATATGCCCTCGGATATATTAGAGAGCCTGTTTTTATCGAACAGGTAATTATATCCTTTTCTGCTTCCCAAAATGAGGTTGTTTTCAGGGTCCATAAACGTACAATGCATTGCAAATGTACCGTCCCATGCTGTTTCATAATTGTCCTGCAAATGGGCGCGCAAATCATCGAAGACAATGATATTGTTCGGTCTATAATCGGCCAAAATCCAGTCTATAAGAAAGCCCGGCTCCTGCATCATAGCCTCTTCTTCCGTTCGGGCAGCAGGATAGATGGGAAAGTTGACGCAACCGTACCGCTCCTTGGGCAGGTTGGCAATCGGCTTTTGCGTATAGGCCGAAACATATTCCTGTTCGGGATGCCACGGGTCGAGCAGCTGCGGGGCTTCGCTCTCGCTGTTGTAGCCCGACCATGCATAGTCGATATAGTCTCCGACGGCGATGCCGCCCGTCGCTTCCGTATTCCAGAAAGTAGCGGTCGGCTCCTCGTAAACGGTCAGCGTCAGCAATTTTTCCGTGCCGAGGGCTTCGCGCAGCGCCTTGATGAGTTTGGGATAGGAGGTCGTATTCACAGCCGGCATGCCCTCCTTGCCGTAGCCGGAATTTCGATCCCAGAGGTTTACACCGTCGAGTCCGTATTGTTCGATAACGGTCTTGACCTGCGCGGCGAAGTCTTCGATTTGGGTATCGGTGAGGTTGCAGAACCCGAGCCCCGTGCCTCCGCCTTCGATGCTGATACATACCTTGCGTCCGTGTTCCTGCAAAGGACGGATATATTTCGTCGATTGGCTGAGCACATAGGTCATGTCGGATCCAAGGTTGAGCAGGGCTCGGCTGGTTGCAGCATCGTAGCCGACCTGGACGGTGCGCAGGTTGACGATGTTGCCTACGGCCTCGTGCCATGCTACGGTCGAGCCGCGCGCCAGTTTCTTCTGCATAATGTAATCCAAGACCAGCAACGGCTGAAAATCGTTCGTATTGACATAGAACACGAAGAACAGGTCGTGGCCGTCGTGCAGGGTGTATTCGTCGGTGTAGGGTTGGCGAACCGAAACGTTGTAGTAAAGCGTCTTGTCCGCGTCCGGTGCGTCCTGTGCAGCGACCGTAAGCGGTAGTACATATTCCCCGGCGGCAAGTCCGCTTGCCGAGAACTTGATACGTTTCAATTCCGAGCGCTGCGTTGCGGCCGAGAGGTCGAGCGTCTTGCCGTCGGGAAACTCGTAATTCGCCTCCGGCAGCAGTGTGCGTTCGATTTCATCTCCGGCATCGTAGTCATTGAGCAAAGATGCATCGCACCATGCGTCGAGCGAATATCCCGCTGCCGCCGGCTGTGTCTGCCTCAAGTAGAAGTTCTTCGTCATAACCCCTCCTTCGGTCAGCAGCACATCGACCCTATTTTCCACGGAATTGCTGCTGCACAACATCACATGAACCTCTTCGATGGAACCTTTGTCGGGCAACTTCCCGCTTTCCTGCATCACGGGATCGGCCTCGCAGGCCGTAAGGCCCGCGAGTGCCGCCGTGCAGAGAAGCGTTACCACCCCTGTTTGCAAATCAAAAATCGTCTTCATAGTTACTCGTTGTTTTCGTTAAGTTTCGGGATCTCGATGCCCTGCGGCCAAATGATGTCGTACTTGGCGACGCCGTCGTTGCCGTACATCGAATAGTCCTTGACCGTATTTCCCGAGGCATCGTTGCATTTCCAATACCCCAAAAGCGTCGGATCGTTCTCCGGGTTTTCGATTTCATACATATTTTCCCAAATCTGTTCCGGCGTGCGGGCCACAGACCATACACGCGCCTCGGCGATCTTGCCGTTCAGAGGCCGATAGTCGTCGTAGGAGCGGCCGATGAAGAACTGATAGGCCTCGCTCAGGCCATCGTACCCCAGTTCTTCGTACTGGGCCTTGTCGCCCTCGGGAGCGGTGTTCCACAGGTCGTAGAGCGCCCGCATGGCCAAGTTGATGCAGTTCTTATCGTTCTGCGTCGTGATGCCCACGCCCGTGACTTCGCTCTGAATCTGCCCGTCGACGTAGATGCGGGCCGTGCGGGTATTCTGGTCGTAGGTGCAGGCCACATGGTACCAGCGCCCCGTTTCGAGATGCTTCATCGCGTCGCGTCCGGGAATCTTGCCGAAGCCCGAGCCACTGCCCGAACCGTCGAACTGCAACTGTTCGCGCTCGAAATTCGTATCGCCGATACGCAGCAGCAGGTACTGCTCGACGCCCATGACGGACGAGATGTTGACGGGATTGCCTTCAGTATTGGTTTTCACGAATTCGTCGATGTAAATCAGGGCCTCGTAGGTCACAGCCCGCAGGCCGTTCCAATCCTTGCTGCTTTCGGAATACTTATCGAGGGTCGGGAACTCGATCCAGTTGTCCGTAAGTTGTGCCGCGACGGTGATGGCCGAGGAGCGTTTGACGACGTAGTAAGCCACGTCGGAGCCGTGCAACACATCGATCGATGCGCTACCGATGCGTACTGGAACCAGATAGGTTTCGTCGATTGGCAAAGCTCCGGTCTGCTCATCTCCTTCTCCGGTGAGTTCACGGAGGCGCAGCGTGACAGCATCGGAGGTCGTCTTCCCTGCCGGAATGGTCACAGTTTCGGACAGCAAAGAATAATATTTTGAATCGAGCATCGTCCACTCCGTACCGTAACGGGCATTGTACGTCCCGACGAGCGACGGGTCGACCGTGAGCGTCACCGCCACATCCTGTCCTGCCGGATATGTCAGTACCGCCTGCAACGCGCAATCGTAGGTAGCCCGGGTGTTGCTGAAGGTCGTGAGCTGTGCGTCGCTCGTCGAAGCGACGTCGAGGTATACGACATTGTCGAACTTGTGATTGTCATCGCCGTAGTTCTCGCAGGCCGTGAAAGCCACGAGCGAAACGAGAACCGCCATTAGTATCTTTTTCATGTTCATGACTGTCTTTATTTAGAGGGGTTCAACGTTTGTATCGCCTGCCGGATGGTTTGGTAGTTCATCTTGGAATGGTAGTAATCTTCGGCAATATTGTAAGCCGCAAGCCCCGCATAAGGCCCGAGTTCGACGACGCGGCGCGACATTTCGTCGACAGCGGCGTGCTCGGTGCGGTCTTCATCGAACAGCGCCGCATTGATTTCGGCGGTCAGCAGCAGCCGATTGGCCTCGATGCCGGCATAGTTAACAGCGTGCAGGGCATGGAGTCTCACATCCAAAACATTTTCGAGTTTCTCCGTATCGAGGATGACGTAATCCATCTTTGCACGGTCGGTGGCAGCGAGCGACAGGGGATTACCCTCGAAAACGAGGAGCTGACCGTCAGTTCTGGCCGTGGCAAGCCTATCAATAATGCGAGCCGTGGCATCCGCAGCCAACGGGTCGGTCGTGAACGAGTAGCCGTCCATGCCATTGGCAGCGACGGCAACGACGACCTTATCCAAGTAGGCGTCGAGCGCCGCCGCATCGGCGAATTCCTCCGCACGAGCGGCATAGTCGATCTGATAGAGCACCTTCGTGCCTTTCTCGTGCATGACGGACATGTCCTCGGCGTCGAATTTCGAGAAGTTGTCGGCGTTGGTCAGCGTCACGATGTCCAGCGAATCCGGAAGGCAGCGCATGAAGTCCTGCTCTCCGGTCGCTTTCTCGGGAGAATTGTGCATGCGGGCATAGACGATGAAATGCTCCGACTGCTTGTAGGCCCTCAATGTCGCGGTGTACTCGGCCCATAGGGCAGGATCTTGCTCCCAAGGCTTTTTGACCGTACTGTCGAGTGCCTCCGTTTCCGTCCAGTCGCTGCACGAGACGAGCGACAGCATCGAAAACAGCGCCAGCAGCGTGAATATAAAGTTCTGTTTCATAGCTGTTAGTTGTTATAAGATTTGCAATCCCACCATACACGGGTTCCCATGACGTCGCCCGTGCGGTTGCCGTTCTGCTGCTCGCCATCGAGCGTCTGGATGGCCAACTGAAGGTTGGCGTTGTTCTGCTGGTACTCCTCGACGGGGTAAGGCAGGCGTCGTGCACCCTGCGCTACGTCCACCGTGCCGCCCGACTTGTCGGTGGGCACGGGCAGCAGTTTCGGATAGCCCGTGCGGCGGTGCTCCGACCACGCCTCGACGCCCAGCGGGAAGATGGCGATCCATTTCTGCACGATGATGCGTTCAAGGTTGCGTTCGAAGTTCTCGGCTCCGTCGACCCACGGAATCCCGATGTCGCTCTGGGCCATCGCGCTGTAGTTGCCGACAGGATCGGTGTAGGGCGCGGGCTTGACGTCAGTCTGGGCCAGATAGGCGTCGGCGCCGCTGGCACCGCGCTCCTCGAACGAAAGCCTTACGGCTGCTTCGTAGAGTGACCGTGCCGTTTCTTCCGAGCCCCAGCGCAATTCATATTCCGCACGCAGGAACGTTGCCTCGGCGGCATTGAACCATAGGTAGGGCGTATCGCTCGCAACGATCATATTCGAATACTTCGACACGGCCTGCGACTTGCTCGTCACATCGATGCCGATACGGATACCCACATAGTCGCCGACATCGTTCGCAAGGAACATCTTCTCCATACGCGGGTCTTTGTAGCCGTTCATGTAGCAGAGGATGTCGGCTCCGACACGGTGGTCGCCCCAGTCGTTGTAGATGAGCGTCGTGCGGTTCTCCGCGGCGTGCATCGCCGCATTGTCGGCATTAGCCTCGATAACACCCCCGGCAATAGCCTCGGCGGCCTTCGCACGGGCGACGTCGGACTTCACATACGACAAACGCATGGCCATGCGCAACTTGAGCGAATTGGCATATTTGAGCCACTGCGCGATATTGCCGTAATAGACGCCGTCGTAGCGGCTCCATGCTTCGGCTGGGAGCGTCGTGTTGCGGCCCAGTATCTCGATAGCCTCGTCCAGCTCCTCGAACATCTTCGTATAGACCGCCTCCTGCGAATCGTACTCCACATAGACCGACTCGTTGCTCTCCAGCTTCGAATAGGGAATCGGACCGTAGGAGTCCGTCACACGGTGCATGATGGCCACTCGCAACAGGCGGGCGAAAGCGATGGCCACTTCGTCTTCCGTGCCGTTGACGATGCCCTTATAGGGGGTATAGGTCTCGGTGATGACGTTGGCGAAAGGCCATTTGCGCCAGTCGGCCGAGGGATTATAGGTCTCGAACTTGGTCTGCCATGTATCGACCGTAGCACCGATGTAACCGCCGAACGGCCCGCCCGAAAGCGATTCGTTGAACTGGTACATGTGCTCCTGCACGGGAATCACAAGACTCTGCAGCGACTTGAATTTCGTGCCGGTCTTGTAATTGAGGGCATCCATCTGTTCTTCCGTAACCTGATTGGGATTGCGGTTGATGTCCTCGAAATCACCGGTGCAGGCAGCCAATCCGAGCAGCGCGACCGACAGCAACACCGACTGCCAGCTCATATTGATCTTTCTCATAGTTTCTGCGCTTTAGAATTGGAATTTGACATTGAAACCGAGACTGCGCATCGAAGGCATCATGAAATAGTCGATGCCCTGATAGTTCAGTCCCGTCGAGGCGACGGCTTCGGGGTCGAACGGCGCCTTGCAGTAGATCATCCACAGGTTACGCCCTACGAACGAGACGGTCATGCGCATCTTGTCGCGGAACCATTTTGTCGGCAGGGTGTAACCCAGCGAAAGCTCTTGCAAACGGACGTTCGTCGCCGAATAGAGATAATATTGCGGCAGACCGGACTGCGAGCCGATGGCTTGGTACCACTTCTGCGCATCAACCATCTCACGGCCGTTAATCAGCACGCCGCCGGCATCACGTGCAGCGGCCGAAGCCTCCGAAACGCCGTACAGATCCAAATTGGCCTGCGTCGCGGAGTAGCAGACACCGCCCAGACGGGCTGTGAACAGCACGCCGAGATTGATGCCCTTCCAACTGAAATCGTTACGCCATGCGAGATTGGCATCCGGGAACACCGAACCTAAATAGATATCCTCACCCTCATCGGTAACCTGTAAGTTACCGGCATTGTCCACTTCGACATAGCCGTTTTCATTATACCGCAGATTGGACGTCGTATAAAGGTCTCCCAACGTACCGCCTTCTTTAAGAATATATTTCGCCTTGCCTAATCCCTTGATGTCGAGCTTGGTGAGATTCAGAGATTCGCCCGTCACGGGGTTTACGGCATTAGCCGCAAGTTCGCGGATTTCGTTCTTGTTCCACGAATAAGTGAAGTTCGTCGTCCAGCGAAAGTCACGCCATTGGTTATCGTACCCGAGCGAGAGTTCGACACCCGTATTGCGGACATGGCCGGTTTGCAGGTAGATGGTCGTATAGGACGACGAGGGCGGCAGCGACGGGTCGAAGGTCTGATTTTTCGTATCGGCCCGGTACCACGAAGCCGAAAGATTGATGTGTTGCCACAGACGGGCATCCAGACCCACCTCGTAGGTGATGGTGCGCTCGGGTTTCAGGTCGCCGATGGGATAGTGCGTCTTGTCTTTCCACACCTTGTTCGTGGCGTCGTATTCGTAGGTCGGAACCGTCAGGTGACGCGGGAACGGCATACCTACCGAGGCGATCGAACCGCGGATCTTCAGATAGCTGATCGCATCCGGCATGTTGAATGTCGCCGTCGGAACCCACGAAAGGCCCACCGACGGGTAGAAGAACGACGACTCGGGCGAATTGGCCAGTTGCGAAGCCCAGTCGTTACGCCCCGTCACCGTGAGGTAAAGCATCTGTTTCCAACCTACTTCGACCGAGGCGAAAATCGACTGCGTCTGGTCGTGCCAGCCGACCTTTTCGGCACGTTTTTTCGTGTCATCCAGATCGAAAACATTGAATATGTTGGGAAGTCCGTTCTCCTGAATCGGCCCACGGTATGACAACTCATCGGTCTTGATATTGTTGATCGAGGCGCCGATATTCGCGTTCAGAGACCAATCCTCGCCGAAAGTCTTGTTGATGTTCACCATCAGATCGGCGTAGGTCTGCGTGTCGTAAGCGCGGGCCTCGGTATAATGGCCGTTCTTGCCGCCGTCGGTGATGGTCGTATTCGACGAGGCATAGAGTTTCTGCGTGTAGAGCGAATTCGAATTGTCGAGGCGCACGCGCCCGGCGACATTCAGCCACGGGAGGATGTCGTAGCTGGCCGAAAACGACAGCATATAACGCTTCTTGTCCGTGTTGCGCAGGTTGCGGTAGTTGATCCAGTAGGGATTCTGCATGCGCAAGTCACCGCCTTCCATGTCCGTACTCCAGAACTGCTCCATGAGTTTCGTCCCTTCGTTGTAACGCTCGAAGCGACGGTAAAGGTCAAAATTCTCGCCCCGCGGGAACAGGTAGGCCGGAACCAGCGGGTTCGAATAAACGCCCTGGTTGGTCATGTTCTGGTCTTTCTGATAGATGTAGCTGGCGCTCGCATCGAGCTTGAGCCGGTCTTTCAGAAAGTATGAAGTGTTGCGGAACGTGAAATTGTAACGGTCGTACTCGTTGTTGGGGATGATTCCGTCCGAGTTGACCGAAGCTGCCGAAAAATAGGTCTGGTTCTTGTCCGTACCGCCCGAAACCGTAACGGCGTTGGTATAGACATGCCCTGTCTCGAAATAGTCGTTCGGCGTATAACCGTAGCGGGCCTCCCGACGCAATTTCTCACCCCAGCTGTAAATGCTCGAGCCGCTGCGCTGGCCGTTCAGCCCCGTACCGTAACGGTTCTGGAAATCAGGCAGCACGAAAGGGTTTAAGAATTCCGTATTGCTCGAAAACGTAGCTTTCAACCTTCCGGCCTGGCCTTTCTTCGTCGTAATCATCACGGCTCCGTTCGCGGCTTCCGAACCGTAGAGAGCCGCAGCTGCGGCGCCCGTCAGCACCGACATCGACTCGATATCCTCGGGATTGATGTCGGCGATGGACTCCGTCGCACCGCGCGAATCGAACTCCGTTCCGCCGCCACCGCCGAAATTATACATCGGGATACCGTCGATAACGTAAAGCGCGTTCGACGACTGCGAAATGGATTTGTTACCGCGCAGAATCACCTTCGATGCACCGCCGACTCCCGACGACGAGGTGTTGATCGTGACACCTGCAACCTTACCCGTCAGCGAGTTGATGAAGTTGGCGTCCTTGACGGTCGTGAGGTCTTCGGCCTTGACCTGTTGTACGTTGTAGGCTACGGCTTTTTCCGAACGTTTAATACCAAGAGCAGTGACCACGACTTGTTCGATCTCGGCGGACGACTCCTGAAGCGTAAGGTCGAAAGCAGTACGGTTACCCACATCGACCACCAGAGTCTCATAGCCCAAATAGCTGACTTCCAATTGCCGGGAGGCAGCGGGGGGGGGTATCTGAAGCGAGAAAGAGCCATCGGAACCGCTGCTGATGCCGATTGAGGTGCCCCGGATAACAATGGTCGCTCCGACGATCGGGGAGCCATTGATATCGCGGATAGTTCCGGAAATGTCAACAGGGAGCTTTGCCTGTTTTTTTGAGAGAATGATGTTGGAACTACTGATCTGATAGGTGATGTCCGTCCCTTTGACCATTTGGTCGAGGGCTGCTTGCAAGGATTGGTTCGTCACATTTACCGTAACGAGCCTGTTAACATCTACATCATCATTGATTCCGAAAAGAAATTTTGTCTGTCTTTCAATCTCATTCATTACCTGCTTCATACGCACGTTTTCCATCTTGATGGAAACCTTCTGCGTCTGTGCCTGCACCCCAGTAACAGGGATACAGACGAGCGTAAGAACTAAAAGAAAAGACAGGCAGATTTGCTGAATAATCTTTTTATTCATACATTTGTCAAGTTTGGTTCAATGGTTGGGAATTGGTTAATATTCCTGATTGAACTATACGCCGGTGAGTGTTCGCCCACTCATCGGTTTTTCATATCAGGAAGCAAATGTTCAGAGTTGATAGTTCGTGGTTTACATCATAGGCATCTAAAGAATTTGAGATAAGTTAATAATTGGATGGACTATTTAATGATGATTACATCGGTAACAGCATCGTGTTCAAAGGTGAAATCCGAGGCGAGTTGTAGCATATGCAAAGCGTGGTCTATACCGTCCGAAACACGGATTTTCAAACTTTTGTATTTTACGACGGGCATGGTTTCGCGCCGAATCTCTATCTTCACGTTATAACTACGCTCCAACTTGCTCATCAGCTGCTCAAACGGCATTCCGTACACTGAAATAATACCATCCATCCACAGATAATCGTCTTTATCTTCAAGTTCTTGGATTTGAAACCCTCCATCTCGAAGATTGACGATATCGTTGGGCTGCAGAATGACGGATTCTCCGTTTTTTTTATTCGTCACGGCAACCCGGCCGCTAAACAGAGCTGTTGAAAAACGATTCTCCGCTTGGTTGGCGATTACATCGAAATGCGTACCCAATACTTCTACATCACAGGCAAAAGTTTCCACGATGAACGGGCATTCAGAGTTATGGGCGACATTGAATATGGCCTCTCCACTCAACTGGACACGCCGCTCCCCTTTTGGGAAAATCGCAGGATAAACGATGCGGCTCTGCGCATTAAGTTCCACGATGGAGCCATCCCCCAACGTTAGGCGAATATGCTGCCCTGCCGGAACCTCGACAGTCGTTTGCTGTTGTAACCACCGGTTCATGCGTTGACTCAAAAGCACATGGTCGACAGCAATTCCGAGCAGTAAAATGGCGGCAGCAACTCCGGCATAACGCAGCACTTTCGGCCATCCGAAACGTAGGAAAGAGCGTGAATTATTTATACCCGCCTCCGGATTAGGTGCACACATTATGCCCAATACATACAAATTATATGCTTTATCGAGAACTTTCTGATTCTTTTCCGGATCTTCGTTCAGCCAAGCCGAAATCATATCGGTTTCTTCCAAAGTCGTTTGCTCTGCGAAGAAACGGAATAACATTGCATCTGTAACCTTTTTTTCCATTCTGTCATAATATCGCATCTATTTATATAGTTCCACAACTCAATAAGATTCCCTCCTCTAAAATGCGTTTTTTTGCAAATAATTTTTTTTATTAAATTAACCTGTTGCAGGTCAATTATATGGGTAAATATTTTTTTTGCATTATAATCTTTTTAATTTTTTCTTATCTTTGTTCTTGGAATGAAACCGGATACTATCATACTGACCCAGCAGTCGTTCGACAAGTTATTTCGCCTATACCAGCGAAAACTATATGCTGTGGCATATAGCCTTGTACATGATGCAAATACGGCAGAAGATATTGTCCATGACAGTTTCATGACAATTTGGGAGAACCGGGAAACTGTACAGTTTACGAGCATAGAGGCCTATCTTTTCGGTGTCGTAAAAAAACGCTGTCTGAAATATCGTCGGGATAGATATACGGGGAAAGCCGTGTATGAGAAAATCCTGATGAAGGAGCGCGGAGTGATGGATTTTTATACCCGCACGATCGAAAGTTGCAATCCGAACGAATTATTCCAGCGGGAAATCATCGAGATATGCCGCAAACAACTGGAACAAATGCCGGAATTGACCAAACAGGTATTCATAGCTCATAAACTGGAGGGAAAAAGTTACAAAGAGATTGCTGACATGCTATGCATCAACCTCAAAAAAGTAGATAGGGAATTACAACAGGCGGCAATGAAATTACGCTTGTCTTTGAAGGATTATTTGCTCTTATTGCTATTGATAGTATATTCTGAAATATAATCGGCTGATCTGTTCTTGGGTCAAATTTTTCTCGTTTCTAATTTTAAGAAAAAATCAAAAAAAGAGCTTTAGGAGAGGGAATCTTATTGAGTTGTGGAACTATATATTAGATGGCATTGTTTTGTCGGATCTAATATATAGTATACAAAATGAATCAACTTACTCAAAACTCCCGACAATCGCTTTCTCCTCTCCGTTGGGTTCCGAGTTTGTACTTTGCGATGGGCCTTCCGTTTGTGGTTCTGAACATGGTCTCTGCGGTTCTGTTCAAGGATCTGGGGATCTCGGACGCACAAATCGCGTTCTGGACATCGCTTATCATGTGGCCGTGGACGATCAAATTCCTGTGGAGCCCCTTCTTGGAAATTTTCCGTACCAAAAAATTCTTCGTCGTCACGACGCAGCTCCTAAGCGGCATATTGTTCGGCCTTGCTGCTCTGTCGCTTCACCTACCGTCGTTCTTCGCCGTTACGATCGCCGTCTTTGCCGTCGTTGCGTTCAGCGGCGCCACGCACGACATCGCGGCCGACGGCGTCTACATGTCGGAACTCACGACGCAGGATCAGGCGAAGTATATCGGCTGGCAGGGTGCGTTCTACAACCTTGCGAAACTGGTCGCCACGGGCGGCCTGGTGTGGTTCGCAGGTTTTCTCTACGAAGGCTTCAGCGCCGTGGGTGCAGCAACATTCGACGCCTACGTACGTTCGTGGACGGTGGTGCTTGCCATTCTTTGCGGCCTGCTCGTCCTGCTGGGCGTCTACCATGTCCGGGCGCTTCCCGCCGGGGGCGGCGCTGCCGAACGGCATTCGCTGCGGGATGGCCTTTCGGGCCTGAAAGAGGTCGTCGGGGCCTTCTTCCAGAAAAAGCATATCTGGTACTACCTCGGATTCATCATCCTCTATCGTCTGGGCGAGGGCTTCGTGATGAAGATCGTGCCGTTGTTCCTCAAAGCCGATACGGCTTCGGGCGGTCTGGGCCTCACGAACCAGCAGATCGGCCTTTACTACGGGACATTCGGTGCCGGGGCTTTTCTTTTGGGTTCGCTGCTGGCGGGCTACTATATCGCACACCGGGGCCTGCGACGCACTCTTTTCATATTATGCTGTATCTTTAATATCCCGTTCGCGGTCTATGCGCTGCTGGCATGGCTGCAGCCTCAGTCGATGTGGATCGTGGGCGGGGGCATCGTGCTGGAATACTTCGGCTACGGGTTCGGATTCGTGGGCCTTACGCTGTTTATGATGCAGCAGGTTGCCCCGGGGCGTCACCAGATGGCGCACTACGCCTTCGCTTCGGGTATCATGAACCTTTCGGTGATGCTCACGGGCGCCGTTTCGGGTTACCTGAGCGATGCCTTGGGTTACGGCATGTTCTTCCTCGCAGTTATGTTGGCCACGGTTCCGGCATTTCTGGTGACGTGGTTCGTACCCTTTACCTATGACGACAAACCAAATGACAAATAATTATGAATAACCTGAAAATCGTAGGCCCGGCCATGCCGGATATGCCGTGGGAGGATCGTCCCGCAGGCTCCAAAGAAGTGATGTGGCGCTATTCGGCCAATCCGATCATCCCGCGCGACGCGCTTTCGACGTCGAACAGCATTTTCAACTCGGCGGTCATTCCCTTCAAGAAAGGCAAGTATAACTATGCGGGCGTTTTCCGCTGCGACGACACCAACCGCCGCATGCGCATCCACGCCGCTTTCTCGGTGGACGGCATCAAGTGGGATATCTGCGAGGAGGATTTCAAACTCGTGGGCGCCGATCCCGAAATCGCCGAGTGGGTTTACGGCTACGACCCGCGTGTTGCGAAGATCGACGACAAATATTACGTCACGTGGTGCAACGGCTACCACGGCCCGACGATCGGCATCGCATGGACGGACGATTTTGAGACGTTCCACCAGCTGGAAAACGCCTTCATCCCCTTCAACCGCAACGGCGTGCTGTTCCCCCGCAAGATCAACGGCCGTTTCGCCATGCTGTCGCGTCCGAGCGACAACGGGCATACGGCTTTCGGCGACATCTTCTATTCGGAGAGTCCCGACATGGAGTTCTGGGGCCGCCACCGGCATGTGATGTCTCCGGCGGCTTTCGAGGTGTCGGCATGGCAGTGCATGAAGATCGGTGCGGGTCCCGTGCCCATCGAGACGAGCGAGGGCTGGCTGCTGCTCTACCACGGCGTGCTGCGCTCGTGCAACGGTTATGTCTATGCGTTCGGTTCGGCGCTGCTCGACCTCGACCAGCCGTGGAAGACGATCGCCCGCAGCGGCCCGTACCTGATATCGCCGCGCGAGATTTACGAGCTGACGGGCGACGTTCCGAACGTCACATTCCCCTGCGCGTCGCTCCATGACCCCGAAACGGGCCGGATCGCCGTCTATTACGGATGCGCCGACACCGTCACGGGCCTTGCGTTCGGCTATATCCCTGAAATTATCGACTTCACGAAGAAAAACAACATCCTATGAGAAGCCTTGCGCTGCTTGCGGTTCTGACGCTGTGTCTGGGAGCACGGGCACAAGAGCCTGCGGAGTGTGTGGATCCGTTCATCGGGACTACGAACTTCGGGACCGCGAACCCCGGGGCCGTCACGCCGCACGGGATGATGTCGGTGGTTCCGTTCAACGTCATGGGGTCGGAGGAGAACGTCTACGACAAGGACGCCCGCTGGTGGTCCACGCCCTACGAATACCATAACAAATTCTTCACGGGCTTCGCGCACGGCGCCTTGAGCGGCGTGGGGTGCCCCGAGCTGGGCGCGCTGCTGACGATGGCCACGACGGGCCCTCTGACGGTGGATTACCGGGAGTACGGCACGTCGTACCGGGACGAAAAGGCCTCTCCGGGCTATTACTCGGTCTTTCTGGACAAGTACGGCGTCCTTGCCGAAGCCACGGCCACGGCGCGTAGCTCGGCCGAGAGGTACACCTTTCCGGAAGGCACAGGGCATATTCTGTTAAATCTGGGCGAGGGGCTTACGAACGAGAGCGGCGCGATGGTTCGCCGGGTGAGCGCCACGGAGATCGAGGGCACGAAGCTGCTTGGGACGTTCTGCTACAATGCGCAGAAGGTTTTCCCGGTGTACTTCGTGCTGCGCGTTTCGAAGACTCCGAGTGCCGGCGGCTATTGGAAGAAGCAACGGAAGATGACGGGCGTGGAGGCGGAGTGGACGCCGGACAACGGGAGATATAAACTCTATACGGAGTACGGGCGCGAGCTTTCGGGCGACGACGTGGGCTACTGGTTCTCCTTCGACGGCCTTGCGGCGGGCGAGCAGGTGGAGGTGCGCATGGGCATTTCGTATGTCTCTACGGAGAACGCGCGCAAAAACCTCGATGCCGAGCAGGCCGCGGACGCGCCGTTCGACGCCATCCGGGAACAGGCCCGCAAGGGCTGGAACGAGGCTCTGGGCAGAATCCGGGTCGAGGGCGGCGCCGAGCAGCAGCAGAGGGTGTTCTACACGGCGTTGTACCATGCGCTGCTGCACCCGAACCTCGTGAGCGACGTGAACGGCGAATACCCGCTGATGGAACGTTCGGGCGAGACGGGCGTGACGGATGGCGAACGCTATACGGTCTTCTCGCTGTGGGACACCTGCCGCAACCTGCACCAGCTGCTGACGCTGGTCTACCCGGATCGTCAGCGGGAGATGCTGCGCTCGATGACGGGGATGTACGAGGAGTGGGGTTGGCTTCCGAAATGGGAGCTTTACGGCCGCGAGACCTTCACGATGGAGGGGGACCCTGCGATCCCGGTGATCGTCGACAGCTGGATGAAGGGCCTTCGGGATTTCGATGTCGCCAAGGCCTACGAGGCGATGCGCAAGTCGGCCACGACGCCCGGCGCACGGAACCGCATGCGTCCCGACATCGATCCCTACGTCGAACGGGGCTATATCCCGCTGGGGTTCTATGCCAAGGACCTTGCGGGCGACACCTCCGTCTCGCACGCGCTGGAGTACTACATGGCCGACGCTGCGCTGTCGCTGCTGGCCGACTCGCTCGGACAGGGGGACGACGCGCGTCTGTTCCGCGCCCGCTCGTTGGGCTACAAACGCTATTACAGCCCGGAAAGCGGTACTTTGCGTCCGCTCCATCCCGACGGAACTTTTTTAAGCCCCTTTGACCCGAAGGCGGGCGAGAACTTCACGGCGGCTCCGGGCTTCCACGAGGGAAGTGCGTGGAACTATACGTTCTATGTTCCGCACGACGTGGAGGGGCTTGCGAAGCTGATGGGCGGACGACGCAAATTCATCGACAAACTGCAAATGGTCTTCGACGAGGGGTTGTACGACCCTGCGAACGAACCCGACATCGCCTATGCGTATCTGTTCAGCCGCTTCCGGGGCGAGGAGTGGCGCACGCAGCGGGAAACCCGGCGGCTGTTGGAGCGATACTTTACCACCGCCCCCGACGGCATCCCGGGCAACGACGACACGGGGACGATGTCGGCGTGGGCTGTTTTCACGATGCTGGGCCTCTACCCCGACTGCCCGGGCGAACCATACTACACGCTGACGTCCCCGACGTTCGACCGTGTGGAGATCGACACGGAGCGGGGAACGCTGGTGATCGAAAAACGCGGCGAAGGGTATATCGACCGGATGACGCTTGGCGATAAACCGCTGAAAAATTATCGTATCTTGCACGATGACTTGCTCAAGGGCGGCAAACTTACTTTCGAACTTAAAACTGCAAAATAGATGAAACTTTCCGGATTATTATTCGCTGCGGCCCTGCTGGGCAGCTGCACGCAGCCTGCCGCGGAGGAGAATTACACGCGCCATGTCGATCCGAAGATCGGCACAGGCGGCCACGGGCACGTCTTCGTGGGAGCCAACGTCCCCTTCGGCCTGGTGCAGGTGGGTCCGACGAGCATTCCGCAGACGTGGGACTGGTGCTCGGGCTACCACGCGAGCGATTCGACCGTTATCGGCTTTTCGCACACGCACCTTTCGGGCACGGGCATCGGCGACCTGTTCGACATTACCGTCATGCCCGTCGTGGGTGAAGTGACCTATGCCCGCGGCGAGGAGAATGACCCGGCCTCGGGCCTGTGGTCTTACGCCGACCGTACGCGGGAGATCACGAAACCCGGTTATTACTCGGTTCCGCTTGTGCGCTACGGCATTACGGCCGAGCTGACGGCCACGGAGCGCGTGGGTCTGCACCGCTACACGTTCCCGGCGTCGGACGCCGCAGCCGTGGTCTTCGATCTGGAGAACGGCGGCTGCTGGGACAAGGCCACCGATACGGGCTTCCGCTTCTCGGACGACAGCACGCGCATCGCCGGATGGCGCTGCTCGACGGGGTGGGCCAAAAATCAGGAGGTCTACTTCGTGGCCGAGTTTTCAAAACCCGCGAAGGGGATTTCCTACCTGCAGCCGGGCGAGATAGACGATTCCAAAATGCCCCGGATCGCGGCCCGTTATGCACGTGTGGACTTCGACACGGCGGAGGGCGAACAGGTGCTCGTGAAAGTGGCCCTTTCGCCCGTAAGTATCGAAGGCGCGAAGGCAAACCTTGCGGCGGAACTCCCCGGATGGGATTTCGACGCTACGGCGGCCGCTGTCGACAAGGCGTGGAACGATGAATTGTCGAAGGTGAAGATCGAGACCGCGGACGAGACGGCCCGCAGGATTTTCTATACGGCCCTTTACCATACGATGATCGCTCCGTCGCTCTTCTGCGATGTGAACGGCGATTACCGCGGAGCCGACGGCAAGGTGCATGAGAATCCGGGGCGCGATACCTATACGACCTTTTCGCTGTGGGACACTTACCGGGCCGCGATGCCGCTGATGACCGTCCTGCACCCGGAGCGGATGCCCGACATCATCCAGACGATGCTGCACATCGCCGACGAGCAGGGACGGCTCCCGGTATGGCACCTGTGGGGCAACGAGACGGACTGCATGGTGGGCAACCCGGGCATCGTAGCGGTGGCGGACGCCATCGTGAAGGGCATCGGGGGCTTCGACCGCGAAAAGGCCTTCGAGGCGATCCGTAAGACGGCCATGAATCCCGACCGGGGCAACGGCCTGCGCATGGAGTACGGCTACATCCCGTGCGAGATGTTCAACGAGGCCGTAGCCTATGACATGGAGTACGCTTTGGCTGACGGCGCGGCGGCGCGTGCCGCCGAAGCGCTGGGCAAGGCGGAGGATGCGAAGTATTTCGAGGAACGCAGCCATAGCTACCGCAACTATTTCGACCCGCAGACGGGATTTATGCGGGGCCGGGATTCGAAAAAAGGCTGGAGGACGCCCTTCAATGCGTTCGCCTCGACGCACCGCGCCGACGATTACTGCGAGGGCAACGCCTGGCAGTATACGTGGCTGGCTCCGCATGATGTCGCAGGTCTTGTCGGATGCTTCGGCAGCCGGGCGCGGATGCTCGAAAAACTGGACTCGCTGTTCACGGTAAGCTCCGTGGTCGAGGGCGGCGAGACATCGCCCGACATTTCGGGCCTGATTGGCCAGTACGCCCACGGCAACGAACCGAGCCACCATATTTTGTACCTCTACACGATGCTGGGGCAGCCGTGGAAGACGGCCGACAAGGTCCGCGAGGTGCTCACGACGCTCTACCACGACCGGCCGGACGGATTGTCGGGCAACGAGGACGTGGGTCAGATGTCGGCATGGTACGTCCTCTCGTCGCTGGGAATGTACGAGGCCGAGCCTGCGGGCGGACGCTACTGGTTCGGATCGCCGCTCTTCGACCGGGCCGAAGTGAAGGTCCCGGGCGGTGTGTTCACGATCACGGCCGAGAACAACTCCGCTGCGAACAAATATATCCAGCGTGTTTGGCTCAACGGCCAACCCTACACGAAGCCCTGGATCGGTCATGCCGACCTGATGAAGGGCGGGGAGCTGCGCTTCGAGATGGGGGCCGAAGAGAAGGTGTGGTACTGTCCGGACGAACCGGAGGCGTACGCCGACCAGCGGCCCGCGGAGGAGCAGCGGCTTTTTAAGTCGGAAGCGGTAGAGGGGGAGATCGCCCGCGTGTGCGGTCTTCTGACCAACGAACGCCTGCGGTGGATGTTCGCCAACTGCTTCCCCAACACGCTCGACACCACCGTACACTACGGCGAGGACGAGGCGGGCAATCCCGATACCTACGTCTACACGGGCGACATTCCGGCCATGTGGCTCCGCGACTCGGGGGCGCAGGTGTGGCCCTACGTGCAGTTGTGTAAGGAGGACCCGGCGTTGCAGAAGATGATCGCGGGGGTGATCCGGCGGCAATTCAAACTCATCAATATCGATCCTTACGCTAATGCCTTCAACGTCGGCCCTACGGGTGACGGCGAGGATGTCGGCTATCCGGGCAACGATCAAAGTCCCTGGGTTTTCGAGCGCAAATGGGAGATCGATTCCCATTGCTATCCTCTGCGCCTTGCGCACCATTACTGGAAAACCACGGGCGACACGTCGGTCTTCGACGGGGAGTGGATCTCTGCGATGCGCAATATTGTAAAGACTTTGAAAGAACAGCAGATGAAGGAGGGGCCGGGCGATTACATCTTCCTGCGCACGACCGACCGCCAGCTGGATACCCGCTGCCATGTGGGGCGCGGCAACCCCGTGAAACCCGTGGGGCTGATCGTCTCGGCGTTCCGCCCCTCGGACGACGCCACGACCTTCGGATTCCTCGTGCCGTCGAACTTCATGGCCGTCACGTCGCTGCGCAAGGCTGCCGAAATCCTGACGGCGGTGAACGGCGAGCGGGAGCTTGCCGCCGAGTGCACGGCGCTGGCCGACGAGGTGGCCGGGGCATTGCAGCAATACGCTGTCGTGGAGCATCCGGAGTTCGGGAAGATCTACGCCTTCGAGGTGGACGGTTTCGGCAGCACGCAGCTTATGGACGACGCCAATGTGCCGTCGCTCTTGGCCATGCCCTATCTGGGCGACGTGGAGCGCACGGACCCGATTTACGAGAACACGCGCCGGTTCGTGTGGAGCACGGAAAATCCCTATTTCTGGCGCGGAGCTGCCGGAGAGGGCATCGGAGGACCCCATATCGGCGTCGAAATGATCTGGCCCATGAGCATTATGATGCGGGCCTTCACGGCGACCGACGACGAAGAGATTCGCGACTGCATCTGCCAGCTGATCACCACCGACGCCGGGACGGGCTTCATGCATGAATCCTTCTCGCGCCACGATGCTGCGAATTTCACCCGCCCGTGGTTCGCCTGGCAGAACACGCTCTTCGGGGAACTCATATTAAAACTCGTAAACGAAAACAAGGTCGACTTACTTAATTCCATTGACTGACCGGAAAAAACCAAATAACAATGATAAAACCTGTTTCTTTGCTGTTACTTGCCGCCGTTCTGTGCGGCAGCTGCGGAAGCCGCACGGGGCGCACCGCGGCAACCTCCTGCGACGAACCTTCGGCGCGGCCTTCGGAATACGTCTCGACGCTCGTAGGCACGCACTCCGACTTCACGCTCTCGACGGGCAACACCTACCCGGCCGTCGCCCTGCCGTGGGGCATGAACTTCTGGACGCCCCAGACGGGCGAAATGGGCAGCGGATGGGCCTATACCTACGGCGCCCACACCATCCGGGGCCTGAAGCAGACCCACCAGCCCTCGCCGTGGATCAACGACTACGGGCAGTTCTCCATCATGCCCATACGCGGACGCGACAAGGTCGATGAGGAGAGCCGCCAGAGCTGGTTTTCGCACCAGTCGGAGGAGGCACGCCCCTACTATTATTCGGTATACCTCGCCGACCACGACATCAAGGCCGAGATCGCCCCGACCGAGCGGGCTGCGATCATGCGTTTCACGTTCCCCGAATCGGACGAGTCGGGCGTGGTGATCGACGCTTTCGACCGCGGATCGTACATCAGGGTCATGCACGACAAACGGACTGTCGTGGGATACACCACGCGCAACAGCGGAGGTGTGCCCGACAACTTCAAGAACTGGTTTATCGTGCGCTTCGACCGGAAGATCCGGGATTTCCAGATCTATGACGGCACGAAGCCCGTCGAAGGCGAACAGTTAGTCGGCGAACACGCCCTCGTGCGGGTAGGTTTCGAAACCCGGCGCGGCGAGCAGGTAACGGTACGCGCAGCCTCATCGTTCATATCGCAGATGCAGGCCGTGCAGAACCTCGAAGAGCTGGGAAAGGACGATTTCGAAACCGTGAAGGCCAAGGCGCAAGCACACTGGGACGAGGTGCTCGGACGTATTGAAGTCGAGGGAGGCACGACGGACCAGTACCGCACGTTCTATTCGTGCCTCTACCGTTCGACCTTGTTCCCGCGCAAGTTCTACGAGATCGACAAGAACGGCAATATCCTGCATTACAGCCCCTACAACGGTGAGGTACTGCCGGGATACATGTATACCGACACGGGATTCTGGGACACCTTCCGCAGTCTGTTCCCACTGCTCAATCTGGTCTATCCGTCGGTCAATGCCGAAATTCAGGCCGGGCTGGCAAACGCTTACCGCGAGAGCGGATTTCTGCCCGAATGGGCTTCGCCCGGACACCGTGGGTGCATGGTCGGAAACAACTCGGCGTCGGTCGTTTCGGATGCCATCCTGAAAGGTGTCACCCCCGAGGAAGACATTGCGACGCTCTACGAGGCGATGCTCGCAGGACGCCGGAAGGTACACCCCACGGTGAGCTCCACGGGGCGCCTCGGACACGAATACTACAACACACTGGGATACATCCCCTACGATGTGGGTATCAACGAGAATGTCGCCCGAACGCTCGAATACGCCTACGACGACTGGTGCATCGCGCAGGTGGCGAAAAAACTGGGAAAAACGAACGACGCTGCGATGCTGGAAAAGGCTTCGCAGAACTATAAAAACCTCTTCGATCCCGAAACGCGCCTGATGCGGGGCCGCAATGCCGACGGGACGTTCCAGACGCCCTTCAGCCCCTACAAGTGGGGCGACGCCTTCACCGAGGGAAACGCGTGGCACTACACATGGTCGGTGTTCCACGATGTCGAGGGACTGATCGACCTGATGGGAGGACACAAAGGATTCACGCGGATGCTCGACTCGGTCTTCGTCGTGCCGCCCGTCTACGACGACAGCTACTACGGGTTCCGCATCCACGAAATTACCGAAATGCAGGTGGCCGACATGGGCAACTACGCCCACGGAAACCAGCCCGCGCAGCACATGATCTACCTCTACGACTACGCCGGGCAACCCCGTAAGGCGCAGTGGTGGGTTCGTGAGGTCATGGATCGCCTCTACTCGGCCAAGCCCGACGGTTACTGCGGCGACGAGGACAACGGGCAGACTTCGGCATGGTATGTATTCTCGGCTTTGGGATTCTATCCCGTATGTCCCGCCTCGGACGAATATGCCGTCGGATCGCCCCTGTTCCGCAAGGCCGTCATTCATCTTGAAAACGGCAATACGATCGAGATCGACGCTCCGGAGAACAGCTCCGAGAACCGTTATGTCGGTAAAATGGCTATCGACGGAAAAGTATCGGAAAGGCCGTTCCTTAGCTATTCCACACTTCTGGAAGGTGCGAAGGTGCGCTTCGAGATGGAATCCGAAAAATAGCCTTCCCATGAAGATTCCGAATCCACATGCTGCCTTCATGGCCTTCGCCTGTGCATTGTTTGCAGCATGCTCTCCGCAGCAGCCCTTCATAACCTCACCCGACGGACGCATCGCCGTATCTGTCGAAGCCGATGCAGGGGCGGGCGTGACCTATGCCGTCACGGTCGACGACAAGCCCCTGATACTGCCCTCGGCGATGGGGCTCGCGGCATGCGGAACCTCGCTGCAGGGAGCGACGATAACAGGCGTATGGCACTCCTCCCACGACAAGCTGTGGACAGCCCCCTGGGGCGAGAACAAGCGGCACCGCAACCGTTACAACGAAATGTCCGTCGCAGTGCGGAAGCCGGATAAAAGCATGGCCTTCACGCTCCGCTTCCGCGCATTCGACGACGGAATAGCATTTCGCTACGAACTGGCGCAGCCCGATTCGCTGGCCGTGACGGACGAACTGACGGAATTCCGGTTCGCAAATGAGGGTCATACGATGTCGTGGTCCATACCCGGCAATTTCGAGACCTATGAACTTCAGTACCGCGAGCAGCCCGTCGCACGGATTACGGATGCAAACACGCCCTTCACGTTCCGCACTGGGGACGGAATATTCGGAGCCGTGCACGAGGCGGCCCTGTACGACTGGCCCGAGATGGTATTGAGGCGCGACAGTGCGGGGGTGCTGAAAGCCGACCTCGCGCCCCTGCCCGACGGCGTGAAGGCGTACATTCCGGGACGCTTCACGACGCCCTGGCGCACGATACAGATAGCAGACAGGGCCGTAGGCCTGATAAACTCGTCGCTGGTGCTCAACCTGAACGAACCTTCGAAGATCGAGGATACCTCATGGATCGTGCCGCAGAAGTACGTCGGCGTATGGTGGGGAATGCACCTCGGAACGCAGGTATGGACGATGGGGCCGCGACACGGAGCAACGACACGGAATGCCATCCGGCACATCGACTTTGCTGCGGAAAACGGCATACAAGGAGTGTTGTTCGAGGGCTGGAACAAAGGATGGGAGAACTGGGGCGGAAACCAGCAGTTCGACTACCTCGAACCCTATGCGGATTTCGATCTGGAGCGAATAGCCGCCTATGCCCGTGAAAAGGGCGTGCAACTGTGGATGCACAATGAAACGGGAGGAAATATTCCTGAGTACGAAGCCGTCCTGGAAGCAGCGATGAGGAGGTATGCCGAACTGGGGGTTCACACGCTCAAAACGGGATATGCAGGGGGATTCAAAGGCGGTTACCTCCATCATTCGCAGTATGGAGTGCAGCACTATCAGCGGGTCGTGGAAACGGCGGCGAAATACCGGATCATGCTCGACGTACACAAGCCGATAAAGGAGACGGGGATACGACGCACGTGGCCCAACATGATGACACGCGAAGGGGCGCGGGGCATGGAATGGAACGCATGGTCGGAAGGGAATTCGGCAGAGTATCTCACGACGCTGCCCTTCGTGAGGATGCTGAGCGGACCGATGGACTACACTCCGGGAATCTTCGACATCGACTATTCCACAGCGAAGGCCGACAAGGGACGGATCGAGTGGAACGGGCCCAACGCGGAATGCTGCATAAAGACCACGCTGGCACGGCAGATAGCAAACTGGGTGATCATATACTCGCCCCTGCAGATGGCCGCAGACCTGATCGAGAACTACGAAGGGCATCCCGCATTCCGGTTCTTCCGCGACTTCGACGCAGACTGCGACTGGTCGAAGGCATTGCAGGGAGAGATCGGCGACTATATCGTCGTTGCAAGACGGGCCAAAGACAGATACTTTCTCGGGGCAGGAACGGACGAGAAGGCAAGGACGCTCGTGCAGAAGCTCGACTTCCTCGAACCCGGAGTGACGTACACCGCGACGATATATGCCGATGCTCCGGATGCGGGGCGCAATCCGGAGGCATACCTGATCGGGAAGCGGGCGGTGACGGCACGAGATACCATACGCATCGAGATGGCTGAACGGGGCGGGCAGGCAATAACTTTTATTCCGGCAGAGAAATAGAAGATGCCGGTGGCACGGGGAGGCCACGACGGAAAGCCGACAGGGAACAATGAGAAACGGGATCTGATCCATATCAGACCCCGTTTTTCGTATCAGGAACGATGTCGTCTTTTTTTACGCCTTTGTTGCATCTGCCGTTGCTGTTCCTCGTAAGCCCGCGTGTCGGCCAAATCCAATACCGTATCGACAATGCAAGAAATAGGATTGGCGGCATGGTTTTGCACTTCATGTTTCTGTTCCACGTGTCGTTCTGCGACCTGTTGCGCCTGTTTCGGAGCCGGATACAAGTCGTTGAAAACATTCGCCGAGAACTCTTTTCCCAGTAGCGAACCGTTGGCAACGATGCCTGCGTTGTGGTCGATGAAGGTCGCACCGTAAATCCTTCCCACGGGATTTATGCGGAACACGACATCGATACCGTCCGCTTTCAACAGTTGCCGGAACTCGTCCCGTGTGTTGTGCGGGCTCATGGCGTCTTTGACAGTTTGTCGCAGGCTGTCGAGTGAGCCTTTCTCTTTTAGTCTGTCTTTTGATGTTGCATAGTACTTCTGAAGAGCTTTATAACCGACATCTTTTCCGATACAGCTCGACTTGAACGGCGTGCCGATTCCATATCCGTCGTCTGTCAGGGCTCCGTAAACCATTCCGGCATAACTTCGCCCATCAACGGTTCCCGTGCGCTCCTCGGTCGAGACGTTGAAGCGCTCCAGCAACGTGCGGAACTCACCGTAAGAGGAACATTTGTAATTGCGCAGGCATGATCTCACGACGGACGATACCTGCCGCTTGACATTTCCCTCGGGATAATTCACCTTCCGCAACCCCTCCTTGTCCGTCAGTTCCTGCCCCTTGACGCTCGGATGCAGGCCGTATTTGCGCTCCAAGTCACGCAGAATCTCCATCGAGCGCCGGGCCTCGAAATCGTGCGGAAGTTTGCGGCCCTGCTCATCGATCCGCAGCGACACGATATGGATATGCTCTCTGGAAATGTCCTTGTGCTTGAAAACGATATAGGGCTGTTCGCCGTAGCCCATACGCTCCATGTACTCGCAGGCGATGTCCCGGAGCTGTTCGTCGGTCAGCCTGTCTTCCGGCGAAGGGTTCAGCGAGGCATGGAAAACCGTATTAGTAGTTCTCCGGTTGGCTTCGAGGTATGGCCGGAAACTATCCATACAAGCGTCAATATCAAGGCGTCCGCGTTTATCGTATGGTTCGAGCATTTTCTGCCAGAACAGCACTTCGGCTTCATCCTTATCCACTTTCTCCTTGTTATAATACAACGCTCCACCGGGCGAGGAGCCCGATCTTATATTCGCAACCACTCCTTAGCTTGTTTTGCGAGGTTCAGAATCTCGATACTGAGGGCTTTCAGCTCGCGGGTTCGCTGCTCCAGCATAGCGATCTGATGCGGGATCGCAACGTTGGAAAAGTGCGCGTTGATGGCCTTTACAATCTGGTTATAGTTATTCCCGAGCTTTTGAAATTGGAAATAAAAGTCATTCAGACGGGCAATAAACTGCACTTTCGAAGGGTCACGTTTAACGACAACGAACTCCTCGGCGAAGATGCGTTTTACGATAAACCGGCTGCGGTTATGCTCCAATCCTGCCTTACAAAGCATCTGCTTAAAGCGGATATTCTCTTCCGTGGTGAGTTTGAAATTATACCTGTGGACTCTGGGATCTGTCGTTGTCGGGCGTCCGATCCTCTTTTTCGTGGTTGTCATCAGTCTGGTAGTTTAAGTGGCGTGACTCGGGAACGCCACCCAGCCTCGCAGAGCGAGCACCTTTCGTATGCCGAAAAACTTTTCGGCATACAAAGGTACAGCTCGCTGTTGTCTGGCGACAACAAAAATCCGCGCCGGAGAATCTCTGAGAGAAGTTTTGAAAATCCTCTGTTACGGTTTCCATAGCCGGGTCTGTTCCCGGTGCAATATTACAACCGTTTCGGGGCAAAAAAAGCCATCGGTGCGGACTGGAGCGGACTGGAGCGGACATCGGAACCGAAGCGTTTTACCCTGTTGTATATTGCGGCAGGATTGATTATTCGGGCAACTGCGCGAATCGCAAAATAAGTATCGGTTCAGACGGATACCCGAATCTTTAACCGAGTATCTGCGCAAAGGAACGAAAGGGCGGCAGACCGAATAATCATCCAATTATTCGTCCAAATATAAGGTAGTATATATAAATGATTTGACAAACGCATAGTTACCCAAACAACCATTTAAACACACAAGCAATGAAACAAGCAAGCATTTCGATCTGCAATCAAAAAGGGGGCATCGGGAAATCGACATTTACGATGTTACTCGCCAGTCATCTGCACTACACATTAGGCTATGACGTGCTGGTCGTAGACTGCGACTATCCCCAATGGTCCGTTCAGGCGCAACGTGAGCGGGAACTGTCGCTCATCGAGCATGACGATTACCACAAGCTGTTGCTGGTACGTCAATTCAAAGCCACGGGCCGCAAACTCTGGCCTGTGCTGAAATGTATGCCGCCTGAAGCCCCCGAAGAAGTCGAGCGGCTGCTGCAAAGCGGCTACCATCCCCGTATCATTCTCTACGACTTGCCGGGAACGGTCAATGCCGAAGGTGTCATTCGGCTGCTCGCGTCGCTGGACGCTGTCTTTGTGCCCATGAAAGCCGACAAGGTCGTCATGGAAAGTACGCTCTCCTTTGCCCGGAGTCTCACCACTAACCTTGCCCAAGATCCGACCCTTACTTTACAAAGCGTCTATCTTTTCTGGACGATGATAGACCGTCGTGAACGAACGCCGCTTTACGATCGATACGAGGCCGTTATCCGCAAGCTCGGGTTGTCGCTTATGACAACTCACATTCCTTACCGCTCGAAGTTCAACAAGGAGCTGCTTGCGGACAATACAGGAGTCGGCCGCTCGACACTTCTGGCTCCGGCGCGAACCTTTGCGTGTGAGGCGCAACTCGAAATCCTCACAGAAGAAATTCTTACACTCCTCAAAATCCGATAACAATGGCCAAGAAACCCAAAATCGAAGTAGACGAAAGTCTTGTAAAACAGGTGATCGCAGGGCAGTTACCTATCACTACAAAGGTCACACGGGTAATTCCGGAACAGATCCCATCCGGAACCGCTACGGACGCAATTCCCGCCGAACCGCCCTCTGTTCCGGAGATCGACACAGAAAAGATTCCGGATGAAACCCCGTCTGTGCCCGCAGCACAAGAGCCACGCCGTCGGAGAACACCACCCTTGTCCGATTATGAACGAATGTTTCTCACTCCTGTGGAATACGGCATCCGAGCCACACTTTATGTCAATGCATCGACGAAGCGTAAGATTCTGGAGATACTTAAAAGAATCGGAGGTGAACGATTATCCGCGACATCATATGTGGATAATATTCTACAGCACCACATCGAAACTTTCCGTGACGATATAAACCGGCTCGATCGTAAGCGGAATTTTGAAAAACTTGTTTAACAATGACTTAAAAATTTCTAATTATGCTTTACAGCTTTTTATCCGAGTCCGGTGTCCTCGACATTTCATTACTCGCTCTTGGCACAGGCATTATCGTTTTGTCAATCTTAGGGCTGCTGCACCTCGGGAAGCGACGAGGTCATAATAAAGCCGGACACTTTTCGGAGCAACCTGACGATTGTGCAATGCCTGCCGTGCAAACGGAAAATAGCGATGGATGGCCCTCGATGGAACAACCTCAGACAACTGAACTTGTATCCGTTGTCGCTGCACCTGAAGATTCTTCAAATCTCGATTCTCCGCCTTCCGAAACGGTCGTATCCGAAAAGCAGGATGTGAAGCCGGAGTGTGTTCCCGTACCGGACATACGATGGCGACGTTCGATGACATTGCCCGACTACAAAAAAACATTTCTTGTCCGGGTGGATTACGACCTCCGCGCCTCGCTTTATGTCAGTGCCCCTACGAAACGGAAAATCCTTGAAGTCCTGAAAAAAATCGGCGGCGAGCGACTGACCGCAACATCTTATGTAGATAATATCCTACGGCACCATCTCGAAATGTTCCGCGACGAGATCAACTGCATACATCAAGAACAGAATTACCATAACATCGTCTAAATTCTTTCTGCCATGAACAGCATAATTCTTATTGCCGCCTGCGCCGTATGTCTGGATCAGTTGTTTTTCCGGGGGCGGCTCGCGTCATATGTCGTCGACAATCTGAAAGGCCCGAAGAAAAAACACACCGGGCATAACGCTGCCCCTCACACGCCGAATGCCGGTACTGCACCCCGTCAAACTCCTGAAATTCTCGTGTCAAAATCCTATCGGTGCGGACTGGAGCGGACTGGAGCGGACATCGGCACCGCCCCGGCAGGCGGAGACGCTATATTTGCCCCGGCTTCGGAAGAGAAGTCCGCGATGCAGGGGTGGAACACCCTTGTCGTGCGGGCCTCGATCGGCGAAGACGGCGAACTCTCGGAGCCCGAAGCGCCCGCCGGCGCCCGATTCCCGCTTCCGGCTCTCCCCGCCAGAGCAGAACTCCGTGACGCGGAGGTTCATGCGATGCTCGGAGAGCTGGACTTCGGAGAGAGCGCCGTCATGGGCGATGCCACGGCCGAGGAACGGCAGGCCATCGCCAACTTCGACATCCGGGCCTATGCTTAATTAAAAACGACCTACGACATGAAATGGAATAACGAATACGGCTGACGCCTTTTCCGCAGCAGGAAATACGATGTATCCGGTCGCAGAATGCTCCCAAAGCAGGCTGCGGCCTTTTTCACACCCTTAACCAAACTACTTGAACGATGAAAAAAAGAGCAATTTTCATGATTTTCTCCCTGTGCTCCGCACTCGCCTGCTTTGCACAGGGCAACGGCATGGCCGGCATCAGCGAGGCCACGAACATGGTAACGTCCTATTTCGACCCGCTCACGAAACTGATCTTCGCCGTCGCGGCAATCCTCGGACTGGTCGGCGGCGTGCGCGTCTACTCGAAATTCTCGTCGGGTGACCCGGACGCTTCGAAATCCGCCACGGCGCTGTTTCTCTCATGCGTCTTTCTGGTGATCGTCGGTACGGTCTTACGTTCGTTCTTCCTCTAAACGATGGCGGAATACCAAGTGAACAAGGGAGTCGGCCGTCAAGTCGAGTTTCAGGGCGCGCACGTAATGGTTCTTTGGCAAATGCGTCGATAGCAAGACGTTAGGCAAGTGTTCGATAGCCTATCATCGATCGGCTTATCCGAAAGGGAAACCGGACGGGGAGTATAGCCTGCCGATAAACTGATAAGTCGTACAGTTACCAAGTATGCGACTGAATCAAGAGATGAAAGATAGATACGAGGATAAAGTCTGGATTGATTGAACGATAGTCCAAGTGGCACAACTCGAAACTGTGGCGGAAGGTAACTACAGACGCCATACTGTAACACACTCGATTCGACCTTGGAGGGTTGGGTGCAGAACAGGTTACAGCACAACTGCGATAAGCAGAAACGGGCGAAAGTCGTATCCGACAATCTATCAAAGCTATGTTGCCGAAGAATTAAACGTGGATTGCCTAACCCGGAATGCCGAAAGGCTATTAGGTTTCAGACCTATGAAAATCCGGTATGGCAACGGAGCCACCGTAGTAGTCCGAGCGAGGGAAAGCCTCGTACATGGCGAAGGGTGGCAGCTAACATTTTTAATACAAATTAACGGATAATGTGTGAGACATTATGAGAAATCCAGAGAGAGTATTAAACAGTCTGTCAGAGCACAGCAAAGTTTCGAGCTACAAGTTTGAACGGCTCTACAGGGTTCTATTCAATTCGGAAATGTTTCTCCTCGCCTACCATAATATACAAGGTAGGCAGGGAAATATGACGGAAGGTTCCGACGGTAAAACTATCGACGGAATGAGCCTGAAACGGATTGAAAATTTGATTGATGCGCTCAAAGATGAGTCGTACCAACCAAAACCGGCAAGAAGGACGTACATCCCGAAGAAAAACGGGAACATGCGACCTCTCGGCATACCGTCTATCGACGACAAATTAGTGCAGGAGGTATTGCGAATGCTGTTGGAAGCAATTTATGAAGGTAGTTTTGAGAACACCTCGCACGGTTTCCGACCCAAACGCAGTTGCCACACCGCACTGATACAGGTGCAGAAGAATTTTACTGCGGCCAAGTGGTTTATCGAGGGCGACATTGAAGGATTCTTCGATAACATCAACCATGATGTACTTATCGGAATCTTGAAAGAACGTATCGCAGACGACCGCTTTATCCGGCTAATGTGGAAATTTTTGAAAGCTGGCTACATCGAAATTGGACATTTCATAGAACATACAGCGGAACACCGCAAGGTGGCATCATTAGCCCGATACTGGCTAATATCTATCTCGACAAGCTGGATAAGTACATGAAAGAGTATGCCTGTCAATTCGATAGAGGCGACAGACGGGCAATGAACCTTGAGTACAAACGGTATTCCAGGAAAATTTGGTGGCTCGGCACAAAGCTGAAGCAAACCAAGGATAAAGATACTCGGAAGGAACTGATTGACGCGATTAAGCAACATCAGAAAAACAGGATGCACTTACCCTCTGTCGATGAAATGGACGAGGGATATAGACGGATTAAGTATGTGAGGTATGCCGATGATTTTATTATCGGAGTGATTGGCAGTAAATCGGACTGTGAGGCCATCAAAGAGGATATTAAGAATTTCCTCGGCGAGAAACTGAAATTGACGCTCTCCGAAGAAAAGACCTTGATCACGCACGGCAATAGAAAGGCAAAATTCCTCGGCTATGAAATCTATGTCCGACCATTCACGGATAAGACGTTAAGAGGCGAGAAATCGGGAGTACTTATTAAGGCTTACGGCAAAAAGGTAGTGTTGGAAGTGCCAATGTCCACAATGCGGGATAAACTTCTCTACTACGAGGCGATGGAAATTCATCAATTCGAGGGTAAAGCGAAATGGAAACCCACAAGCCGGACAAAGTTGCTACATCTGGACGACCTCGAAATACTGGATGCTTATAACAGAGAAATCCGAGGTTTTGCAAACTATTTTTCTATCGCAAATAACAGTTCACACCTGAATTCTTTCAAGTACATCATGCAATACAGTCTGTATAAGACTTTTGCACGAAAGTACAGTACGACAGCCCGAAAGATTATCGCAAAGTATCGACATCACAAAGATTTTGCGGTTTTCTATGAGGACAAGAAAGGAGGAAAGAAGATGCGGGTATTCTTCAACGGGAGCTTTAAGCGTAAAACAACCGCGATGGACGCGAGTTGTGATTATGTAGCCAACACGATTTTCAATACCACTGTATCAAGCCTTATACAAAGGTTAAAAGCGGGTAAGTGTGAATTGTGTGGCGCAACGGAAAACATTGAAATACACCACGTCAAAAGACTCAAAGACTTAAAAGGCAAAGAGCCATGGAAAATCCAAATGATTGGACGTCAGAGAAAGACGTTAGCTGTATGTATTCCCTGTCACAACAAGATACATCACGGGATAATAGACTGAATATGTTAGTGGAGAGCCGTGTGCGCCGAGAGGTGCAAGCACGGTTCGGAGGCGAGTTCTTGGAAACCTACCGTAGAAATACGGCAAGGCACCGGGTTCTTAGCCTACGGCTCACAGCGCAGTACCTCGTGCTGTTCGTCGCAGGGCTTCTGGGCGTCTTCGTCTGCTTCGCCGGAATGTACATGAGCGGCGTCCCGCAGGGCTTCTGCATCCTCTTCGCCCTCGCAGCCGGCCTTGCCGTCACGGGCGGCACCTTCTACCTGAGCCGCCGTTTCGGCCCCTACGGACTTCAAAAGCTCATGGCCTCGCGCCGGCATCCGCGGCGCATCATCCATCGTCGGGCCATCCGGCGGCTGCTACGCATTCGTATCCCTCGAACCGTAAAACCGTAATCCTATGCGCGGAACCTTGAAAACCTCGACCTTGGAATCGAAATTCCCTTTGCTGCGCGTCGAGAACAACTGCATCATCTCCAAGTTCGCCGACATCACGGCGGCCTACCGCGTCACGCTGCCCGAACTCTTCACCCTTACGGGCGAGGAGTACGAAGCGCTGCACGGCGCATGGCTCAAAGCCCTGAAGGTGCTGCCGGACTACACCGTCGTCCACAAGCAGGATTTCTTTATCGAGGAGCGATACATGGCACCGGAGGAGGGCTCCGAGCGGAGCTTTCTCGCCCGCTCTTACGAACGTCATTTCAACGAGCGGCCCTACCTGCGCCATACGTGCTACCTGTTCGTTACGAAGACCACGCCCGAACAGATGCGGCAGACCAGCGCCTCGTCCGTTTTGTGCCGGGGTTTCATCGTCCCGCGGGAGATGCGCGACACGGATGCCGTGACGCGCTTTCTGGAGGCCGCGGAGCAGATGGAACGCATCCTGAACGATTCGGGCCTCGTGCGCGTCGAGCGGCTTACGGAAGCAGAGATCGTCGGCACGGCGGACGACGCCGGGCTGCTGGCCCGTTACTTCGCCCTCTCGGACGAACAGCGTCCGGTCGTCAACGAGGATATCCGTCTCGACCCGGACGTGATGCGTATCGGGGACAAATACCTCTCGATGCACACGCTCTCCGATCTGGACATGCTGCCGCAGAGCGTGGCGACGGATTTCCGCTACGAACGCCTCTCGACCGACCGCTCGGACTGCCGCCTCTCGTTCGCGGCGCCCGTGGGACTGCTGCTCTCCTGCAACCATGTCTACAATCAGGTGATCTTCCTCGACGACCACGACGAGACGCTCAAGCGGCTCGAAGCCTCGGCCCGGAACATGAACTCGCTGGCGGCCTATTCGCGCTCGAACGCCATCAACCGGGAGTGGATCGAAATGTATCTCAATGAGGCGCACTCGCAGGGGGTGCGCTCCGTAAGGTGCCACTGCAACGTCATGGCATGGGCCGAGAGCGAATCGGAGTTGAAGCGCATCCGCAACGACGTAGGGTCGCAGCTGGCCCTTATGGGCTGCACGCCGCGTCATAACACGGTGGACGTTCCGGTGCTGTTCTGGGCGGCGATTCCCGGCAACGAGGCCGACTTTCCCGCCGAGGAGAGTTTCTACACCTTCCTCGATCAGGCCCTCTGCCTTTTCAACGGGGAGACCAACTACCGCTCGTCGCTCTCGCCCTTCGGAATCAAGATGTCCGACCGCCTGTCGGGCATACCTCTCCATCTGGACATCTCGGACCTTCCGATGAAGCGCGGCGTCATCACGAATCGGAATAAATTTATCCTCGGGCCGTCGGGCTCGGGCAAGAGTTATCTGACGAACCATCTGGTTCGTCAGTACTGGGAGCAGGGAGCGCATATTCTGCTGGTCGACACGGGCAACTCCTACCAAGGGCTCTGCTCGCTGATTCACGCCAAGACCAAGGGCCGCGACGGGGTGTATTTCACCTACACCGAGGAGGCGCCCATCGCCTTCAATCCCTTCTATGTCGAGGACGGAGTGTACGACGTGGAGAAGCGCGAGTCGCTCAAGACGCTGCTGCTGACCCTTTGGAAACGCGAATCCGAGGAGCCGACGCGCTCGGAGGAGGTGGCGCTCTCGAACGCCGTGAACCTCTACCTCTCGAAGCTCCGCACCGACCGCTCCATCGTCCCCTCGTTCGATACCTTTTACGAGTTCGTCGAAACCGACTACCGGCGGCTTCTGGAGCAGAAGCGCGTGCGGGAGAAGGATTTCGACCTCGAAAACTTCCTGAACGTGCTGGAACCTTACTATAAGGGCGGCGAGTACGACTACCTGCTGAACTCCGACAAACAGCTGGATTTGCTGGACAAGCGTTTCATCGTCTTCGAGCTGGACAACATCTCCTCGAACCGGACGCTGCTGCCGGTGGTGACGCTCATCATCATGGAGACCTTCATTTCGAAGATGCGGCGGCTGAAAGGAGTCCGCAAGATGATTCTCATCGAGGAGTGCTGGAAGGCCCTCACCTCGGCCAATATGAGTGCATATATTAGGTATTTGTTTAAAACCGTTCGCAAGTATTTCGGCGAGGCGGTCGTGGTGACGCAGGAGGTGGACGACATCATCTCGTCGCCCATCGTCAAGGAGTCGATCATCAACAACGCCGACTGCAAAATCCTTTTGGACCAGCGCAAATACCTCTCGAAATTCGACGGCATACAACGTCTGCTGGGGCTGACGGACAAGGAGCGGGCGCAGATTCTCTCTATCAACCTCTCGAACGATCCTAAACGCCGCTATAAAGAGGTCTGGATCGGACTCGGAGGCGTGCAGTCGGCGGTCTATGCCACTGAAACGAGTGCGGCAGAGTACCTGTGTTACACCACCGAAGAGTCGGAAAAGATGCAGGTAATGGAGCTTGCCGAGAAGCTCGGCGGCGACATCGAAGCCGCCATCCGCCAGCTGGCACGCGAGCGTAAAACGAACACCGAATCTTAATTCTTCCTGTTATGAAACAGTTGCTTTGGATATGCGCCGGTATCCTGCTGACATTGGCCGCCGTGCTCGGAGCTTTCCGCCTCTTCTACGATTACGAATACCGCAAAATCCGTCCCTTGTGCGGCGAATGGCATTCGACGCTCGACGATACGCGGCTGGTGATCGAGCCGTGCGGTGATAAATTCCGGATCACCATCACGCACCGCAGCACGTCCGAAACGCACCTCCTATACTACAAGGATTGCGTCTATTATACGGCCTACGGCGGATGCCGGGTCGATCTCTTTTACACGCCCCCGGCCGATGCACTGCTCCTCGTGCCGGGCGACGCTTTCAAACGAACCTCAAAACTCAAAAACAATGAACAGTAACCAATCGACGCCTGCGTCGGCCGTAGCGGCCCTTCAGCAGGAGATCAGAACCCGCACCGAAGTTATCCGCACCTTGGCGGACCTTCGGGAACAACTCGACGCCGACCGTATCTGCGGGGCGTGGCTCTCGGCGGAAAACAACCTCTCGGCCTCGATACGCCGTATCGGCGAGGGGACGTGGCGCATCCTCGTCTTCGACCATGCGCTCTGCTACAGACGGCTCGTGCAGGACGGCATCATCGCGCTGCGCCGCCACCGTCTCTGGCTCGGGGCCGACGACGGCAACCGCGTGATCTACGATGCTTCCACCGAGACACTCACCATCGGCTGTTACGGACGTTTCGTTCCGGAGGACTGCATCCGGCGGCAGGAAGACGACGCAATCAGTGCCGAAGCGTGCGACTTCAACGAACCGGCCGAATAATGGAGCGTCATTCGGTATTTCCGGGCTGCCCCTGCTTGCTGGGGCAGCCCTTCGGCGGACTCCGCCTACAATTATACGTCCTCAAATCCGACGGCTATGGAATGGAAAGATAGGATTGCACGGCTATTCCGCCGCAAGCCGGACTGGGAAAGGGAGCATCGAAGTACCCTCATTGCCCGTCATGCAGAGAACCTGCTTCGGGAACGGGATATAAGCAATGTTACAGATCTTGTGCGACGGCACCGGAAATCGGATCTGACCATTGCCGGAATCGGACTGACAATGAATACAGCGACATCCCGCTTTCTCAGGACGCCCGAAGATGCGGCGGGAAAAGATATGCTGGAGCTGATGGATGCCCTGCGCAGGACATCGTTTGCGAAAAAGATCGGGCGGCGCCTCGCGGACGTTCCGGCTGACACCGCCCACTCCCTGCACGGCCTGCTGGCCATGCACACCTTTCTCTTGGATGCTTATTTGGAGCAGCATCCCGACAGCGGGCTCCGGCAGCCTCCGATGGACGAGGTGCAGGCCGCAGCGCATATCATCGACCGGCAGTTCCGCGCCGAGACGTTCCGCGAGCTGCGCCATCTGGCAGAAACAAGTGGGCATTATATGCCCTCCTGTTACGTCGTGCGACTCTACGATTGGGATACCGATATGGGCCGGTTGCAGGAGATGCGCGGGCGGCTGGACGGCCCGGCATGTCCGGAAGCTCCGCAGCAGGTTCAGCAGCTTCGGGAGCGAATCTGGAAGACCGAGAACCGTATGGTGCGGGAAGCCGAAAAGGTGCTGGAGAGCGATCCGGAAATTCCCCTGCGGCAAACCTACATCGAGAAACTCGATGCCGAGTTGCAGACCTTAGGATGGTTAGCATGCTTCCCGGAAAAAGTCGATAGCCCTTATATCAACCGGCAGCTGCTCGACAAATACGGTATCGAGCCGGGCATCCCCCGCGAAGAGCAGTCCCGGCAGGCCGAAAAAGCCTTCCGCGAGCTGGACGCACGGCTCGTACGCATGACCGGACGGCAGTCCTACGCCGACGATCTGTTCGAGTCCCTGCGACGGAAAGGGCCGAAGCCGGAGAAACATGCCTCCGGAGTGCGGCAGAAAGAGATCGATTCTACAAGGAAAGAGCAAACCGGACAACCGGCTTCGGGTCGGCGGATAAAGCGGTGATGCCCGTCTTCGGGTGAATATCCTCAATAACACAATCAATTCAAGCATGAAACAGAAAATTATCCTGCTGTGTCTGTGCCTCTTCTGCACGGGCCGCAGCACATACGCCCAGTGGGTCGTCTCGGATCCCACGAACCTCGCGCAGGGCATCGTCAACTCCACCAAGCAGGTCGTCGAAGCCGCCAAGAACGGCCAGACCATGTTGCAGAGCTTCCAGGAAACCGTGAAGATTTATGAGCAGGGAAAGCGATACTACGACGCCCTGAAAAGCGTCAGCAACCTCGTCCGCTCGGCCCGCAAGGTGCAGCAGTGCATCCTTTTGGTCGGCGAAATCTCGGACATCTATGTCGATGGTTATAAACGTATGGTTTCCGACGAGAACTTCACGCCCGCGGAGCTGGCGGCCATCGCCGCAGGCTACGCCCGCATCATCGAGGAGTCGGCCGGGGAATTGAAGGAGCTGCAGAACATCGTGAACCCTACGGACATGTCCCTGACGGACAAGGATCGTATCGACGTGGTGCAGCGCGTCTACGGCGTCCTGCGGCGCCACCGCGATCTGGCACGCTACTACACGCGCAAGAACATCTCCATATCCCTGCTGCGGGCCGCCCGGAAACGGGACATGGAGGGCGTGCTCTCATTGTACGGAACCGACGAACAACGTTACTGGTAGCCGACGATGGTACACATGCTTTCCCTTACGGAGAATCTGCACACAATTCTCCGGGTGTTATACGACGATATGATGGTGCTGTGTTATCCGATGTCGCAGGTCGCAATGGCCATCGCAGGAATCGGGGCGCTGCTCTACATCGCTTACCGCGTCTGGCAGTCGCTGGCTCAGGCCGAACCTATCGACCTCTTTCCCCTCATGCGGCCCTTCGCCATCGGCATCTGCATCCTGTTCTTCCCGACGCTCGTGCTGGGAAGCCTGAACGGCATTCTCTCGCCGCTGGTAAAGGCCACGCATTCGCTTATGGCCGGGCAGACGCTCGACATGGAACAATGGCAGGAGCGGCGCGAGCGGCTCGAACTCGAAGGCTGCGACCAGATGCCCCCGGACAGCTATTACGCCGAAGACGAGGAGATGGAACGCGAACTCAGCGAACTGGGCGTGGACGACCAGACGCAACAGACACTCGACCGCATGAACGAGGAACGCTCCTCATGGTCGGTGAAGGGGCTCATCTTCAAAGGCCTGGCATGGATACTCGAACTGCTCTTCGCGGCGGCGAGCGTCATACTCGACGTGCTGAGGACCTTTTACCTGATCGTCCTCTCACTACTGGGGCCGATCGCTTTCGCCATCTCGGTGTTCGACGGATTTCAGTCCACGCTGACGCAATGGCTCACGAAATATGTCTCGATTTACCTGTGGCTGCCCATCTCGGATCTTTTCTCGGCGATCATCGCACGTCTGCAAACCCTTTCGATGCGCCACGACGCCGACCTGATGGCCGAAGGCTACAACTGGTATGTGGACTGGTCGAACAGCCTGAACCTGATCTTCATGCTCGTGGCCGTGTGCGGATACCTCTGCATCCCCTCGATCGCCTCGTGGGTCGTGCAGGCGAACGGATTCGCCGCCTACAACAAGACCGTCTCGAAGATGACCTCGCTCGTAAGCGCCGGAGCCGGATGGACGGCCGGCAAAGCATGGGCCGGGGCCAAAGGCGCCGGCTCGGCGGCATTATCGGGCGGTAAGGCCGTGGGACGCGGCATCATGAACGGCGCCCGGCTTATTTTCAGAAAATAAAATAACCCGTTATTATGGAATTCAAGTGTTTAACGAACATCGAAACATCGTTTCGGCAGCTGCGCATGTACGCGCTCGTCTTCGCCGGAGTCTGCGCCGTCGTTACCGTGGCGGCGGTCTGGATGTCCTACTCTTTCGCCGAACGGCAGCGGCAGAAGATCTACGTGCTGGACAACGGACGCTCGCTGATGGTGGCGCTCTCGCAGGACCTCGCACAGAACCGTCCCGTAGAGGCCCGTGAACATGTGCGGCGCTTCCACGAGCTCTTCTTCACCCTCTCGCCCGACAAGGCGGCCATCGAGTCCAACGTCGGACGCGCCCTGCAGATGGCCGACAAAAGCGCCTTGTCCTACTACAAGGTCCTGCAGGAGAAAGGATTCTTCAACCGCCTGATCGCGGGCAACGTCTCGCAGATGGTCAAAGTGGACAGCATCCGCTGCGACTTCGACCGCTATCCCTACGAGGTTACGACCTTTGCCCGGCAGCGCATCCTGCGCGAAAGCACCGTCACGGAGCGGTCGCTCGTCACGACGTGCCGTCTGGTGAACGTTTCCCGCTCGGACAACAATCCGCAGGGCTTCATGGTCGAAGCGCTGAACATCGTCGAGAACAAAGACATTGCGACCTATGACCGCTAAACCGCACTCCCTGCGCTGCCGCATCCGTTGGGTGCGGCGGTCGCTGCGGCGCCGGCACGACACGCTCGCGCCCCGCATCCGGGAGCGGATCGTACTCGCGGCGCTCATCCTGCTGCTGCTCCTTTACCTCTGGCTCCTATTCACAGCGGACATGGGGCCGGAGTTAGAGATCGGACATTTTGAATATTCACCTCTGATACCGTAAATCGTTATGACAGAAAACAAGAATCCGGGCAACGACCCCTCGGCGGAGTTCGAGCGGCAGCGCAAACGCAAGGTGCTGCTCTTCGCGGCGATCCTCGGATGTATATTCCTCGTCGCGATGTGGCTTATATTCCGGCCTGCGCCCGTCAAGCCCCAAGAAGGAGCTGCGGGGATCAATACGTCGGTTCCGGACGGCAAGGCGCAAGCCACCGTCGGAGACAAACGCAAAGCCGCGGAGCAGCTCCGCAGCGAGGAGCAGCAGCAGAAACGCATGATGACACTCGGCGACAATTCGTTCTCGCTGCTGGACGACGGGCTCAAACCCACCGAGGAACCCGCACCGGCGGACGACCCCGCACTGCGGGCTGCCGAGGCCAACCGGGCCATGCAGCGGCAGGTGCAGGGCTTCTACGCCGCTCCGCAGCGCAATGCCGAGGTCGAAGCGCTGAAAGAGCAGGTCGCGGCCCTGCAATCCCAGCTCGACGCCGAGCGGCAGCAGCCCGACCCGCTGGAGCTGGCCGAGGAGCAGTACAAGCTCGCCCGGAAGTATCTCGGCGGCGGAGTGGCCGTAGATGAAGAAACTGTTGAGCCGACGAAGCAGCGGAAGGATTCGCGCCTGTCGGTCATGCGGCCCGTTCGGGAAGGTGAGGTCGAAGCCTCGACACTCGACACGCGGGCGGATTTCACCATCGAACGTAACTTGGGATTTCTCACGGCGGCAGGTGGCGTCGCGCATGCCGATACTCCGACCGTCAGAGCTTGTGTCGCTCAGACGCAAATCATACGTGCCGGAAGCACCGTGCAACTGCGGTTGCTGGAAGCCGTGCGTATCGACGGAGTGACCATTCCCCGTTATACGCCGCTATACGGTCTTGCGACGATCTCCGGAATGCGGCTGCAAGTCACGGTGTCGTCCGTCGAATACGGCGGACGGATCTTCGCTGTCGAAGCCGTAGCTTACGACCTCGACGGCCAGCCGGGGCTGAACGTCCCGAACTCCCGCGAACGGACGGCCCTCAAAGAGGCGCTGGCGTCCGTAGGACAGACTGCCGGGACGAGTGTAAACGTCACCCGTTCGGCCGGGCAGCAGGTGTTGTCCGAGCTGGCGCGCGGAGGATTGCAGGCTTCGTCGCAGTATGTCGCCGGGAAGCTCCGCGAGGTGAAGATAACCCTCAAAGCCAACCATCAGCTATTATTGATTTCAAAAGAATAGAACACACATGAAAAGAGACCTTATTTATCTGACCCTGATTGTTTCCGCAATCTGGGCCGCACACGCTACGGCGAAGGCCGTGCAGGACGGGCCGCAGCAGATCGAACCCCGAAAGATCGAAGCGGGATTCACCAAGACCGTACACATCCTTTTCCCGTCGCCCGTCACGTATATCGACATCGGCTCGATGGACATCATAGCAGGCAAGGCCGACGGAGCCGAGAACGTCGTGCGGGTGAAAGCCGCCGTGCGGAATTTCGCAGCAGAAACAAACCTGACGGTTATCACCGAGGACGGCGGATTTTTCACCTTCGACGTGCATTATGCCGAGAATCCGGCTGTCTCGACCCTCAATCTTACAGTGCAGGAACCGCAACCAGAAAGTATGAAGAAACCGGCTGCTGTGGGCTATCCGCAGCCGACGGCCCCAGCATCCGAAGGCCTGGTGCTGCTGCGCGAAGTAGGCCGCGAAAAGCCCGCAACCGTAAAACGCATGTTGAGCGACATATACCGCCAAAACCGTACGGACGTGAAGGGCATTCGTGCGAAGAAGTACGGCATTGAAGTCGAAGTGTTGGGGATTTACGTGTTCAATGACGTGATATACATTCACACCTGCATCTCGAACGACACGAACATCTCCTTCGAGGTGGATGCGCGGCGGTTCATCGTAGCGGATCGCAAACTCGCCAAGCGTACGGCACAACAGCAGACATCGCTCGAAATCCTGCGCGTATGCAACGATCCGGCAGTTGTAAGGGGGCACCAGCGTCAGCGGACGGTATTCGCGCTGCCCAAGCTTACGATCCCCGACGACAAGGTGCTTTTGCTGGAAATCGTCGAGAAAAACGGAGCCCGCCATCAGACGGTGGAGATACCCGCAGAGGAATTGTTGGATGCGAAACTCCTGTAAAGAGACAGGCGGTCGAACCCGATGCGGAAGTTTTTATGCAGCAGTGGGAATGTTTCGAATCCGTGCGGCGATCTTACAGGAGCACTTTGCAAGAGGATATTCAGACGTGGTTCCGCACGCTGCGGCTCTGAAAGGCTGTTCGTTTCCGAACAATCAGACACCCCGGTACGGTTTTCAGACCGTACCGGGGTGTCTTTCATGCAGCTTGAGGAAACTCAATATTCATCTTCGTTGAAGAAATTTATCTATATTGATTATCAATACATTATGCAACAACCAATGAAATTTGCGCAAACAAACCGCACCATCTGAGACGGTCTGAGGCGATAGGAGGAAATGGAAGGCAAACGCAATAATGTATGCTTTTTAATCATGAGCATCTTCAAGGAAATTTCGCGTATTATCGATATATATTTTGGGACTACCAGAAACAGTTCTGCTAAAAAGTTTAAGATGATTTTTTATTACTGAAGAATAGTCACCTTTGGACAAGTTTTTTTTAAGTTGATGATATAATATACAGTAGTGAGAACATTTTCCTGATTTAAGTGGGATCTCATGCTCTAATACTGGAATATATTGTCTACTTCCTCCTTTTACAGGAGGGCATTCTTTGTATTGCTGAATGAGTTCTTCAACTGTATGATGGAAGGCTATTCCATAGAATTTAAGTTCCTCCTCTAGCAAATATGCGTCTACAAGAGGGAGACCAAAATATATTCCTAATTCACTGTCAAATGTTAGTGGTCCTTTTGCAATTGCACCTTTAAGAGCGAAACCTGTCTCTAATGCATTTTGCATAAGTACGACACCAGCCTTCACGATTCTATTTAAAGCGGACTTGGAATCATCAAGGGATGCTATAATGATTGAATCAGAGAATTGCACCATTCGTAGAAGTTCGCCATTTTTATCTTGAAGCAAAGGCTTAAGACGATCATTCTTTTCTTTGAACTCAATCATTTTATTAAGAAGATCCTGATGCTCCATCCGTGTTACTCGATCTTTAAATCCCATAATATCCATAAAGAGAACGAGATGGTCTCCATTTTCATTCCATTTGTGATTTTCTGCCATCATTGTTATAATGTTAGTTGTATAGCTAAGTTAACGCTTGTTCTTTGTATCATATTCCAAAGGTATTTCTGCCGCCATTCTTGACAAGTTTTCTTTGCTGTCCTCATAAGACTTCACCTTCCTATCCTCCAAGAATATATGAGAAAGCGTATATTCTAATGATTCCAAAGTATGTTGACGAACTTTCGGTTTTAGCTGGCATTCCCAAATCGTAATACAGTGCCAGCCCAATGATGCAAGTTTTCTCTGCTCTTCCTTATCTCTAAGTCTGTTCTGTTCTATCTTATTCCGCCAAAATTCCACATTGGTTTTGGGCATGACATAATACTTGCATCCTTCATGGCCATGCCAAAAACAGCCGTTTACAAAAATAACCGTCCGATACTTACGAAGTACAAGATCGGGATGCCCGGGAAGACACGACTGGTTTAGTCTATACCGGAACCCTCGACTAAACAAGAACTTCCTAACCAACAGTTCAGGTATAGTGTTCTTCCCTTTTATTGCTGACATACAACGTGATCTCTGTTCTTTCGTAAGTTTGTCCATACACTTCAACTATCTCAGATTCTATCAAAGAAATCTTCGTAATCACCATCTATTATTTTCCACGTTCCATTTTTCCTGTTTCCTTCTTCATTGGCAAAGGCTTAAACACTTTTAGACCGTCTGATTTCAAGTATCTATTTCTTGTCATAGGCTGTCGCTTTATCGATCAATGCTTTAATATTGATCTATAGTTATGTCCTTGCCAATTTGGATTCATTTAGATAAAATATCTATAATCATACGTCTTGCCTTCGTAATAGCCTAGTAAATTGCCAACTTGCGCCAATGTATTGGATGTATCAATTGTGGCAGGGAACTTTGTGTAAAAATTAAAAGAATTCCAATTCATTTTTGTAAATCCCAAGATTTCTCTAGCAATTGTCTGTATTGAACCATTGCCGTGATATTTGGTTATTCTTAATGGTGACGGTATACCCCTACCTCCTTGAAAATAACTTTTATTAGACTTTATAGAGTCTATCGTTCCATGTGTCCATAACAAAAATTCATATTTGGAAACAGCGAAACATATTCCTCTCAAAACTGGGAACCGAGCATTGACCGGATGTCCCTGTTGTAGATATTGGTCAATACATTTTATAGTATCTTCCATTGTTATCGTTACCAAATCTATATCTTTTATTCCCGCATGGGATAGAGCATCTGTTATGCCCTTAATTTCTTCATCCTTAAACGGTGTTCTCTTATGGATAACGACTCTTTTAGGCATCTTGTCCATAGATTTTACAAATAATTCTTGGACACTAACACCTAATTTATATGCTTCTTCATAAGACAGATATGGATTATTTTTCCTATCCAAAATCGGATTGTCTATTTTAGATAATTTATATCTCAATCCTTGTCCTTTGGAATTATATATATGGCTACACCCTACGACTATATTGGTTTTACCACCACCATCTTTTTTTACACTATATCCAATACCTGCATATGCTGTATCTGGATCCAAGTCTGATAGAGCCCATGGCGTTCGCATTGATTTGACAAATAAAGCTAATGAAAGCCACCAATAGATTTGATTTTTCATATTGATGTTACTGATGGTTTTTTCTTCCACTAGCTGGGTCGTAAATCCATTTTGAGCGGCATACGCTTTTATGTAGCTGTGGAGGTCAAAAGTTTCGCCATTCTTTTTGAATGAGCGGTGTTGTTTCCATATGCCTGGAATAAAAATGACAATGATAATATCTGGGTTGTTGTTGGCCAATTTATGTGCAAACTTGCATATATTTTGAACCAAACTTACAGAGTCAGGTTGCACATCATTACATTTAACCCATAAATTTGAATTTGTTGCTGGTATGTCAAGTGAAGTAGAATAGATCTGTTCAAATCCTAAATATGGCTGAACATAATCAGTCCCTAAAACAGATAATCGTCCATTTAATCCATTTAGAAATTCCTTAAACTGCGATGTATAAGAATTAGGACATATAACTCCAAGCCTAACATTAGTCTTAAAATTCGAATGAAATTCATAATCATATGGATAGTTCTGAAGCAAACCTCTCATTGGATTTGGTTCTTTAACCATGCTTTTAGACACTTTCCCCAAAAAATCAAGATTGGGCTCTGTAATATAAATTCCAGAATACATTACTTTCTTGTCTTGGAACGGGATTTGTGGGATTACACCTTTTTCTGTATAGTCTATGGCAACAAGCCCTCTGTTATTACTTATCTTGAAAATAAAATTTGATCCACTATTTAATGGAAAATCAAAGACCAGCTTGTTTCCATTGAAAAAAGATTTCTCCCAATTGGAGATGACAGTATCATATTCGGAGTTGTGCTTTTTATCAAGATATTCAGACATCAAATTTTTCCGTTGCTCTTGAGTAATGCTCTTGTCCTCAAAATATAAAGTAGGAGTTATGGATAAAAAGGCATAGGTCGTATTGTCCAAGAAAACCAATCCTATTTTAACGGCCTCGTATACGCCTTTATTTTTGAATTGACATGCTCTATCCCAAATCATTCGTTTAGAGATAGACGCTTCTTTTCCACAATGCGCAGCTAGACCGCATATCAAAGCTTTAATCACAACGGATTTCAAAACCGGATTTTCTTTCAATTCATTCACTGATATAGGGGATCTAGATATTTCTCCGTTGAGGCAATCGGTAAATATTTCATGGATCTGTTCAGAATATCCATATGCATATACCTTCTTCCCATATGGTGCGGCTATGACATCTTTACCTTTTATCCTGCTCTTAAGGAACTTCCATAGATTTTCATTATTCGGGAATAAAATCTCAAATGTAAATATATCATGTGGTGTCTTTATAGGATACAAATTTGTTTTGAGACACCCTCCCATATTTGTGTCATTCAATTCAAAAGGTGTAACAGTAATATCTGTATTTACATTTTCTAATATTCTGTGAATCTCCTTGGATTTATCCAAATCATCTTTATATGCTGAAAGAAGTATAGATATGATAGTTTTGTCAAAGCCGTCTGTTGTAATGAATACAGCATCTCTTCCAGCCTTTCTTGCTGTAGTAAGCAAGGCTCGTACATTATCGTTTATATATGATCCATATCCACACCAATATAAACGGCCTGCTCCAGGTTGGCTGAATGCCTCAGTTAATGCTTCCATTAAAGACTTATCCCTGCCGCTATATCCTATGACTATAAGATTCCTGTCGACAAAATACTCCTTCAGTCTGCGTTTGAATGTATCCTGTTGAGAATCCAATTCTTCTGCCGTATTTTTTAGTGCGGAGTATTTATAATCACCATGTAGTGCTACATATAATAAATCCCTGCTGGTTTCTTGACGATAAATATAATCAGGGTTGTCCAGGTTCACATTAATAGGAGTAATATTTGCCTTGTGCGCTGCTCTTTCTACAAGTCCGTCAAAATTCGTTGTCCAAACTGATTTCAATACTCCATATTTATGCAACAGACAAAGAAGCTCATAACCAATACTTGGGGACTTATCGTAACACAAATTCTTAAAATACTTTGTTCTATCTCCCGAAAGAGGAAATGTTCTTTCTGCATAAAAAACATATTCCTCTTCAGAATTCTCCTTAGGATAACCCCCTTGTTCATCAATCCATGCTTGGACTTTTTTCCTACAAGAATCAGAATGGATGTCGATAAAAGATTCTTTTGTAGGATTTTTTGAAATATAAATCAATCTTTTCCAATCCCAAATACAATCTTCTACAGACTGTACACCGGAGGTAATCGACGCTCCCGCACCTAACAAAAATGCAAATGAACAATCTTTGTTTTGATTGAAAGACCTCAAGAAAGCATCAAAGTCCATTTCTATCTGTTCTTCTATATGTAATGCCATTCCCTTCATATTCTTATTCATACAGTTTGGTCATTAAATCAAAAGAAATCAATTCACCCGGTTGCATTTTAATGCGATATATGGACACCCATTTCTTACCCAATGAAATAAATGAGGAAAGATTTAACTTTAGACATAGATTTTCGTTCTTATAGCCCAAATATACTTTCTCTACTTTATAATAACCGTCTATATCTCCGCCAACCATCGGCAAGAAATACCTAATATTCATTACATTGATAGAAGTCGGAATCCTTTCCATCGTATAAGTCTTTGCAGTATGGCTGTAAAAGTCCGAATAATCCGTATCTGTCGTTCGGACCATACCTGTCAGGATATTCTTAACCTCCGGTTTTGGCAACATATTAAGAGTACCCACATTACCAACACCTTCAACATGAAGTTCCGTATCGAGCATGAAAGGCTTGCTGACATAAAAATGGGTTTGCAAGCTGTCCAACAATTCTTTATTCTTATCCACCTCTCCTCTTATTGTTTCCGGCTTAACATGAAGGGCTACCCACATATCGGCCTCTTCTTCTTTCATCAAGGCAAGAACCAAATAGTTTCTGTCTGCTTTAGGTCGATAAAGCTTACCGTTCAAACGCTGGAAGTTGTCTTGAATAAACTGGTAACAATCCATTCCTTCTCGTGGCTGGATTGTTCTGAACGTATATAATTGGTTCAATGTTGCTTGAATTCTATTTCTGAATTCTTTGCGGACATATTCTCGCCATATGCTTTGCGCACTTTTATTGTCTCGGCCATACAACGAAACAATGTACAGGAAATTCACGTCATAATGGCATAGCAAAAGCGTATCACGGTCGAAAAGACGATTTTCAAACTGGCGGTTCAGTTGGACACCTTCTGCTTGCATTTTCAGATCCTTGTCATCAAAAGAGAGGAATTTTGAATCGCCGTTGCGCTTGTCGGGAATTCTTGCGCTAATGAAAAAATTCGGTATCGGATTATATCCTTCCGTTAGCACATCCCTTAGCTGTGGTTGTTCTCCATTACCGTCACCATCAAGAAAAAGATTCATATTCCATTGGATGACATTTCTAGCGTATGTGTATTGTTTGTAAATGGACTTGTCGCCAAGCTGGGTCCGGTCATTCTTGGAACGCTTGTAATATTTGCTGTCTCCGATATAATAAGTCAGCTCTGACTGTATATCGGACTGCTCGATAAGTCCCTGTCCGATGAACATGTGATCAACAAGTTTCCCGTCTTTCTGTTCGGTAAGTTCCTTCGGTAAGTTCTGTTTGTCGTTACCGCCGATAAGGGTATCAATCATCACTTCGAAAATATGCTCGAAGTTTTTCGCAAGCAAAAAGTCTTCCGATTGCCTATTCATCGCTATTTTATACTCTCTGTCAAAGAAAGCATAACACAAATCCCATATCCGCAGAGCCTTATCTGCAAAATACTTGTACTTGATCTGTTTCAGACGTCTGCATCCCAAGTTTTTCTTGATATAGGTCCGTCTCAGTTTGTCGGGATTTATCAAATGATAATGAATATTGATTTCAAAAGAAAAGCCATGCGTTTCACGTATGTAGTTCAATATCGAGAAGTATATGACAAGCAGTTCCTCGTCAAAATTGACCATCTTCTTTTTGTTGACGGGTTCAATATAGACCGGAGTATCACTTTGTATAAAAGCTGGTGATGATGTTATAGTCTTGTTCCAGTTGATTCTGTTATAACCGGAATGTACATTTTTAACAATGAAGGTAAAATAATCCTGATTGTCCCGATTGAAGTCACGTAGTGCGATTATTACATCTAGCAAAGTATTGTGTTTCTGCTTCCGGCCTCTGCTTTCTGTCTGGTATTCCTTACTTTCAAGTATATTGTCATTATGTGTCTTCTTATATACACTGATAGTTCTGTAAACCCATATTGAAAGAGTGGAAAGAAACTCCTTGTATTCCTTGCACCCTTCTTCTGTGAACTTGGACTTTATTTTATCTGATTCAAAGTCTATGATTTCCTGCGGTGACGCACCGAATATCGTATCGTCACCGTTTTCTTCGTTCTGCTCACCAGTCAGTACCACTTTGGGCAGAAAGAAAACTACATCTTTTGCCGCTTTGCTATAACAATACCCTACATACCCAAAAGCGTATCTATTTTCCTTAGCAGGAACGGACACTACATCTTTGAGCACATCTCTGACGGTCAGTCCATCCCTGACCATATCATCCAAACTATACGGGTATCCTTCGATAAACAGCAGCATACTTACATTTTTTGAATATTAATCCTTCTATTCGACCTATTTATCTTCCGTACTATTGTCAATAGGCTTCAATCCCAGTTTGTCCATCATTGAAACAATGAATCGCTTGCTGTCTTCATCATACAATTTAGAAAAGGAGAACTCCTCGTTTGTGGGGAATATGTCGGCATTACCGTCCTTGCAGACATCATTCCACAAATAGAACAATATCTTGTTTCTAAACAAGTCATAGGATATGGCCTTTGCCGGCGGATTGACAAAATAATCGCCAAGCATCTTGTCTTCAGAACCTGTGTCGTTCAAGATACGTGTATTGACTTCTTTTTGGAAATCGCTCCATCTATATTTCAGACCGTCAATGTCAATCAGCCAATCCGTGTTTTTATACTTAATCGGTTCATACTCCCAATCCCAACGTCTTTTGAATGCGCTGTCTATTGGGAACAGAGACTGGTCTGATGTATTCATTGTGGCATAAATATAAAGATTCGGCGGAAGACAGAGTTCTCCGTCTTTAATAGCCTCGCTGCCTTCCCCAAGTTCATTTTCCAAAAATGTCTTTAAATCTGCATCAGCCTTGATTGTATATTCAGATTTGCCGGTTCTGTCTCTATCAAGAAGTTGGAATAAGTCTCCAAAGATCTGTGCGCAATTTCCCCTGTTAATTTCCTCAATTATCAAATATACATTTTCATCTGTTTTGTAAGCACGAATATACGCATTCAAAAAAGCTTGAGGAATGAAATTATACGTGATTATATCTTCTTCCAAATCGTCTTTTCCATCATTCAATCTAACAGTAAGACCTCCGTTCAGTCCATAAAGAGGCTTCTTCCCTTTTGTCGGCTTATATGCCCCAACAAAGGTAGAATAATCACTATCTGGATGAAATGTGGTTCTGAAAATATTTGATTTTGGCACTTTTTTATCCTCCGGACATCCCTCATATTCCCCAAGTATTTCTTTAATCTTATGAGATTTGCCAGTTCCTGGAGCTCCATAGTAAATTATTTGCCGGGCTGTTGGATTTTCTAAATCTTGAGATAGGTCCTCTTTGACGTTTTCAGATAAATTATCTATGATATCAAGCCTTATAATATTATTCCCATGACTATCTTTAGAGAATATTAAAACCGATATTTCCTCAATTAAAAAATTTCTAATTGAAAAAGATCCGTTTCGAAGAGAGTTAAGATAAATCCTAGAGTCAGATCTTCTATATATATTTACATTATATGTTTGTATTGGTTTATCCCCAAAGAATTCTTGAACAGAAGAATATAACTCATTAAAGTAACCTTCTGAGAATTCAATTTTAGTACTATATGTAGAAGAAGATTTATATAGTGGTAGATTTGCTATTATATACGCAATACCTTTCAAAAAATCTTCTTTGTACAGAAGAAAAGAAACAGGCCTCTCTTCTCCTTTATTCGGTACGGGATTAATAATAAACTCCATAATCTCAATGGAGAGATTCATACTTGTTTCTCCTGAATTTTTGGGAGATGTTTTTAATCCAGCATCCTGCGAATGTATGGTTTTTATTATAGGCTCCATGTTAATTACGGATTATATTGTTGATAATTAAATAATAAAGTGTTGCATATATTGTATTGACACTTACTGCGTTCCCTGCTTGTTTATAAAGGGCCCCATCTGCTACTCCATGCGATTTTGAATTTTGTACAAACTCAGCTGGGAACCCTTGTAACATGAAAGCTTCTTCGGGCGTAAGTTTACGGATTGGCAGTTTGGCCAACTCTTCTTTTGTCATTGTATCAACTGGATTTACTTTACCATAGGACATGATGAAATCCAGACTATAATAGTTGTCTTGACACGCTCTGTGCATTTTATGCATTGTCGCCGTTAGTGGCCGAGCTATCTTCATATTTATATCCGATTTCGATTTGAAATTGGATGAGCCATCAGCAAGTACTGTGGGTTTTATACGTTCAGAAAGAAAGTATTTGGATGCGACATCCTGCATTAGCACTTCGTTAACTGTTTCATAGTGTAGCAGACTCGTCTCCTTATACTTTTTGTCAAACTCTTCCGCAATCAATTTAGCCGAGAATTGAAAATCTTTGGGAATTCTTACGGTCGTTGCAAATATCAAGATTCTATTCCGTGTCTGGGGCAAATGAAAATCTGCTGTATTAAAAATATCTGCGTAAACGTGATACCCGATTGATTCTAGTTCACTCTTGATTCTGGCAAATGTCCTTCCTTTATCATGATTCCATAGATTTTTGACATTCTCCAGTAAAACATACTTTGGTTTCTTAACCATCAGTATATCCATTATACGGAAAAACATTTGTCCTCTATCCTCGTCAAAGCCAGTTTGATTCCCCATCATGCTGAATGTTTGACAAGGGAATCCTCCTGTCAACAAATCAAAATTAGGAAGAGATTTGATATTCTTTTTGTCGTTTGTAAAAGCGACAATATCTCCCATTACGATTTCATCTTTATCTATAATATAATTTACACGATAGGTTGTCTCTGCCTTAGGGTCAATTTCAGAATATCCGACACAATGGAAGTCCATTATATGATCATTTGTAAGGGCATCCATTGCTCTCCTAAAACCTCCTATCCCTGCAAATAGTTCTAAATGCTTCATAAAAATTTCATTATACTTTTTCCTATCACTTCCGCAAATTTTACAGGAACAGCATTCCCGACTTGGGCATACCAAGAATTTTGAGGTCCTTTCAATACAAAATCATCTGGGAATGTTTGTATTCGGGCGGCCTCTCTTGGAGATAGTCCTCTGGCTTCCCATGGATGAATATACATATTACAATCATACTTCATATGAGAAGTGATAGTTTTACATATCTGATTTTCATCAAGTTTAAAATATTTGTCTTTAAATATATTATTACGTCTTTTATATGGCATGATATCTTGTATGGATTCATGTAAAGAGTTTGCTCCTTGAGGTAATCTTCTGAAAATCTCTATATCCCGTAAATTATTGTACCTATTTTTATGATTATATAACTTCGTTATAACTCTGTCACCATTAATAAAATGATAAAAATCAGTACTAGGATATGAGAAATCACGTTCTGTAAATCCACATTCCAACGATTCGTATTCGCCTTTGTTTTTTTCTTTTCTGGCTTCCAGATGCGGCAATCCAAATAATGCATCTTTTAATACAAATGGAGGCCTTTTATGCCGTTCAATTTCAGTGAATATCTCATTCGGATCAATCCCCATTCTATTACCTATCATTATAAAACGCTCTCTATTTTGGGGAATACCGAAATCTTGAACCTTCAGTAATCGGTAGTCATATAGATACTCGTCGCCTAAGTATTCTTTGAAATTGGCGATAATTTCATCGAACTTATTAGCCATTCCTTTTACATTCTCCATAATGAAGAATTGCGGCCTAATCTCAGAAAGGAATTGTAAATAGGCCTTATAAAGTTGATTTCTGGGATCATCAATAATCCTCTGTCTATTAGCCATAGAGAAACCTTGACAAGGAGGGCCTCCACATACCAAAGTAATTGGTTTGTCTGGATTTTTGAGAATATCACTATATTTTCCTAAACATTTATTCAATTCATTGATGTCTCCGATAAAATACTGTCCTTCTTTAAGGTTATGATTAGCCAAATAGGTAGATGCGAAGGTGTTAACTATCTCATTCATGAACACGACCTCGAAACCTGCTTGTTCAAGGCCGAGACTTAAACCACCACATCCAGCAAACAAATCAATAAATGTATATTTCTTTTTTGTCATTCTTTTTTCCTATTCAAATGGTTCATACAAATCTTTCAAATCACACTGCAGGATTTGCGAGATTTCAATCAACTGTGGTGCACTAGGTTGTGTAGCATTAGTACACCACCGACTTATTGTCATCTTTGATACCCCAAGCTGTTCGGCCAAATATGTATTTGTGATCATCTTTTCAGCCAATACAACTCTAATCCTATTTTTATATACCTTCTTTTCCATAGAAAAATCTTTCTACATTTGTGTGCAAAAATAAACATAAATGTAGAAAGAATCAAGTAAACAGTGGATTGATTTATCTTACCTTCTTCTATAACTTTTCCTTCCACTCTGTCTTTTTACAACATTTATCGCAAACATCAGACACCTTCTCCGATACGCCTCTTCCTCCTCATCTGGCCTTCTTCCGTCCCAGCGAAGGTCTGAGTCGGCGTTGCCACCACCTCCGCCGGATGAAACAGCGACAGGCTGCCCGCCAATCAAAGCATCAGCGATAGAAAAGATTCGTACCCGCAAAGAAGGCTCAGCCAGCTGGTCAAGAAATGTCTGTATCTGCTCAGTCTGATTATCGTTGAGCTCCGTCAGTCGTGCATACTCCTGTTGCAGCCATTTAAGCTCCCGATAGTCCAACAACGCATTATTCTGCACTGCCTGTATTTGCTGTTCGGCATCTTTCCGATATAGTTCTTCAATCTGACGGACAATCCTCACGAATCGGCTGGCGATAGACCTGTTCTGCTCCTCAATCCATTTGTCAACACCGAATATCGGAGGTTTACCAGTGATTCGTGGCGGCTCAAAATCTATCTTGTGATTGCGAAAAGGTTGCGCAACTCTACCGACACGGTCTATATTCTTTGTCATCCGCTCCAGTTCCCGCTCCTTTTCTTGAAGCTTACATGCCTTGTCTTCAAGCTTTGACTGGTATTCGGAAATCTGTTTTTGTATCCTGGTCTTTTGAATTTCATATTCCTGAAGAGCGATTTTGCCGGAAGCCAGAGACTTCTCAATTTCTTCAAGTTGGGATTGAGACCTAAATATCTGTGCTTCCAACCTCCGTGTCATAGTCTGCAGCCCCTTGACTGCTTTCTCTGCTTGTTTAGCATCTTTGGCCAGTTTCCGGATATAATCGCGTTTACTAAGATGACTGACATTCCGGCCTTCAATACTGTCACCACGTTCCAGTCCGTATTTGCTCCCTACCTCTTCGTATAGTGAGGTGTGCATTTCCCGAAGAATATGGCCATACCCATAACGGCTCTTCCCGAACTTAGCCGACCACATGACGCATTCGCGTCCGCTTTTGGCTCGTTGTCCGACAGGAACGATCAAGGCATGGATATGCGGGCTGCTCTCATCAAGATGAACCTGGAAGCCGATTATGTTTTCCTGTCCGTACCGTTTGGCGCACCAGTCATAGACATCTTTCGCCCATTGTTCGATTTCCGGACATCGTTGGAGATGGCTGTTGTCTGCTCCCTTGTCCAGATTTACGGTTTGGGGCCCAAATGCCATCTCAAGCGTACGGTCATGATTACCTCCGAAGATAAATTTCGCACAACAGTTTGGTTGAATTTTGCTGTCCGGCTTGAAGGGTTTCCAGCCCAGTTCAGTCAACCGTTCCTGCAAACGTACTTCAAGCGATTTCTCTTGATAGCCTAACGGATGAACTTTCCCATCGGGCCCAATCTCGAAATTCAGTTTCATTCGGGTCTTGTCATAGTGATTGGTCGGATCCTGATTCTTTCTGTCAATCTTGTCGTCATTCCAATGCCTTTCGTTTTCATTCGCCTCTGCTGTGCCGAATGACTTCCCGGCTTCGACATGCATGGCCTGTTTAATATCTGTATTCATATATGGTATTCTTTTGATAAATGATTAATATTTGAGCTTGCTCTTGTGCCAGTCCGCTCTGCGGGACAATGACCGGATTTTATTGCCGTCAGGCAAAAAGTCCTTATTGTGTTAAGGACTTTCTATAAATCCTCGGAACAAGTTCCTTTACTATTCAATAAGTTCCAGATCCAGTTCATCAATGAGCAACTGCAATGCTGGATTACGTTGTATCATCTGATGGAGCATCTGTCTCTTTGATGGTGAATACAGGAAGAAGTCTGCAATGTCCAATCCTTGGCTGCGTTGCTTTTCATCGGATGTACATTCCAAAACATTGGACACAACAACCCGTTTACATATTCCAGACAACAAAGCAGACTTTTCTTTCCATTGTTCGGTTGCTCCTAAATCAGGGATGAGAGTAACCTCCCTGCCTCTGAGAACCTGCATAGCTTCACTGTTGAAACAACCGTTCTTTCCACCTGTTGCCAGCCATATATAATCGGGGATAAAATGGCTCATTACAACAGCGGTCTTTTCACTTTCCACCAGCATTACCGGAGACGATGAATTTTTCAGAAGATGTTCTCCAAACAGGCACTGCTTCAAATGGAAATCCTGCAACTTCAACTCAGAATGTGCCCAGCTGACAAAAGCCTGAGGCTCTTTAACCCGATGGCCTGTCTCGGCATTATAGTACATTACCTTGCCGGTTCTTACCTGCCCATTTATATCTGTCTGCCAGAAAACTGTTGCGCCTCCCCATTTTGAAGATGTACCTATGCGATACATTTCAAACAATCTGCTTGCCTCATTTTCACCAAATACATGACAGAAATACTGATATAAGGGGTTGATTGAATAATGTGACAGACTCCTTAACACATAAGATGAAGGAATATACGAAGGGACAATACAAGACGGAGTTTTATCTGCCGTCTTATAAGGGGCAGAAAGAAGTGACTTGCCGTTTCCCTCATCCATTTCCAACACATCAGGATTATCCTTAAAATATTCCTTAGGTGTATAGTGGTAGCCACAACTGTTTTCATGATCACACTTGCCGACATTACCGGGAAAGCTAATGCTGCCTTGTTCATCAATATACCTGACAAAACACCGGCTTTTACCACAGCTCGGACAAGTAGTCTTGCTTCCAGGACGGTATTTCTGTAAATGGAATCTGTATTCACTCATGATCTTCTGATTTTAGTGTGGTTGCACTCTGCACTTTTGCACTTTGAGATGATTGCACGGTATCTTGACAAGATGAAAGTGCAATAGTGCAAGGTGCATCAGTATTTTCTGTCATAAGTTTGCGATAGACTCCATGCTGAAGCTTTTCTATAAGAGGGTGCTTAAGCCGGCATAATTGGTCAAGCGCATAATAGACGGTACGTCGGGACATATCAACTTTTCTACCGGCAATAATAGCATCCCCGGAAGTGAACCGTTCTTCCAACAGAGAAAGCCACGCTTCCTTAGTTTCGCCGATACTGTTTATGACAATGGCTTCCTGGATTCTCCTGTATGTCTCCTCATAATAATCAATCATACGGATTGCCGATTCTACGGAGTCCCGCTCAATATATTGCATATCTCCACTATCAGTAGCCCATTTCATTACCTGAAACAACAGGGCAAGACGTGCTACATGGCCGTTGAGTTTCATCTTGCGGCTTTCAACATCCGCATCATCCTCAATGGCATTTACAGCATCGATAATTCCATTGTACCATTCATAAAAGTATTCTTCCGCATCGTCAGACATTGTAATGATACGGGGATTGACCGTTGAACCCTTGTCATCAAGGATACAGGGGATACTTAGGATTCTGTTGATTATTGTCCTCCATTGATTCATGATGTCAGGACGGGCCGTATTCCGTTCTTCCCGTCTCCATCCGGATATCTTCCTGTTCTTGGGATAGACAAACAGAAAACGGTCAAGCAATCCGTTGGCAAGGAACTCTGCACGGAATACTTCCTGCAGCATATTTGTCTGTACTGAACCGATGACATTTATACATGGATTCTTGATTAGAACAGGACGTGATTCTGATTTGCGGATAATCTTTAACGGCTGTCCGCTATAAGCTGTCAGCAGATCTTCAATGAGGTTGTTCTTGCTGTTGTACCTTTTGACGGAATTGAACAAAGCCAGGATTTCATCGACGACCAATGTTATCCCACGCTGATTATGCTGATGAATATTCATCATCGCCTCAGGGGTGGAATCATAAATGACCGTCGTTACAAAATTCGGCTTCTTGAGCAGTTGTTCTTCCCCGTCACTTCCGTGCTTGCCTGCTGACATGGCTCTTTCATATTCGTCATATTCCTCGTTATATTTCTCATGCAGCCGGTCATCATACTCATTAATCGGCTTATAGATAAAACCGAGGGGAGGAGTCTTTCCGAGCCCGGGACGTCCGACCAGCATCATATAAAGGGATGGGCAAGTTTTCCACTCGCCCTTTATACGAATATGACAAGAGTTGCCTATTGCAGTAGCAACAGCAGAAAGAACAATAGACGCAGTATATTCCACATTGAAATTTTCGTATCTGGCAAGATTGAGGATAATCTCCTGTATCTTGTCCGGGAAGGCATCCAACGGAAGACCTGTTTCCGGAATGCCTTCCACTTCAGAACGAAGCATATTGGTCAAATGAACGGTGTCAAACATAGCCACCTCCTTCCTGTTTGGGAAGTTCATCACCAATAGCGAAAGCTTCATAATGGAAACGATGCAGAAAGCGGTCCACGTCTTCCTGTGTGTACCAGTATTTATCACCTTCACGCGAGTAGCCGAGATAGCCGTTGTCTCGCAACTTTTTCAGATACTTTTCTTTGATGTTCAATTTCTCCATCAAAGACTTGTTGTCATATAGACGGTGTCCGCCTTCATGAGTCGGAGGCGGCAGTTTCTCTTGTCTCTCCACTATGCTGAGAATCTTTTCAAGCAATTCCCGGTCGCATAGCTTCTCTACATTCGTTTCTTTAGCCATACTTAAAACAATTATGGCCGATTGCCCTGATGCACACTCAGACCTTCAGCCTGGTTATACGATATGGTACGATTGTGCACATCGCACCAGAATCACGGCACGAATGTATGAAATAGCTGAGAACTAATAAGTTACAATAAATTATCCAATGTTAGGACAGGTGTTATGGAAAGTTATGATTCTGTCACAACTTTGTGCGTAACAGATTGATTACCAACAATAAAAAAGAGAAAAATAAAATTGAAAAAATCGATGATTGCCAGATGAAGCAAAACAAAATGCATAACAAGCTAGAAGCTAAGACTTGCCAAGAACGAAGATAATACTCTTCGTTTTTTGTCACTTCTGAAAAAACTTGTCGATTTCTCCGGCATTGTTAGGGACGGGCATATCCCTCCTGTTCTGCCGGGACTGTCCGATACCGGTCTGTTCAAATAGTGCGTTAAGCTCGACATCGGGAAAGAGTCCGTTGCCGAATTCCCAAAAAGTCTTCTGTTCGTATTTGGAATATTCAGGATAATCGCCGCAATATATTCGACCACACATATAGGCAAGAAGAGCCTTTGTCCCTTTCCAGCTATAATGTGACCCGACCTCTTCAATATATCCGGCTTCTATTGCTTTCGCAAAGATTGTACGGGCAAGTGAAGTATCAAGTCTTCCCGACAATACAACCCCTTTTGGGAAATCCGGACATTCTGACTGATTATCTATGGCTTGAACGGTTTGCTGATTCTTTTCCCTAAGTTTGATGTGCAGTTTTTCTGCTCCGTATGCAAATAGCCCCGATAAGACAAGGGCGGTGAAAATGCCTGTTATTACGACAGGATCAGGATGGTTGTTGTCTTTTACCGGATCAATTATCCCAAGACATATAAGAAGCAAAGTCCCTATGAAAAAGACTATTGCAGCAGACCACATGATTATTCTATGGTATCGTTTGAATAGGATAGAAAGTAACAATACCAGAACAAATGCACACACCAACAATAGGAATACCTGCGTAATAGTCATCTCAAATCAATTTAGGTGTAAAATTAATGAATGTTTTCAATAGCCATCTACATTCATCAGACAATTTCGAGAGAAGCAAAATCATCTTTCAGGCGTGCCACCTCTGCGGACAGTGTTTCGGGCAGGAATTTGGCATAAACCTTTTCGGTGACATCCGTGCTTCCATGACCGAGCAAACGACTGACAACCGACATGGAAAGTCCCTTGTTCAGAGCAAAGACAGCAAACGAATGCCGGCTGCAATGCATTGAGAGGGTAAACGGAAGCCCTATCTGTTCTCCGACAACCGCCAGCGACTGATTGATACATTTCGTTGCATTGTTACGGGCTTTGTACAGAGCTTCTGCATCATCAAGATCCAGATCATCCTTTACCAAGTTGAATACATACCGGCATCCGACACGTTTCTCCTGCCACCGCTGCAGTATATGCAAGGCAGGTTCCGTTAGTGGAATCACGTGACGTTTGTTCGTCTTAATCATGATTTTCCGCAACTCTTTCCGGGAAAAATCGATATGTTTCCATTGCAAGGTCATCACATCCACTACACGGAGTCCGCAGGCATGGAAAGCAAATAAGAACATTTCCAGAAACTCCTTGCGGCGAGGTTCAAGACATGTCTTGTAATATTCAAGAAGAGATAGCATTTGCTCCTTGGACAGACTTTTGCCATCAAACTCAACTTCCTCTTCCGAAAGCGAAACTTTTGACACGATACGCATATCCTGAATCCTGGCATTGACTGCAGGTTCCATCATGCCCATCTCGCTCGCATAGGCGCAAGCTTTCAATATCGGCGTCAAGGCATGGTTAATTGTCGCATCACTGTTCAACTTTACTTCTCTACGCCAAGTTATATAGCTGTCCAGCAGTTCCGGAGTCATATCGCCTACATAGATTGCATCGGGTCGATAGGACCCTTGTTTGGTTGCCCTTAGAAAGGTCTGGAAGATATTCATGCAACTCTTGCCATTTTCATAACGGCTCCTGCCAATCCTGTTTCGGGAGTAATCGGACGAAAGGCGCTCCAAAGTAAATTCCACAAAATCCTTCCCTTGGTCTCGCCGTGCAAGCGGCTTGTCCGCAAGGAAGCCCGCCACAACTTCGGCTGTAATCTGATTCGGATTCCTCTCATTATACTCCGCAAGCAGACTGTCAATCCGTTCAACACGGGCCAGCAGAAGCTGGTTAAGACGTTTATACTCGCTTCCGTAACTGACTCGCAATTCGCCTCGTCCCTGATTGCCGTTCTGATTCCAGTCAGCAATTTTTGCAAAGACATTTGTCGTTTTGCGGATAATCTCCCTGTTCCAGGTATATTCCAAAACGACAGGGTAAGCTTTGTCCGCTTCCGCATCTTTGGGAACACGGAGCCGGTATCTGCCAAGTGGATATAGTCTTTTTGGTCTTCCCATACGCTTTTTCCTCCTTTTTTAATATTCCCGAGGAGAAACAAAGGTAATGTATTTTAGACAAACAAACTCCGATTTTGAGCGAAAAAACCGTAATTTAGACAAACAAACCACACCATATAAGACTATAAAACACCAGCGCGACAAACAAATTTTCATTGTTCATCGCGCTGGTATTCAGTTATTTAACCTAAATAAAGGCTATTAATATTCCTCCTCGTTGAAGAAGAAATCGTCCTTGGAGGGGTAGTCGGGCCAGATGTCTTCGATAGATTCGTAGATTTCACCCTCGTCTTCTATCTCCTGCAGGTTTTCGAGCACTTCGAGCGGCGCACCCGAACGTACTGCATAGTCGATGAGTTCATCTTTCGTTGCGGGCCAGGGGGCATCTTCGAGTTTCGATGCCAGTTCAAGTGTCCAATACATGATTCGGTAAAGTTTTATCTCTCTGAATTTTCCGGAAAAACAAGGCTTTTCCTTACAGGGATGCAAAGGTAAAGCAAAAAAACGATGCCCGCAAACGGAACGATCCCCACGGCCTACATTCCGGACGTTCGAATGTCCTAACATCCGATTTCTACGGATGTGTCCGGCGTATAGGACTATGCGGTATCCCGGGGAGAAGAACCGAAAATCGCAACGAGAATTCCGATCCCCGCAAAGGTTCGTGAATCCGAACCGGAGATATGTCGCCGCCCGAGGTATCCGGGAAGACAGCATGCCGCCGTACAGCCGCCGACGGGCTTTTTCCAGACACTGACAGCGTCGTAAAGAATTTCCGCAATGTAAAATCGGATATTATCCGGTATAACCTATATGGAATTTTCGTATCTTTATGGAAACCTAAAACCTATCGAACCATGAAATTCTTCATCGACACAGCCAATTTGGAGCAGATTCGCAAGGCGCATGAACTGGGCGTTCTGGACGGCGTAACGACCAATCCTTCTCTGATGGCCAAAGAGAACATCCGGGGTACGGAGAACTGCAACCGTCATTACGTTGAAATCTGCAACATCGTCGAAGGGGACGTGAGCGCCGAGGTCATAGCCACCGACTTCGAAGGAATGGTGCGAGAGGGTGAGGCGCTGGCGGCACTGCATCCCCGCATCGTCGTGAAACTGCCCTGCACGGCCGCAGGAATACGGGCCGTAAAATACTTCGCGGCGAAGAATATCCGGACGAACTGCACGCTGGTATTCTCCGTGGGGCAGGCGCTGTTGGCGGCAAAGGCCGGAGCGACCTATGTGTCTCCGTTCGTGGGACGTCTCGACGACATCTCCGAAGACGGCGTGGCATTGGTAGCCCACATCGTGAAGGTCTACCGCACCTATGGTTACAAAACGCAGGTGCTGGCCGCTTCGATCCGTCATACGCAGCATATTATCCAGTGTCTCGATGCGGGTGCCGATGTGGCGACATGCCCCCTTGCGGCAATCGAAGGGCTGCTCAGACATCCGCTGACGGACAGCGGGCTGGAGAAGTTCCTCGCAGACCATGCACGCCTGAATGCCTGACGGGTCACCGGCAGCGATAAAACGGCAACGCCCCGATTCGAACATCCGAATCGGGGCGTTGTGGCAATCATTTCTTTTCCAAAAGCCGCTGGAAGGCGGGAGAAGGCTTAAATGCAGGAATGTCGTGTGCCGGAATTTTGATCGTCGTATTCTTCGTAATGTTACGCGCCGTCTTTTCTTTGCGATGCTTAATCAGGAACGTACCAAAACCGCGGAGGAAAACGTTTTCCTTGCGGATCTGTGCGGCTCGCACCTCTTCCATGAAACCTTCCACGACGGCTAAAACGGTCACGGCTTCGACGCCCGTTTCCTGGGCGAGTTGCTTTACGATATCTGCTTTGGTCATTTTTGTAAGTTTTTGTCCGACAAAGATAAACAAACTTCCGAACTGAAAAAAGCCCATCGACAATCCGATGATTATACCAACAGGTTTATTGTATTGCCGCAGAACGGCGCATCGTGATATTAGAAAATAAAAATCCGGGTTCGGACATTTTTAACATGGATACGGATTCATCTCTTCCGACCCCGTTTCATAGAGGTCATATCCTTGTCCTCCGCTACGGGACGTTTCTGTTCTTTTAACGGCCACTGCGAAAAAATATGCTCTTGGCGGACTGTCATCTCTTTCAGTCGTCGGGCGATCTGTTTCCAGTCGTATTCGAAATTCAGCATGACGATATCCTCACCGAAATCGATGTCATCGAAATATGTGAGTGCCTTGAACGGGCGGATGACATTTGCCTGCGGAAATTTTCGTTCGTAGCATTTGAGCATCTCATAAAACGGGATGCGGGTGGACAGACAGGCGATATCCACGAAATCTTTGAGCCGCGAACCGTCGTCGGCTATCGCAGACAGCTTCATGGCGACGATATCCTCGATGCTGTATAAACGGATTCCGGATTCCGCATAGGGCTGCCGGAGATATGCATATTTGTGAGCTATGCAGTCGATCTTAACGCCGTCGATCATGCCTTTCAGCGTGTCGGGGCGCCTGAAGGCCGTTTGGAATCCGTATCGCTGCGAAAGAAACGCTTCGAGTTCCCCGGCGTCGAACGACTCCGGAGTGAACAGATCCAGATCGACACTCACACGATGCCCCAGATATAAGGCCAAAGCCGTACCTCCGGCCAGATTGAACGCCGCAAGCCGGGGCTCGGCCTCCAACTGTTTCAACAACCCAAGTGTCTGCGGCGCAACTGTCTGCGTGTGTAACATCTCAATTCCTCTTTTTTAAGGCCGAAAGCCGTACATACGAAATTCATATCCTGCGCCGAGAGTGTCGGAACCTCTTTGATAATTTCCCGGAAGCCTTCGATGCCTCCGTAGAGGTCGAACGCCGCGAAGTAGTCCCGGAGCCATCCCCGTTCTATGATGCGCTGCACGACGACCTTACGCGAACGCTGCCAGTCGAACTGCGTCAAGTCATAGTCCCAAAGTAATGTCTTTGAGACCTTGCAGCAGCCTTTATTTCGGATATAGTCATCGAATATGGTCATGGGCCGGAGTTCGTTTCGCTTTACAAATATACGAATTATCCTGATGATATGCAATTTCCGTGCTTTGTCCGGCATACGCCTTCAAGAGTTGTGTCTTATCGCTCGTCATTCGCCGCAGCAAACATGGGACAAATCGGATATACACTCCCCGACGAAGGTCGGATACGGTGGTACGGACATCTCCGAACCGATTGTCCCTGTCTGCAGCATAGCGCAAAATTTTCATACGCATAAATAACCGGTTTTTCAGGTGTGGGTCGCCCAGCCGTGAAAGGGACGGTCGATAAAACAGCACGACCGATCCGGACATCCATGATAAACCAATCCGCCGACAACGCCCAGACTCCCGTCGGGATAGCGTTCCTTGAAGAGGAACGAATAGGGCGCGAAGTCCCTGTAAAGTTCGATCTGGCACGGATGATGGGGATTTTGCTCACGGCGTTCGAGGCGCTCCAAACATTCCCGAAGCGTGCTGTCGCCGATGCTTTCGGCGTATTGCACTACCTTATCGTAGTGCTCCTGACACATGATTTTCATAAGGCTTGATTTTTAGGTCTATTTCCCCATTCCGGGGTGTTGTTCCAGAAAGAGCATCCGCTGCCGGATATAATGCAGCAGCGGTTCTCCGTCGCCGACAGATTCCATAATGTTGTTCGTTCCGCCAATATCCTTCAGCACTTTCAATGAGAAAGAGTTGTGTATCTGCCCCGAATCGAACTGCAAATCGTGTCCGGACTCGGTAAAGGTGATGCAGACAGGTCTTCCCCGCTTTGTTCTGCCGAAAACCGTGATAGCACCACGCAGGTCTATCGGATAAAACTCGTCGTTATTCTCCCAGTCGATCTTAGGAGTCAGGCGGACGATCTCCGCCATGACCGGACGGAGCAGCCCTTCCGTCCAATGCGGATCATTCAACCGCTCCCGTTCTTGCTTCAGATGTTCAATCTCCCGATCGATCTCCTTGCGGCGCTTGTCGCACTGCGTTTTATGCAGGCGGTAGCGCGTAATGATATTCTCAATAGCATTATATTATGCATACCAACTGCACCGCAGGGGCTGCCCGTCCCATTTCCACGCAGTACGGTATGAGTCGATGCGGATATAATTTTTCGACAGACGGTGCGTATGGGTCTTGCCCTTGAAAACATCGGGCAGCGGGACGGTCGTTCCGCACATATAGCCGTCTTCGGTAGTTCGCTGGTCGAGCTGCCGCAGGTCTATCGCGCTGCCGCGGATCGCTATGACCTGATAGAAGTCGATATTGGTCTGCTCCCAGCCCCACGACGAGTAGAGGATGTCGCCGACGCGCAGCGAACGTCGGAACTCCTCACTCGACCGCGCTACGGCTTCGTCATGGCGCCGGAAGCGCTCGGCCTCCTGCCGGATACGCTCCATAGCCTTGTCGTATTCTTCCGGGGTGTGGGCCTTGTAGACATACCGGGGGGGGGCGCTTCATCCCCGGTGTCCATGCCGCGATACAGCGGCCGTTACGGCCCTGAAACCGGACAAGCGAGATGTTATAGATCAATTCGGGAGCGAAGCCCGTCCCCTGCGCGAGACGCGCGGCGTTCTTGTTGATGCGATAGGTTTTCATTGTATTTCGGATTTAGGGTTCGTTTCTTCTTCGACGATTTGGAACTTGTCGGGATTCCAGCCCTTTGCGATCAGCGCGGCCTGCGCGTCGATGAGGCTCGGAAAGATGCGGCGCCTCTGCCGCGAAAAAGAGATGTATCCGACATAAATACGTCGCACAGTGCTTCTTTGATATTCGAGGTGGCAGCGGCACGGAACGGGCCGATAGTGCAGGAAGCCCCGCATGCGCAGCAGCAGGCCACGTTCGTACTCCTTGTCCTCGCGGCAGCGTTCCCACGCCTCGTATTTGTCGATGCCGTCGGTCAGCAGCGTGTAACCGACAGCCCGATCATAGCGGGTTCGGCCCTGCCAAAGGCCCTTGAAAAAAAGCAACAGCAGTTCCAGTTCGAGCGTCGGACGGCCTTTCGTGCGCAGCGTTTCGGTCAGGGATACGACCTCGTCGTAACGGAAGTCGAGCGGGCGGATGTTGTTCGCCGCCATGCGCACCATCACCCGCAGGTCGGGGGTAATGGTGATACGTGTTATAATCTGATAGCTCATAATGATATGCAATTAAAAGACCGCAGCTTTAGGGCTGCGGCCTGATTTGACAATACGTGAAGTGTCGTGTTATTTCGGATTGGTCGTGTCCCGGAGCTTCAATCCGAAATCGCCGCAGGCCGTACGCAGATCTTCGCTGAACTTGCTGCTCTCGCAATAATAATCACCCATCCGTTCGGCCAACTCCTGCAGATCGCTGTCCGTAATCGTCACAACGTCATATCCATGTCTTTCGAGAGCCGTACGGTTCAGAAAGGCGATGTCGAACTCCGCATTCGGATCGTTCTTACTCGGAACGCTTCGCAGTTTCTCGTCGGTGAATCGGTAAATCTCGTCGAGGTATTCCTTCTCCGTCCGGTTTGCATCTCCGTGCTGCCGGGAGAACTCGTCGCCCCAGGCAATGAGCGTCGCAGCCGTATCGCGGGAGTTGTCCGAGGGCCGGAATTTCCTGCGCCCAGCTTCATAGGCGATATCGACCAGCGCCTCGGCATAGTCGCGCAGGGACACATTGCCCGGAAGCGCTGCGGACTGCCTTTTCATAAAGGCAGTAATGGCCTCGGCATAGATCCGAAGCTGCAAACGGTCGCGCTCCGCGGCGGCTTCGTCGCGGTTCAGCCCGAATTCCGGGGATTCATGTCCGTCGAGGAAGTTCTGCAACTCGCCCAGCCGGAAAACGTCGTAGCGCGTAGGATATTCCGGCAGGCAGCGTTCCACGAAATCTTCCGTAAGGTCGTTTGTCGTCTGCGGCGCAGTTTCGGCGGACGGGATGAAATCGTATTCTTCCAACCATTCGACGATGCCTTGCAGGGTATCGCAGGAGAGATTTTCAAGCGGAAGCGGGAAATCATCCCCGCCGTTCATCAGGCAGACGGGAGTCAGCCCGTCCTCACAAAATTCGAGGGAGATTACATTGCGATAAAGACCGTCGTATCTGATTGTAAGGGGCGACTCGTAATACTCCTCGTAGGCGAGGCCGTCCGTATCTGCCAGCCGCTCGCGGTCTATCGCATCGGCCTGATAGGTTCCCATGCGCCCTTGCCGGCTGGCGATGACCGAACGGATGACGCCAATTTGATAAGTACGCAGTTTTTCGAGTGTTTCTTTGTTGTTCATAGTCATAGAGAATCAAGTTATTTATAAGAAAATTCCGGTCTGACGAAATAGCAGACCGTGGTGTGCCGCCCGTGATCCTTGACGAGTTTTACGGGTTGGGGCGCGTTGTAGATGCGCCGCTCTGTAACGGGAGCATCGAGCGCATCCCATTTCTCTTGCGATACGGCGGTCTGCTCGTCCCGATAGCACCAGACGATGACGGATTTCGGGTAGGGAGCCGCAAATACGGTTCCTTCGTAATCGGAGAGAAAACGTTGGAACTCCTCCTCTGTCCGGAACGAAATGCAATCGCCCCAGTAGAGATCGCCGTTCCGGCATTCTGCATCCTTATAGAGTCTGATCTTACGCCACTTCTCTGTCGTGAAATCACCATAGAGCGGATCGCCTTCCCGGAACTCCCACAGCGGAACCTCGGCGCAGAACCGGACGACTCCGTTGCCGCAGGCGCCGCAATGGCCCCAAGCGCAGAAATCCCCCGGCACAGCACCGGAAGGCTTCAGCTCTTGCGGCATCACGGCTGTAAAAGGCCCTCCGCTGACCGCGCAGCCGATGCCGCCGGCTGTCATCCACACGAAGGGAACGTATGGGCACAGGCAGATCGAGCGCGTTCCATCTTCACGGACAGCCTCGATCAGGGCGTTGCCGTGGAAGTCACCGTGGCGCGTGGTATAGCGCACCCGGTCGCCGACCTGCGGGACACGTGGGTTGCGGGTGCGTTCGATATGACGCACCAAAGCATTGGCGGCATCTACATCCGCCTGCGTCAGGTGGTGTTCATGGTCGTAAAGCGTATTCATCGACAGCAGCGTTTCGCAGCTGTACCGATCTTCGGCTTTGGATTGTTGCATATTGCTGATAATGAAAGCGCCGCAGTCTTTCGGCCGCGGCACAGGTTGAACAATCGTTTATATTCGGTTTTTGGATCAGGCGGCTTCGGCCGGAATCGCTCCCGGGGGTGCCGGCTCCTGTTCGCAGGCCAGCCGTTCGGAGATCATCCGCGCGGCACGGTTCACGTCCGTGAGGATGTCGAACAGGTAGGTCGGCTCTTTATGGAACTCCGCCAGCCAGTCCTTGATATAGGCGGCGCTCTCCTCACGAGGCGTCGTAGCGAAGCCCAGCATCGCACCGCACAAAGCCGCCGTAAGTTCGGCGACCAACTCTTCGCGGATGTAGTCGGCATCTCTGTAGCAAGCGCCAAAAGGACGGTTCAGACGCTCCGCATGCCCCGTACTGTGCGTGACTTCGTGGAGAAGTGTCGTGTAGAATGCCGCGCCCTCCGGGAACTGCCGTTTTTCGGGGCAGACGATCCGGTCGAGCGTCGGTGAATAGGACGCCCTGTTGCCGGATTTGAGCAGGATGGGACAGAGCCACGACTGCTCCGCCAGCATCCGATCGAGCACCTC
>ERZ1673703.232-NODE-232-length-76548-cov-9.613612_pt1 | contig 76548 bp, 81 predicted proteins | sample MGYA00580233_ERZ1673703 | MGnify/ENA primary metagenome ERZ1673703 (study PRJEB41218, sample SAMN15661748) | gut metagenome | host: Homo sapiens | place: Canada: London | collected 2015-08-20/2019-03-30 | study: EMG produced TPA metagenomics assembly of... | reverse complement strand
GGCTTTCTTCAACTTCTCCTTGACCGCAGCCTGCGTCTTGCCGAGAACATTTTTGATGATGGCTTTGCCGGTTTCCGGATCGTGGCCGACTGTGTACCGGCCCTCCCATCGTCCATCCTTGCGCTTTCGGATATTGCCTTCTCCGTTTGCTCGTCGTTTTGGCATAAAATCGACCTCCTTTGTAACGGTACACAATACCGTAAAAGGCAGAGAAAAGCTATGGGGAAGCCACACTATTATCAGAAAGTTATCAATTCTCAACCGCCGCTTATCTTTGTTTATGGCGTAGCAAGATTTGAGCTGCTACGGAGACTTCCGCCGACTACAACGGTATAAAGCGTACCGATTTTCTATCAAAGCGCCGCCGCAAACCGTTGTGACACGGGGCTTTGCGGCGACTTTTCTCAAATTTAGCGTCAAACCGTTCTGGGAACCTCGAAAAAAGCGTCAATTTCCAAAACCCGCAAACCCTTGCGGCAGCTCGCACTGCGGGCTGCTGTGAATAGGCATTGGCGCGAAAAGCGCCAATGCCTTTCTCCTGCTTTCCAATCCTTTCATCCGAAATCTCCGAAATCAGTATGGAAAGCAACTCCAGCTTATGCGGGAAGCTCCTCGCCAATGAACAGCGGAAGCTCGTCTGCTTCTGTATCCAGGTCACGGTAAATCTCCGGGTTGTCCAGGCTCAGCAGATGATACTCGTTGTTGGAGTAGCCGTAGGGATTGCGGTGCTTGTACATGGCAATCAGCTTCCGCTTGACCAGAGCCTTGATGGCTTTCTGGAGAGAAGACTTTTTGATGCCGGTATCCTGAATGATTTTCTTGTGCGTGGGCCAGCAGTATCCCTTACTGCCGGAGCAGCAGACCAGATACGCATACAGTTTGAACTGGGTGGCATCCAGCGGCACATGGAAGATGCTGTTGGGCAGACGAAAGAATTCTTTTGCGGGCGGTTCATACAATCTCATCCATCCACCTCCGTTTGCTGGTCAATCCACTGGATAAACTTGTCTTTTGGAACAAGAATCCGTGTGCCGATTCTGATGTGAGGGAATCCTTTCGAACGAACCAACTCGTAGGCCGCCGCTCTGGAGATTCCCAGCACTTCTCCTACCTCCGGCGCGGTCAGCGTCAGCGGCAGGGCATCATAGTTTTTGAATTTGCTTTCTCTCATTTTCATTTCCTCCTGTATTGTTTTCGCGCAGTCTGCTCTCGCAATCACAGATTTCTCACTCCTTCCGATGGCCGGGCAAACAAAAAACGCATACCAACGAACACCGAACAGGAATCGGTTTTGATTCCCCTGCGGTGTCAGTTATGTATGCGCGATATTTTGATATGTTGTGCCGGCGGCACTATGTATGTAGTAGAATTATAACAGAATAATCCAAATTTTTCAAGTGCAGGGCGTGAACGGAATGTGAACGGAGCGCTTTCTTATGTTTGTGGTTCACTTTATAGGACACGCACAGAAGATTTGTAAACCGGGTTTCGAGAAAAATTTGCGAAAAATACGGAGCCTCATCTTCCATGAGACTCCGCAGGAGGTCAAGTATTTTCCGCAGCCGTTTTGAAATCGCCATTTTGCTTATACCAAATTCCTTGCCGATCTGTTCCAATGTATAGAACCGAAAGTAGTAAAACCGAAGCAGTTTCTGGTCATCATCAGGCAGAGTTGGAAAGATCTTCCGGAGTTTGTGCTTCCGCAAAAGAAGGAATGCTTGCTCAAAGGTTGGATCGGTTGGCTCGTCTGTGAACAGACCGGGCATTGTGTAAATTTCATTCCCAACGAAATCCAGGTGACGCTGGTCACTTCTTCGTTGAGCACTTTCCCGTAAACGATCCTGCTCCAAAAACTCCGCGACTTCATCGGATACAGTAATCTTTTGACCGTAGTAGTTGATGTTTTTCATCTTTACCGCCTGTCCAGTACGAAAGGTCGGCAGATGTTGACCGACACAGCCATCACGCTGCATCCCTTCCACCCTGGAGCGGAATGGTTGGGATGAGGTCGAACATCTGCCGACCTCATCGGTACTTTTCAATAGTTTAGTTCATAAGTTGGGTGCCTGACGATGGATTTATTATATCAGGCGGCAAGAGAATAATCAAGAACATTTGTGCGAATTATGTCGAACGGTTTGAAATACAAGGGATTCTATTTGTTTATTGTGTTTTGTTAGCGACCACTTGACGGTGCAACCGACGGCCGCCAAGCAATAATTTGGCACTAATGACAGTTGCAATTTTGAGGAAGCCAAGGTAACATCACCAAAACATTTTTGGAGGTGTTACATTTGAAGTCCATTTCTGAAGCAATGAAAGCCTATATGCTAACTCATCCCTTTGACTCTGGCAATTCGGATTGTCAGACGGTACTGGATCAGCTCTACCATGCCTATGCAGAATCCCATGAGCACGATCCCCAAGAGATTGGTGATGGATTCAAGGAGCTGGAGGAGTATCTGTGTGTACTGCCATTGGATAATAACAACGCAGTTTTCAATCTGTGTTGTCGCCTGTGCAGTGCATATGAACGCAAGGCCTTTCTGGACGGCCTGCAATACGGCGCTGAACTGATGCTGGAACTGGGAAAGGAGTCTGACCGATGAAAGAATTCCTTGAGAAATTAAGACAACAGGTAGCTGAAAATCCTCCCAATTATGGGGATGCGGATTCTGTCCTGGGATTACTGTATGAATGCTTCAACGAAAACAACCCCTATGACAGTGAGCAGATAAAGGCGGATTTCGAAGAACTGTACCGGCAGATGAACGGGATGCCCCTCCGGGAGATGGACAGAATCGTCTATCCGGTTTGCAAGCTCTGCCGGGATCATGAGAGGGCAGGGGTTGTGGAGGGAATCAAAATTGGCGTTAGATTACTCCAAGAGTTAGGATAGTACATCCATAGTTTACTCGTCTCGTCAAAAAACTTGATGAGATGAGTAAATTTATCTTGATATTGTTCTTGATAGAGAATATAATATGCGAGTAAGGAGAGATGAATATGGGATACATTTCTGCACAGCAAGCTGCGACAAAGTGGGGCATTTCTAAACGACGTGTTCAAGTGCTTTGTACTGAAAATAGAATTAAGAATGCAACTCGTATCGGAAATATGTGGGTGGTGCCAGAGGATGCTTTGAAGCCGGCAGACGGTCGAGTTCAAACTCACCATACAGTTGAATCGCCCACAGCACGAGCAGCTAGGACAGCACTAAAGAAGCTGACGGTAAATGCTTATCAGGAAATAAACGGAAAGCTTAATAACCCCAGCACATCCAAAATGGTGTTTGTTAGCTTACTTGCTACAACTATTTTCTGTGATATCCAGAACGATGAATCATCTAATGAGAAAGATGATGTGTTTTTGATGATCAGTTCGGAACTGCTTGAGATTGAGTTCAAGGAGTCGAGCCGCAGATCCTTCTGGGAAATGTTTTCGTCCTTGGTTTCGGATTTTGAAAAATACATTTATCGCTATGCAGACTATGTTGATGATATTTTATCGTGGGCTTATCAGTATGTGAACAAACTTAGCCTGGATTCTGGGTTAGAAAGTACCCAGTTCTTTACGGAAGAATACATGATTGAGTATCTTACAAAAGGTATTCCTAGAACAACGACTGCTAGTTCTGTATATTTAGATCCAGCTTGCGGTGGTGGTAATTTCCTTTCCCATATCTTGAACCAGTTGTTTGTTTTAAGGTATAGAGAATTAGATAATCCTATCGCTTGCATTGAGAATATTTTCAATGCTTTATATGGATATGAATTGGATCCCAATCTAGCAGCGGTCGCATCAGTGAACCTGAAGCTTAAAGCATTGATGTTGTTGGCTAAAGTACAGCAGGTATCTACTGTTGATTGGAGACTATTTTGCCCCAATATTTTTACATCCGTTGAGCCAAATGGATTTGGCTTCCTGGAGGCAGACTTTTCAACGCACAGAATCAGAAGAGTGGCGGATGGCAAGCGTGAGAATTTGGAAAGCATGACCGCTGTCGCTACAGAGATCTATACGAACCCGCCATTCCAAACCGTTAAAGGTATGGCTAGTTCTATGAAGGAACATCTCAAGAAGCATTTCCCTAACGCCAAGTGCGATCTGTGCAATGCGTTTATTTTACAGTGCATCGATAAAATTCAAACAGGTGGAACGATTGGACTTGTTACGCAAAGCAGCTGGATGTATTTAGACAGTTTCGAGAATTTGCGAAGAGAACTTATCACCAATAATACGATAGAATCAATTGCAGACTTAGGTTCTGGAGCATTCTATGATCTAAGTGGAGAAAAGGCAAATGTAGCGCTGGTCAGGGTTACGAAAACACCGTATGCGAATGCATGTGTCAAAGTGTTGACATTGAGAGATATTCCGCTTAAAGAAAAAGCTGCAGTACTGGGAAAGGCCTCCGATTCGGTGCTGCTTATGCAACAGACGCAGCTTTTTGGTGGTGAACACATGGCTTTCTCTTTAAGCCAAACCACCCCCAATACTGTACATGCTATGCTAGGGAAATACGGAGATTACGGAATCCCGATGCAGGGCACTTCAACGGGTGATGCAGCTAGACTAATAGGCTATTACTGGGAACATTTAAATGATCCAGAGTGGGTTCCTGTTAGTAAAGGCGGCAGTTATTCTCGCTGGTGTGGACTTAATAGCTATGTCTTAAAATGGGGCGCTGACGGCGAATATATTCGTGCGACTAAGGGTTCGGCTCTGCGCAACACAAAGTATTTCGATAGAACATCGCTGGTCTATAGCGATACTGGTACATCCGGCTTCAACGCTCGTCTGCTGGAAGAAGGTCAGCTGTTTGTGGCATCTGGACCGGGGATTAGAGATGTTCAGGGAAGTCCTTACGCGCATCTTTCACTGTTGAACTCTAGAGTGTTTTCCTATTATTTAAGAGCGCTTTCGCCAAAGCTTACGGTTGCAGCCGGATACATTTCAAGAGTTCCGGTTCCTACTGGTTTGCTTGATCGAATTGAGCTGAATAGCTTAGGACGAGAATGTTATGACAGAAAAAGAGAGCAGCTCAAAGTGCGACCTAATAATTTGGAATGGCAAGTACCGGTTATTGAATTCGCGTCTTTGGATGCTTTTGTATGGCAGCTTTTCCTGAAAGAAATGCAAGACGAGTTAGTGAAATTAAGCTGCGAAAAGAAACTTGATGACATTATTCTTGAGGCATATGCGCTTGATAAAGCAGAGCTTTCGAAACTGAATGAAACTGTTGGAGTACCTGCTATAGACATAACCGGAACGTCGATCGCGAACAAATTGGATAAAGTAATGGCCCAGGCGTTAGATGCGAATTGTCAGATTGTTCGAACCAGAGTGAATAAACAATCCTTGGGTTGTGATGGCTTGTTGGAGTTTATCGCACGTAAGGAACAGGTTAGTCCAGAACTAATTGTTGAGTTGATTTCGTCTTCTCCTGAGACGTTCGAAGAATGCAAGGCCAAGTACAAGAACTTGGTATTGCACAACATTGTTCTAGCAATTCTTGGTTTTAGAGTGGAGACTCGCGATGAAATGCAGATGTTACAACTGTGCCAGAAGTTCTATGAGATGTATCCTGGGTTGAAAAACGAATGGGATACAGTAGAAGAATGGATTGCGATGCAGTTCAATTCTATTCATACACAGACCTTCAGTAATCGTCCGTACTATCATTATGAGGGCGGAATGTTCACAAGAAAGATTTGAGGATGGTGAAGCATGAGCAACCAGATACATATAATTCAAAATGCAATTACGACCACCATCTCGGAAATTTTTCGTGGTGACTTTAGGCGTATATGCGAAGTCAAAAAAGCGGTATTGCATCTCGAGGCGATTTACTTTTGCCATGGCACTTGCTATCTTCTCAAGCGCGAGAATATGCCAATTAAAGATCAATTAGCGCTCTATCAAAGAATTGAGTTAATCCCACAGAGCACGACGGAGTTCTTTGAGAATAACCGCGAATGCATTATTAACAATTGGCCAGAAGAAAGCGCACTTGCAGCAAAACCAGAAATCCTGTATGATGCACTTTTGGCAAGCGAGTTTTGCGTACAGCCTGAGAGAGTTGGATATAAAATCGATAAAGTTAGCCGAGATATTGCGGGGGCATATTATACTTCTTCTGACTTTTCTGCGCAAATTACTTATCGTGCGCTAGAGAGCTACATGGATCGAAAGCGGAGGCGTGCGATAGATTCAGACTCTTTTGCTTGCTGCAATGAGTATGAGAATATAACCTTCCTGGACTATTCTTGTGGATGCGGAGAATTTCTGTTAGCGGTAATCCAGTATTTTGATAATCATGTATTGGGTTATTCCAGAAAGAAGCTGGCAACTCAGTTGAGGGGTGTAGATGTCAACCCAATAGCACTGATGATCACCATTGCGCGGATTGTTTCTGCAGTTGAAGCTGAAGATGATGAAAATTTGCTTCGCGAGGTCGCAAAGAACTTTATTGTAGGCAATCCATTGCTTCATAGCGATAAAATTGCACCGCTAGAAGTGAGGTTTGATAATTTTGCGCTTAACAGATTGTATGCTGAGACAGAAGGAATCAACTGCTTGGAACTGGAACAACAAAACCTGGTCGTGTTAGGAAATCCGCCATGGGAAAAGCTCCGCTTTGAAGAACGGGCATTTTTTAGACCGGTTTGTCCTGCAATTTCAGCAATCTCGCAGAAAAACAAGCGCGAAAAGGAAATTAAAAAACTTGCGGTTAATTGGCTAGAACTGTTGGAGTACTACCAGCTTCTGCAAGATGATTATGCTTCGGTGAAAAAAGAAATCCCTAAACATCCGCTCCTGAAAGTATCGTTGGTTGGGGAGCTGAACACATATGCAATGTTTGCTGAGCTAGCTTCTCGATTGACAGAAAAAGATGGTTTTGCAGCGATTATAGTGAAAAGTGCGCTGGTTACATCAACTTGCTATTCGTCTTGCTTCCGACATTTTGTTAATCAGGGATCACTTTCAGAGGTGTTTCTCTTTGATAATCGGGAGAAGCTTTTCCAAATTGACAGCCGCGAGAAATTCTGTGTACTCTTCTTCGGAGGAGAACATGCCGGTGGCATAAAGGTACATTATGGACTGACTAAGCAAGAACAGATATTGTCGTCTGTGCCAATCAATGTTACGAGCGAGGAGCTGGAACTTATCAATCCGGAAACAGGACTGCTTCCGAATGTGGCAGATTCGAAGGAGTTCTCGTTCTTACTTCGAACACACAGATCGCTGTCAGTGTTTGCAAAAGAATTTCCAAAGTGTCATTTTGGTAGGTTGGTACACCTTACTGCGCATGCAGAACACATTTCTACAAAGTCGGAAAAAACACGAGTCCCAATCTATGAGGGAAAATTCATCGAACAATATGATAATCGTTTTTCCACATTTGCAGGAATGAGTGCTGATGAACGTTATCAAGCAAAGGCATCTGCTAGACGGCAACCGGGTGATAGTTTTGTTGCCCCAAAGCTTGCTCCGGAGTGCAGATACTTTATTGATAAGAAATTTTGGGAATCATTTCTTGATAGGTATGATCAACCGTATTCTCTGTGCTGGAGAAGTCTTACCTCTCCCACCAATCAACGGACTATGATTGCATCGATCATACCGTCAATGCCAACTTGCCAATCCGTTCAATTGCTCCAGACAACACCAGTTGAGGATCTTTTGATGATACTGGCGCTGTTTAATTCCAAGGTGTTTGATTTTTTTGTACGGTTGAAAATGGGGGGTATTGATCTGACGCAGAGTGTTGTACGGCAGATTCCTGTTCCTTTCCGAGAGGCATGGAACAGCATGGTTACTTTACATGGTGTAGATTATACAGCATTGGATGCGGTCAGAGCCTTGGAACGGCTACTATACCGGAATGAGCCGGACTTGTGTGGTTTGTGGGATGGTGTTCCGGAAATAAAGAATGCGGATAACTACTACAAAACCGCTGCAGATGTGCGGGAGGAAATCGACAAGATTATTTTCCAGATGTATGGTCTTACAAGCGCAGAAGAGAAAATGGTTCGCAACTCCTTTAAGGCATAGTAAAAGACGCAGGCTTTCGGGCCTGCGTCTTATCTATTGGGATTATCCAATTCTGATCTTACCAAATGCCTTGGAAGACTTATTAATGCCGTTGGTTGCCCAGAATTCGCTGTTTGCTTTCAGTGCGTCCAGTTCGCTTTCGGCCATGGTTTCAAGAATGTAGTGGTCAGAGGTTACACGATGGAAAACGAGAATGTGAAAGGCAAAGTCTGTTTTGCCATACTGAGAAAGGGATTCGTCGCCGGTCTCCGCATCTCCCTTGAGCTGGATTCGCCAGGATGCATTATTGGGTGCAAATTTGATGGTGCTGGGATAGTAGGAAATACCGTTATAGACGATAGTGACATTCTTCTCCACATCACGAGCCATGGGATCCAAACCGAAAAAGGCCACACTACCGGGGATAGATCCGTTTTCTACATTGGGGTGGGTGCCGCTCTGAAGCTTAGCGGAAGAAGAAAGATCGAGAATGTTTCTAGAGCCGCCGGTGCTTGCGCGCATTTCGAACCAGTAGGTTGCCTGTACATCACTGGATGCTTCCAAAGAAAGAAAAGATGCTGCGGTAACTTCAGAATCATGCAAAGGTGCGGTAGGTTGCTGTGTGGCGGCACTTTCGTTATTGCCTGTCCTAGAATTGGAAGATGTGCCTGCAAACAAATTGGCGGGGACGGGAATCTTTACCGATGCGGTGGGGAGATTGGAAACTGCACGGTGGCCAAAGTGTGTATTCGCACTGAAGCTACTGCGCTTGGTAGAGTTTTGTCGGCTCTGCTGCTCGGTAACAATCAGACCATTACGCAGAAGCTCTTGGATGTCCTCAACAGAAGAAATCCTTTTTACCAGATTAGACTCCTGATACAGGGTGAATGCTTCCGTCAGATTCTCGTAAGATCTGTGATCCAGCGTATCGTTCAGATTCAGAAACTGAGTGTTGCAGGTTTCGTAATTGGTACACAAACCACCACGAGTCAGATTGTTGGAACCCACAGCGACCCATGCCTGATCCGCATTCCGGACGATGAAAATCTTAGGATGGTATGTCTGAGCAAATGCGCTATCATGGACTACATAGAGTTCGTCGCAGAGCTTTGTGAGTTTGTATAGGGCTTCAGCGGTCGTGTTTTTCTGATCAATACCAGCGAGTACACGGAGGTGTCCGCCTGCGCTGCGGAAGGTCTGGAGTGCCGCTGTCAGCAGATCGACGCCACTGCTTTTAGCATAGGCAACATGGATATTCAGCTCACCATTTTTAACCGTGGTCAATTGCTCCACCAAGGGTGTATAGAGGTTTCCGCTGGTGGGCTGCATGATGTAGGTACTTTGGTGCGCTACACCGGAAGAGAACAGGTCGGGCACCTTGAGTCCCAGTGCAGATGCAATGCGAGCGAGTCCCTCTAATGTGGGGTTTGTAGCACCTTTCTCGATATCAACGATAGTCGTGCGCGTCAATCCGGAATTCGCTGCTAGTGCCTCCTGCGTTAGGCTTGCTGCAGTTCTCAAAAGCTGAATGCGCTTCCCTAGTGCATCCTTAAAAACGGAATAGTCATTAGTGTTGGGTGTATTCATATAAAACTCCTTTCATCCAAAATTTATAAATTGATGGAAATAATATACAACGCTGAAAGGGATTTGTCAATAGGGGGACGAAAAATATTCTGTACAAAATATAAATTTCGGTTGAGCCAAATAACGAGCCTGCTGACTGGCGTATTTGTGGGAAACGAAGTGATAGTTGCTCTTTTGGTTTGCCACAGGCTGCAATATAGCACAAGCCCTCCCTGTTGGATGGCTGATAACTGCAGATTATTGCAAGTCTACAAAACAACTATTTTTGTGTTTTCCTAAATTGATGCTATAAATTGGACAAATTCCATGATAGAATACAAATACAGAAGTATAACCTCGGTGACAGATGTAGACAGTTGGGGGTATTCAAATGATTCTTAAGCTTAGTGTAAACAATCAGAGTGTAGAGAGTTCGGGTATTACGAAGGACTACAAGGATGCCCTGTGCGAATATGTATGGAACAGCTTTGAGGCCAATGCAACCGCTGTTGCAATTGATTGTATTCCCAATGAGCTGACAGGAAGTGCAGAGATTGTTATCACTGACAACGGAGATGGAATCGCCTATGATTCCCTTGAACGCACATTTGGTGCATTCCTCGCTTCTCAAAAGAACAGCCGATCCCTGCAAATCAAAACAAAGGCAAACAAGGGCAAAGGACGATTCTCGTGTTTTTCCTTTGCATCCTTGGCTGAATGGTCGACGGTAACGGCAACACCAGATGGCAATATCGCGTATACAATCAGCTTGGAGAATGCTGATAAAAACCAATGCGATGTTTCTGATCCGGCACCAACAACGAGATCAACGGGCACGAGACTGATCATCAGTGGCATTGATGGTATATGTGAAGATGATGTAAGCTTTGCGCAGTTAGAAGATACTATGCTCAAAGCCTTTGCATGGTATCTGTACCTCAATAAGGATAAGAAAATCGTATTAACCATCAATGGTACAGAGTTGGATTATCGAAAGTACATTAATACTGATGCAAGTGTTGAAAAGGAAATCCTAATATCCAGAATCCCGTTCAAAATTGCGTTGATTGTTTGGAATGAGAAAATTACAGAGAATTTCTCTGTGTATTTCCTGGATGAAGAGGGTGTTGTTAGGTCGAAGGATACGACAACATTTAACCGTAATACGGTGAATTTTAACCACAGTGTATTTGTCACTTCGCCGTTCTTTTTGGGGAGAGACGGAATTACATTAAAGGGCAAAAGAGTAGAACTTGATGGGCAAACTGCGCTGAATGAGTATGATGAAGACAAGAAGGTTCTAAAAGAGTTAAGCAAAGAAATTCAGGATGTTATAGAAGAAAGCTTGCATAAGCACATGGCGGCACAAGTGGATAAAGCCATTGCGCGAATGGAGGCCAGAGATTCTTTCCCTACATTCCCGAATGACTTTTACGGGGCCTTACGTAAAAAGGATTTGGTGCAAGTCACAAAGGAGATTTATCGAATTCAGCCTAGGATATTCCATAACCTGAAGCCGATTCAGGAAAAATCTTTACTGGGTTTTTTGAATTTGTTGCTCAGCTCCGAAGAAAGGGAAAATGTTCTTTCCATTATCGATGAAATTGTTCAACTGTCACCAAAGCAGCGTGAAGAATTTGCATCTGTGTTAAAGCGGACACATCTGGAGAATATTATAGCAACCATTCGTTTTATTGAAGACCGGTATAAGGTCATCGAGGTTCTCAAGACAATCGTCTTTGACTATGCAGGATATGCGAATGAACGTGACCACGTTCAAAAGATTGTGGAGCAGCATTACTGGCTGTTCGGAGAACAGTATCACCTGGTAACGGCAGACAAGCGAATGCAAAAGGCGCTTGAAGAGTATCTGTACTTGCTCTATGGTGATAAGGCTCCAAATCCAGTGTTGACACCAGATGAAGAAGAGCTTCGCCGGATGGATATTTTTGCTTGTGCTGCAAGAAATACTGAGGATGCAAATGGTAGTGCGATTCAGGAAAATCTGGTCGTTGAGCTGAAAGCACCCAAAGTAGTGCTCACCAAAGCGGTTTTACGTCAAATTGAAGACTATATGGATTACGTCCGAAAACAACCGTTGTTTAATAGCCAGTACCGCAGATGGAAGTTTATTGCTGTATGTAGCGCTGTTGATGACGATGTCAAGGCACGATACGATTCCCAGAAGTCTAAAGGCAAAAAGGGCTTAGTTGCTGAAATTGACAACTATGAAGTCTATGCTTTGACATGGGATGATGTGTTCCAAAGCTTTGATTTGAGGCATGCTTTCCTGCTGGATAAGCTGAAGATGGATAAAGAGGCGATAGCTGCTGAGATCGCACAGACTGCTGGTGACGAGAAATCTAAGGACACAGCGGATGCTCTGACTGCATTGGTAGCAAATTGATTTGTTAGCAGAGTAAGATTTCCACTTATTTGATTACTTCGTATTGTTAGCTGCCGCCGGGTGGTATCGGTTGATACCATCCGGCGGCAGTTTCTTTTGGGAAGAAAAGACTTGCAATTTCTAAAAGCTTTGGTACAATCACGACACCTTGGGATGGGAGTTGGTTTCTGCCTTGGGAGAGGAAAACCGCCCGACCCATGTTTTTGACCCATGTTGGAACTAGGGCGGGAGATTACTGGCAGAGTAAGAAAAGCTTCCGGTATTGGCGGTTGGCTCGAAAACAGGGGATGAAAAATCTCTTGAAAACCCGGGCAGCGTAACCATCGGAAAAGTGAATCCAAAGTGGTCTTGAATGTGTCGTAAGTCCAAATTTGGCAGTGAAAGCTGCCTGCTTGGCTGACCCATTTTTAAGACCACATTTTTGACCCATATTTTGACCCATACGGGGTTAGCACACAGTGGATTGGGCAGATTTCAGTGGATTCGGAGCGTTGGAAAAAGCCGTCAATATGTGCCAAACCCCTGAATAATCGCCGCAAAAGTATTCCTGACTGCAGCTCATAACCCGGAGGTCGCAGGTTCAAGTCCTGCCTCCGCAACCATCTAAAGGGACAACATTTCATACAGTACGGCGGAAACAAAAAGCGGGAAAACACAACATGAGGTGTTCGTTCCCGCTCTTTTTCTGCCCGCGTATCTATATCTTGTATTTCTTTACCTTTGAAATGCACACCCCTAATCTATGAGGTAGTGCCGCAGCAAATCCTCCCGGCCATCTTCTTTCAGCCGTTCCACAGAATAGCGCAGCCATTCCTCCGGAGTGGGTACATCTCCGGCGCATGGTATCCGTTCCCATTGCGCCCGGCGCTCCGGGTCAGGGTCATGCAGACCCTCCCATATCCGCTTTGAGATTTTCTCTTTGACCTTTTCCACGGTCGTATGATCCCGCTCCGCCAGCATGGCGAAGAAATCTTTTCCTTTCTCTTGCAATGTAAAGCCTCCTGTCTTTATGAATAGTATCTCCATGTTAGGCCCATGATATAAACTACTCTATGCCCCACTTGGGCGATACGGTAGCCACCGATTGTGACTATTATACCACCCATTTGGGAATTAGAATAGATACAGATGGGCAGGTGATGGAATGGACGCACAGAAGCGGATCAAGCAGCTCATGGAGGAGCGCGGCTGGACGGATTACAGGCTGGCAAAAGAGGCAAACCTATCTCACTCCACAATAACCAACCTTTTCAAAAGGAATAATGCGCCGACGCTTCCCACGCTGGAAGTGATTTGTCGTGCGTTTGGAATAACCTTAGCACAGTTTTTCGCGGAAGGCGGAGAAGCTGTGGAAATAACGGATGAACAGCGCGAGCTTTTTGCAAAATGGAGTACACTCACCGAGAAGCAAAAAGCCCTGCTGCTTGAATTTATAGGCACTTTACAGTAGAGGGCAAAGAAAAAGACCGCAGGCCGGAACCTGCGGTTTTCTCTTTGCCTTATTTCATTATACAGCCCAGCGCAATTCTGGCCCTCCGATATTCCGGGAGCGGGTTGCCCTTTATGCTCTCAATGGAAACCCCTTGCTTTTTGAGCTTTCCTTCTAACTGCAGCGCCTGTCCGCAATCCCGGCAAAGGCGGGAAATATCGCTGACTAAAACCGCGTCTATCATGTGGCGGTGGGCCAGCCCGGCCATTTCCCGGATGCCGGGGCGGTTCAGGGAAAGGCCGCTGCCGATCTCGGCGATTTCCGCCACAACATCATAGCCGCGCTCTTTGGCATATACGCGCAGCCGTTCCTTCTGCACCTCTAACAAGGTATCCTCTTGATCCGCGCGGGCGAGACGGCAATAGACCACCACCCGCATTGTTTTCCTTGCTTCCTCCTTCATTATGCTGCCCTCCATAATTCTGCCGTGATTTCGACCTGCCGCCCGTCGCGGAAGGTGAACACCAGCCTTTTATCTTCGTAAACCGTCACATAGTCCACCGTGGAATACCAAAGCTCCTCGTCAAAGGATTGCACCAGTTCCTGATGGCTGTTCATGTTTGCCATGAACAGCCGGATTTTTGTCTTTTTGGCATTGCGTTCCTGCCGAAGCTCTGCGATTTCCGCCAGTCGTTTCCGGGCGGCTTCAAACCGCTCAGAGTAAGCGTCATACCGGCGGTTGTATTCTTCCTGATCCATGGCGGTCTGCGCATTTTCAGAAATGATTTTCTGGATCAGTCCCAGTACAACCTCGCTTTCATTTTCCAAGGTTTCCTGTTCTGCATCCAAGTCTGCCGTATCGGTCAGCGCCGCGATCACTTCCTCGTATGCCTCTATAATCTCGTCCCGGTTCCCCAGCACGATATTGAAGGCGGCCAGAAATGCGGCTTTGATTTCACCCTCTGTAAGATGGGGTGTGGAGCAATGCTGGCCCCGGTACTTTTCGTTACACTGCCATACAAGGCTCCGGTTTTCCGTGTTGGAGTGCCAGACCTTGCTGCCATAAATGCCGCCACACTCGCCGCAGATAATGCGCCCGGAAAATGGATGCAGGCAGCTCGTAAAGCGCCCATCCGTCTTGCGGGTTTTCAGCTCGTATTGTACGAGGTCGAAAAGCTCCGGTTCGATAATGGCCGGATGGCTGTTCGTCACATAATACTGCGGCACCTCGCCCTCGTTGACCTTTTGCTTTTTGGTAAGGAAATCCACCGTGAATTTCTTCTGCAAGAGCGCGTCGCCCTTGTACTTTTCGTTGGTGAGGATACTCTCCACCACCTTGGCCCGCCACACCTTTTTGCCGCCCGGCGTGGGAATACCCTCGTCGGTGAGGTAGGTGGCGATGGCCGAAGGGGATTTACCATAGAGGAACAGGCGGTAAATCAGCCGGATAATCACCGCCTCGGACTCCACAATGACCGGCAGACCATCCGGGCCTTTTTCATAGCCGAGGAAGCGCCGGTAAGGAAGGCTTACCTTTCCGTCTGCAAAACGCTTGCGCTGGCCCCATGTGACGTTCTCAGAAATGGAGCGGCTTTCTTCCTGCGCCAGCGAGGACATGATGGTAATAAGCAGCTCGCCTTTTCCGTCCAAGGTGCGGATGTTCTCTTTTTCAAAGAAAACTTCAATGCCCTTTTCTTTGAGCTTGCGCACTGTGGTTAAGGTATCCACCGTATTGCGGGCGAACCGGCTGATAGATTTCGTGATAATCAGATCGATCTTACCCGCCAGCGCATCAGCCACCATGCGGTTGAAGCCGTCGCGCTTTTTGGTGTTGGTGGCAGAAATGCCCTCGTCGGTATAAACCTCTACAAACTGCCACTCGTCCTTAGATTGAATGTACCGGGTATAATAGTCCACCTGCGCCTCATAGCTGGTAAGCTGCTCCTCGTTGTTGGTGGATACACGGGCATAGGCTGCCACCCGCAGCTTGCGGGCCTCGTTGCTCAGTACATTGATGGGAAGCCGGTCTTTCTTTGCGGGGATAACCGTTACCCGCGCCGCTGTTACTGCTGGCATTTGGCAAGCCTCCTTTCTGCGGCCTGCCGGAGCGCCAGTTCACGCGCCCGCTGGCGGTTCTCCGGGTTCCAGCTATGGCGGCGGGAAGGGTTATCCCAAGTCTTTGTTACGGTATGCCCGTCATAGAAAACAAAAACCAGAACGCCGTTCTCCGGCACCTGAATTTCTTCCACCTTGGCCGCAAAGGCTGCCTCGTCAAATTCCGGCAGGCCCATGGCCTCGGCGCTCACCCATTTCAAAATTTCCTCCGGGATCTGCTTGGCATCACAGTGTGCCTTGCCTTTCTGGTTGAAGGTGCGGCATAGCCAGCCCCGCTTTTCATAGGGGGTGTTGCCATTGAGAACCTTCCGGGTAAAAGATTTTCCGCATTTCCCGCAATGTATCTTCCCGCTGAATGGAAAGCGGTTCCGTTCGTAATTCCCGGAGCGCGGTTTATAGGCGGAGGCCCGGCGAGAGCGTTCCGCCAAAACCTTCTCGTAAGTTTCCCGGTCAAGAATCCCTTCATGGCTGCCCTCTACAAAATACTGTGGCTTTTCGCCGTTGTTCTTGCGAACCTCTTTTGTGATGGGGTCTACCACAAAAGTCTTTTGCAGCAGCATATCCCCAACGATTTTCTCATTGCAAATCAGGTCAACAATGGAGTTCCCTCCCATGTTGGCCCCATGCCTGCCTTTGATATTCACGGCGGCAAAGGCATTTTCCAGCTTACACCGCCCGTAACCTTCCAGATAGAGGTCGGCGGCCAGCCGTATGATCTCGGCTTCTTCCGGTACGACTTCCAGCCGCCCGTTGACCTGCCTGTAACCATACATGGTGATGCTCCAAGGCAGGCCCTGCTCATAGTTGGATTTGATACGCCACTTCTGGTTTTCAGATACCGAGCGGGCCTCCTCCTCTGCATAAGCAGCGAGGAGGGTAAGCAGAAGCTCGCCATCCTCGCCCATGGTGTGGATATTCTGTTCTTCAAAGAAAACGTCCACCCCCATGAGCCGAAGCTCCCGGATGGTGCGAAGCGTTGTCACAGTATTGCGGGCAAAACGGGAAACCGACTTTGTAATTATCATGTCGATTTTTCCGGCCCTGCAATCGGCCAGAAGCCGCTGAAATTCGCCACGGCTGTCTTTCGTGCCGGTCAGCGCCTCGTCGGCATACACACCTGCGTACTGCCAGCCGGGCGTTTTCTGGATCATGCCGCTGTACTGGCTGATCTGCGCGGAGAGGGAATGAAGCGGAGCTTCTCTGCCGCTGGATACCCGCGCATAGGCCGCCACGCGCTTTAGCTTTGGCGCTTTTTTCCGCGCGGGCGGGGTAACTTTTTGAATCATGCGTTCCATAAATACGCCCTCCTTTCAGGACACTGATGTTATAGGAAGCCACCCTGAAAAGAAAGGCTTTTCAGCAGAAAATACCGCCCAAAACAGGCCGGAATTTTGCCGCCAGTCTGGCCTCAATGCGCAGAAAATCCGCCTCGTTTATGACGCCTTTTTGCAGCATTTCACGGGCCACCGCGAGAGCCGCCTGATACTTTTTCTCCCGGTCAAACTGTTCCTTCGTCATGGGTGCCTCCTTTCTGGAACCGCGCCGCTATATAGCAGGCGTGGGAACAATACTTCCGTTTCCGGTTCCCATAGCTCTGAAATTCCTGCCCGCAATGGGCGCAGGTGGCCGGATAGAAGGCGGCTTTATGGATAAGCTCCGGGTGCAGCTTCCACCATGCGCGGCGGCAAGCCTCGGAGCAAAATTTTCTCTGTTTTCTCTTGGGGTATTGAGGAAGCGGCCTGCCGCAGTTCCGGCATACCACCACCGGCTCTTTGGAAGCCACTCCGGTGAGGTTGTTGCGGCGGCAAAAGCTCTTGACCGTATTCTCGGAAATACCTAACCGGGTGGCAATCGCTCCATAACCGAGCCCTTCGCAACGCAGATAGCGCACCTGCTCTTTTTGTGCGTCTGTCATGGGATCGCCTCCTTCTGAAAGAAAAGAGCGGCCCCGGAGGGCCGCCCACCATGCTTACCTGTTGGGAAGTTTCAAGACCTGCCCTGCATAAATCACGTCGGAGGTCAGGCCGTTCAGTTTCTTGATCTCATTGTACCGGGTGCCGTTTCCGAGGTGCTTTTCTGCAATGGCCCACAAGCTGTCGCCCTTCTGCACCGTGTAAGTAGAAGCGGCTGTGCTGCCCGCATATACAACCTTTCCGGCCTCGTCAAAAACAGAGTAGCCGGGATTTTCGTCGGCACAGCGTTTTGCATTGTCCAGCACATTGAAAGCACCCTTTTGAGAAGCGGCATCCGCCCAGCTCTTGCGCACCCGATAGAGGGTGCCGCTGCCGGTGCTGCCAGAGGCAGAGGGATAAACCTTCTTCCCAGCTTCGTCAAAGACCGCATAGCCGGGATTCTTGTCCGCCAGCTCTTTGGCATTATCCAAAACCGCAAAGGCTCCGAGCTGAGAGGAAGCATCGCTCCAAGACTTTCTCACCCGGTAGAGGGTGCCGCTGCCCGCAGAACCTCCGGTATTGCCGGAAGAAGAACCGGCCAGCTTGGCCTTCACAGCTGCGCGGAATGTGTCCATGTTCTTCCCATGCTTCGGGAACCAGTGCATGACATCCCCGTGATTGGAGGCAATGCCCTGTGCATGGCCCTCGCTGTGGCAGATGATATTTTTCTCGGTCAGGCCATACTGCTTGCAGAGATAAGCGCAAAGCTCCACCGCCTCATTGTAGACCTTATTGAAATAGGCGGAGTCTGTCAGGCCATCCTCGCAAATTTCAAAAGAGATGTGGGTATTATTGCCGGAGCCCTTGGAACCGGAGCCGCAATGCCAGCCCCGGTGATCCCAAGGAAGCGTCTGGTAAGTGGCAACCGTCCCATCCGCCAGCTTGCCGATAAAAGCGTGAACGCAGACCTCCCGATCCATGGGCTGGTTCCAGTGATTGTTGTACTGGTTCTTTCCCAGCAGGCCATCATCCGGGCCGACATAGCGTTTCAGCCACGGGTTGTTGGCACCTGTGCTATGCACCATAATGCCCTTGGGGGTAATCTTGCGACCTGCTTTGTAGCAGGCGTTATTCGTGAAAATCAGTGTATGCAGATTCATAGCGAAACCTCCTGTTTCTTCTTCAAAGCCAACGACGCTGCCGGTGCCGTATTCATGCACCAAAGCAGCGCCGCTGTAATAAAAGGCCAGTATCTCGTTGTAAGGGACACCCTGTTTTGCGGCCCACATACAGCCCACTTGGGAAAGCCCCACGCCATGGCTGGGATTGGTGGGCTTTTCTGTGCAGGCCGCCGTGTCCCACGGATCAGGTTTGTTCACATAGTAGGGATAGTCCCGGCTCCAAACCTCTCCGCTGCGTTTGCAGGTGCCGCCGTTTGAGGCCGAATAAAAGCAGTCAATGACTTCGCCGCCATAGGTAAGCACCTGCCCGGCGGTTTCCTCCACGGCCTGTCTGCTGCGGGGGCTGGACTCTGCCAGAGGGGCGCGGTATGCCTGAAAGCTGGTGGTGTCGTCTACCACCGTCCCCGCCATGACCCGCTTGACCGCAAAGGTGCGGGCGGCCACCGCCTGCGCTTTAAGCGCCTCCATGTGGGAGCTTTCATAAATCTCGGAAGGCACCACGCCGCAGAGGTATTCCTCCAAATCCAGCTCCACAGGCCCCGCGCCAAGAAGGGCGGTATTCTCGGCGCGGGTCAGTTTTACGGAGATCTTCATTCCTTGTCCTCCGTATCCTTGTCGTCCTCGGTGCGGTTGTGGAGCTGCGCCAGTACCTCTTTGAGCTTCTCCGGGATGGGCAGGCCGATGTGGCCCGCATTTTCCAGCAGGCTCACGCCTTCGTTGGAAATGTAGAAGAAAATCACCGCAGTACGCAGCGCGTCACCGCTCCCGATAAGCTGCGTGTCGATCACATGGCCGATGCCGACCATGACGAAAATCAGAACCTTGCGGAAAATTCCCTTAAAGCCCACATTGCTGGAAAGGGTCTTGTCGATGATGGCGCACATCACCCCGGTAAGGTAGTCGATCACCACAAAGGCAATAAGCGCATAAAAGAAACCGTCCATCTCTCCGAAGAACCAGCCCAGCCCGCCGCCGATAGCGGCAAGCACCACCTGAATCCAATTCCATACAGTCTTCATAATTGACCTCCTTTTTTTGAAATAGAAAAGGCACTCCGCAGAGCGCCTTTTCTCAGTTGAGCCACGCCGGTTTCTCCGGAATAGCCTGTGTATTTGTACCATCGAGCCACGATTGATACCATGTTTTCAGTTCCGTAAGCTGGGCGGCGGAGAGGGTATCATACCAGAGCTGCCCCCGGTTGATAACAGGAAAACACTCAACCTCCCGGCGCTTGCGATATTCCGCCTTTGCCGCTTCGGATTGCTCCAAGGCGGCCTGCTCCCCATCAAAGGAAAGGGTTCCGTCCCGCACCCGGTAGGCAGTGAAATGCGCTTCAAAATGTGCGAGATCGGAAGGGGCAGAAACCTCCACGGCATCCAGCAGTTCGCCTTCCAGCGCGTAGCTCTCAATATATCCCTGTTCATTCAGTAATACTTTCATAGGCCCTCCCTTAATTGATTCCGAACACCCGATTGATCTGCCCGGCCCCGTTCCCCATGGCAAGCGTCACTGTGGAACCGGAATAGGACAGATTGAAGGCTTTGTAGTTGGACTCATCCGCAATCTGGAAAGAAACAGCGGAGGTTGTCAGTAGGATTCTCGGCACCACCAACGAAGTTCGGGAAGCCGTACTGCTTGGGCGGCCTATAATCACATAGAAGTTGTAATTCCCATAGTTGAAGGTGATGCTGCCGCTGGTAAGCGTCCCATTGTAGAGCGAGGTGGCGGCGATCCCAAGATTTGTCCGGGCAGCCGCCGCTGTTTTTGCTCCTGTACCGCCGTAAGACAAAGCCAGTGCGTTTGTAAGGGAAATGGAAGTCCATGAGCTGCGGTCATAGGCACGCTTTACTGCTGATGCGGTAGCCGCCAGTGTCGTACTGGTGGAAGCAGTGCTGGAGGATAGCTTCGTCAGGCCATATTCCGAGGTCGTGGCATACAGGCAGCCGAGTGCGATCCACCATGTCCCGTCATACACAAAGTCGATGGTTTCCTTCTCCCGCCAAATCCCCGTGATAACCGAGGTTCCGTCAATCCCGCAGATAAATTTATCCCCTGTTCCGTTGACGTTCAGCTTCGGCTGGCTGGCGGTATTGCTGTAAGTAAACTGCACCGCAATACGGGAGCCGGTTTTCAGCTCAAAGCCTGCGCAGCTCACCACCTTTATCTGCGTGGCGGCGGCTGTGCTGCAGGTGCCAAAGTAGGGCTTGTCAAAGGGGTAATCAATCTCGTCCGGGGTAAGCGTTCCCTCAATCCGGGTATCGCCTACCACATGGAGGGCGGCTGCCGGATTGGGCGTATTGATTCCCACCATCTTTTTGCGCAGCGCCACCAGAGGGGTTCCCTGCGGAACAACAAAGTACAAATCCAGAGAAGTCAGAGAGTCCAGCTTATCCCGGATTTGCAGGTGAAAATCGTAAGATGCCTCCGCGTTCAAATTGCACAGTTCCAGATTGGAAAAGGAAAAGCTGGTGCCGCTGGCCGTAACCGAGGCAAGGATACTGGTATAAGCGTTATAGGATGAGGCGCTGGTGAGCTTGTACCGATAGCGCACATAAAGAAGGCTGTTCTTCTGCGCACCATCCACGGTAATGGCGGAAATGCTGCCATTAAAGACAAGCTGCATCTCCGTTTCGATCTCGTTTGTGCGCCGCAGGGACACCGAGTTCACCTTGGGCTTGGAATATGGCACCACGGTTACGCTTTTTGTCACGGAGGCGGTATAGCCTCTGGAATCCGTCACCGTCAAGGTAATATCCCGCGTGCCGGAGGTGCCAATGGTGCCAAGGGACAAGGCCGCGCCGGTAGTGTTGGATTTCGTGACGCCGCTGCACACTGCCGAATAGGAAACGATGGAGGCGCCATTTTTCGCTGTGGCGGTGCCGGGGGTAACCGTCAGCCGGGAATAGCTTTGGATCAGTACCTGATCGTTTCCGGTAATGGCGGTGGTGGTCGAGTAGCTGTCGGCAAAGGTGAAGCCGGAAAGAGTCGGCCCGGAATTTGCCTCCGTGGTGCTGATCGTACAAGTGCAGGTGGAGGCGTTGCCGATCTGCGTATTCCCGCTTTTTGTCACCAGCTCAATGGTCGCCGTGAAGGATTTCAGGCTGGCCATGGCGTTGAGGAGCGTCGTTCGTTCCGCCGAGGTAAGGGTGATGGTTCTGGATGCCGTACCAGCAGCCCATGTGCGGCCCGTAAGGGATAGATAAGTAGTGGAGCCGTTCTTGATGGTGATGTAGTTGGTATAGGCAGCGTTATACACCGTGACCCGTAAAGAGAGATTTACGGTGGAAGCATCCGCCGCAAAATTCCCGCAGCTCAGGATCACCGCCCCGCCCAGCGTCTTGGCGGACACTGTGGAAGATGTACCATACACCTGATTGGTGCGCTTCCTCGCCCGTACCCGTACCGAGTAGGTGGTGTTCGGTGAAAGCGAAGAAAGGGTAACGCTGGCGCTGGTGCCTGCTGTGGTGGAAAACTGCGTCCATGAGCTGCCACCGTTCAGACTATATTGCCATATATCCGATGTGGCCGAGGAGGACGCAGAAATCGTAAAGCCGTTGGCGGTAATGTTGGAAACCGAGCAGGATACCGTAGGCGCTGTCCGGTCAATGCTGTTCAGGGTAACGGTAGTGGAGGCCGTAATGGTTCCGATGGATACCCCGGAATAAGTACCGGAAAAGCGCCAAGAAGCGGATAATGCCACCCCGCTTTTGGTGCCATTTGCGTTGTGGTTGACCCGCACTGTTTTTGTTTTGAGCAGCTTCTTTTTCCAGCCGCTGCTATAATCTTCAATGGCGGGTACAGTATAGGTTTCACTCACGCCGTTGATGGAGATGGTGGAGTCGCTTCGAGCGCCCACATCGAGGGTGTAGTACGAAAGATAAACTTTAAGGGTTACGTCCGTATAGTTCCCCGTGATGCTCTGCGTGCCGCTCCATTCACAATAAAGGCCAAAGCTGGAAACGGGATAATTCTGAAAGGTTCCACTAAGCGCCATGTTCCACCTCCTCAGTCCAAAATCACGATGTTCAGCCCTTGCGAGGCCGTTGCCATGGGGACAAATTTGGTCTTGCCCACAGTCAGCTCACCATCTACCACGGTTTTCTTAGTGAGGGTTTCGTCTTTGTTCAGCGAGAAAATTTTCTCGTCGTTGTAGTAGCCGGAAAATTCCGTATTATTGATAACCGTCCGCTGGGCCGAGTCTGCATTAGAAACCTCGATGCCGCGCCGGTCAATTTTTACCTCAGAGGTATATATCTCGTTGGGCGCAGGCGTCCATTTATGGAGAGAGGTTCCCTCCGTCAGCATAATGTCGGAAACAAACAAGCTGGCATCGCGGGAATAAATTCTGATGGTGATAACGCTGTCCTGCACATCCGGCAGAACGGCGGTATATTCCGTCCACTCAAAGGCTTCGGAAGTATTGAATAAGTCGATCTCCGTATTTGAATGTGCCGCCACGGGCCAGTTCCTTGCCGGAGTATTGCCGCTGGCAGTAGAGGCAGTCAAAATCCTCGTTCTTTTGTACCCGGACAAAGTAGTAGGTCGTGCCTGCGTTCTGAATCATGCAGGTGTGGCTGCCCGCATGGCCGAGCCAGCTTAGAAAATCTTTATTCATGGCTCTTACTCCTTCCCGCATAGTCCAGATGCTTGCATTGTTCCACCGTAGCTGCCTGCATATCTGCAAGCAGGGCTTCAAATTCTCCTCTGGCAATCACCAATTTCATAGTAACGCTTTCAAAGGGGAAATAGGCTCCCTCTGCGGGGTCATATCGGCACACCCACCATTCATCTCCGCCATTCACCTGATTGCAGAAGAATAACTCCCGATAAACCACACCCTGCCGGATGCTCCAGTTGCCATGCTCAAAGAATAACTTCAACATGGCAATGTCCTCATACTCGTAAAAGGTATAGGGGCTGTCTGCCTCCAAACACGGATCGTCCATAAAGGCAAGGCCGTGTCGTTTCAGCCAGCAGTTCCGTTGGCAGAGAGCCACCAGTTTGTCATGCAGTTCTTGGGATATGGGCTTTCTTGCTGCCCGCATGGGGCCGTATGTTTTCTCATATTCTTCTCGAAAGTTACTCATAGCCGCCCCTCCTTACAGCTCATACCCGGCGCACCGGAGGATTTCCCGGATGGCGTTGATTGCCCGCTTGGGGCTGGAATAGTCGCGGGTGCCAAGTGCGCGCCCGTCCTCGAAAAGCTGGATGATCGGCACCCCATAGCTGATGTGCACCATGATTTTATAGGTGCTTTCCATGGGGCCATAGAAGGCCACCTCGTCCGTCCGGTGCCAAGTGCGCTGGTAGATAAAGCTCCCGTCGTAGGTAGTCGCTCCGAGGTACTGGAAGCCATGCTCCCGCATAAGTTCCTCAAAGGCCGCCTGCTTCATTGCGATTGTCTGTTTCATGGTGAAACCTCCCTTGTTTGATGTGGTCAGAGATTACTCTGGAACACCTCAAAAGACAAGGCTCACCAGCGAAAAAAGCCCGTTTCCGGGCCTTTTTCTTTTGGAATATCAGCCGCTCATTTTGGCCGAGGGATACTTCGCCAGCAGCGTTTCCCACGGATCGGCAGCACCGGAGGCGGCCACCTCCATCACCGCAAGGAACGGGAAGCAATAGAGCGACATCCCGGCCCCGGTGTCCTCGTTGACCCACACCTGATTTTCAGGGACATTTACCACGATGAAGCAGGAATAGCCGGTGTCCTGATTGTCGGCGATGTTCCGCCATTCCGCCTCGGAAATCTGTGCGGCCTGCGGTATCCGCTTGTGCAGCGGCAGAGGCGCGTGGCCCGCTTCACCCCGGTTTTCATCGAGAAAGCGGACAAAATCCGCGAAACCATGTACCAAAGGGCTGGTAAAATAGCGGGAAGTCCCGCCACCTTGTATCTCAAAAGCGCATCCTTTATTCTTCATTTTCTGGCACCTCCACAAAATAAAAATGCTCCAAATCCTCGGAGGTGAAGCCGTGGCATAAAAGAAACGCCTCCGCCTCGGGCTGATTTTGAAAAATCCGGGTTTTGCCGGTATCATCCAGCAGGTATTCCAGCGCCTCGTTAAGCGTGATCCCGTCCACCGGACGGGCCACCATGACGGGCGGCAGATAAAGCGCGTCCTGTTCCTCCACCTCGAAAGAATAGAAATCCTCGTCGCAATGAAAGCACTGATAGCAGTACTCCGGGTTGTCGGAGTCGTACACAGGCCTGCCGCAGCGGCGGCAAATCATATCTGTGTTTTCATACCAGCGCCCTTCATGGAAGATCCCACTCATTCAAAATCACCGCCTTCCAAGATGCGGATTTTGTCCGCACCATAGGCCACGCCCAGCCCGGAACCGCAATCCCATTTTACATGAACCGTGGCTATGTCGTCCACAAATTCCACCGTCCCCCGGTCGCCGGGATTTAACCGGCTGTATGGGTCGTCCATGAAAACCAGCTCCACCCGCGTTCCCTTGGGGTAGCGGGCACGAACAGCCTCCACGATTTCTTTTCTTGGGAACCTCATTGCATCCGCCTCCTTTCCCGGTAAACATTCTCGGACAGGAAGGAACCAAGAAAGGTTTCTGCGCTGTCGAGGCCTTCCCATGCTTTCTCGGCAAACAGAGCCTTGGATACCCGGCCCCAAAAGATAGCTCGTCGGATCGCACCGGCCTGCCGGGCCGCTTTCTGGATAAACCAGCGGAATTGTGCCACGGGAGTGGCCCCTGCCTCAAAGGGCGGCATGGATACGTCCTGCTGCCCGCATATCCGGCAAAGGACGATGCCCAGCCATTCCGTCACATATTCCGCGTCGGCAATATCGCTGTCGTTTACCCGCAAGCAGTCAACCGGCACCCTTTGCAGCCTTCGCGCCATTCGGCGCACATTGCGCAGGCTGCGGAGCGCAGTCTGTAAATCGTCCTTACTTCCCATCGGTTGCCTCCTGCATAAGCCGGCGGGTGCGGAGCGGGTTCATGGAGCCGCAGTACAGACCGTCAGCCGTGTCGAATACCCGGCCCCAGCCATCGGCTCCGACCTCAACCTTTGCCCGGAAGGCTTCTCCGCCGTTCCATTTCAGAACCGTTTCAAAAGTTTTCTTTGCCATGGTGTCAAACCTCCTTAAATTTGGTGTGACACAGATTACTCTGGACGGTGGTGAAAGACAAGGCTCAAACGTATTTTTTCATGCGCCGGGCCTTTTCACCGGTAAATTGCTCCCAGCGCTGGACGGTTAAATCGCAGTTTAAGGGATCGCTGTCCATGGCAAAACAGCGCCGCCCGCTTTGTTCGGCAGCAATCAGCGTTGTGCCGCCACCGCAAAATGGGTCAAGGATCAGGCCGCCCGGATCAGAGTGCATCTTAATACACCGCCAAGGCAGCTCCACAGGAACCGGCTGCGGGCCAGCGGTCTGCTCCGGCACAGAAATCTCCCATACACCCGTATAGCCCCACTTGCGGCGCTCCTCTTTGGTAAGGCGTTTCACAAAGCGGTAACTATGGGCGGCGAAGGCGGACACCCAGCCGTATTCCTGCTGGTTCACTTCCTCGGCATCGTCCCCGGCAAAAGCCGCCAGATATTCAAACTGTTTCTGCGGTTTGTTGCTGTTCTGGTGGGCGGAGCCTGCGCGGGCCAGCAAGCCCTGCCGTTTCCAGACGCGAATCCAAAGCGGGCGGAAATTGCAATCCTCAAAGAGCTTCATGCTGTAAAGACCCACGGGCTCCATGTACTGGGTGCCGGTAGTAAACAGGTCGTCCATTTTCCAGCAGACAATCTCCGCATGGCGGCAGAGGTTCGCCGCCGCTGCGCCCAGCCGTTCCAGCCATGGGGCCAGCCCATCCTTCCGGTAGTCGGCCAGTGCAATGAGGGGCGGAGCCGTAAAGGCACAGGCGGCCCGCTCGTTCCCACAAAGCCGCGCCATATCCTCAGCAGAAGCGGGATCACCGCAGAGAAGGCGGTGGTTCCCAAGCTCCCAAAGGTCGCCGGGCTGGGTCATGGCACCGCCAGCCGCCGCAATGTCTGCCGCCGCTTCCTCTTGGTTGAAATCATCCTGTACGGCCTCGGCGGAGTAAAACTTGTTCATCAAAGCGTCGATTTCCTCGGCATCGAAGCCGGTAAAGGAAACGTCAAAAGCGGAGGCATCCAGCTCGGCGATGACCTCGGCCAGCTTCGCCTCGTCCCAATCGCCCTGAATACGGTTTAGGGCGAGGTTCAGAGCCTTTTCTTTTTCCGGTTCCAAATCCACCACAACGCAGTCAATCTCTGTTTCGCCCATATCCAGCAGCACTTTCAGCCGCTGGTGGCCGCCCACAACATTGCCGGTGGCCCCATTCCAGACCACCGGCTCTACAAATCCAAACTCCTCAATGGAGCGTTTCAGTTTTTCATAGTCCTTGTCGCCGGGCTTCAAATTCCGGCGCGGGTTGTATGCTGCCGGGTTCAGCCGGTCAGCACTTACTTTCTGGATATTCATTCTGTTCTCCTTCATCTTCCGATGGGGCCGCGCCGCACTTAGGGCAGGGACGGGACTCGCCATCCATGGCATAAATCTGCTCGCAATGCTCGCACCAGCCCCACTCGTTATAGCGGTACTGCTCGTCAATCCATGTTTCCGGGGCCTGCCAGTCCACCGCACCGAAACACTCGGCGGCAAATTCCTCCTGCCCGTTACACATAGCCAGAAAATCCTGCCGGGTATATCCCTCGTTAGAAAGCTCCGGCACATAGCATACCTGCTCCGGGTGGAGGCGGAAGGCTTCTTCGTCCTTGAAAATCCAGCCCTGCCGGTAATATCCCCGGTCAATGACGGCTTCCTGATCCTCGGTTTCCGGTGTATAGCTGCCAATCTTCAAATAGCTTTCGCCCATATCAAAATCCCTCGCTTTCAGAATGTGACGACAGATTACTCTGGACACCGCCAAAAAGCAAGGGCGTTATTTTTGGAGCGCGGAGGACGGAGTTGAACCGCCGCTTCCCACCGGTTGGTGGGCGGTCTGCCGTTAGCCTACCCGCGCATAATGGCCGGAGGTCATTCCTCCGGCGTAACCTTGCTGTGCCGCTCGGCAAAGGTGATTTTCTCACCCTTATACATTCCAGCACCCAGCTCGTCGATTTTGGAGAATGGGATCTCTGGAACCGTCAAATCCTTGCGTTTGGATTTGTCGATGAAGTAAATGTATCGGAGCTGGAAGCCGGGGATCGGGGTGGCTCCCACATAGTCCAGATACTTCTTGAAATTATAGGTGCCGCCTGTCACATCGAAAAAGGTCAGGCCACCCAGCTCCTTGCGGGGAGAAGTGGGATTGCTCGCCAGCGTCATTTTATGGACGCGGGTGCCATCGGGCAGCTCCGCAAGGTTCAGATTTTCCTTGATACCGGTCAGGACAAAATTGCTGGCCCGGTAAATTGTACCGTCGCCGCAGGAGCAGGCATCGGCGAAGCTGATAACCCACTTAATCTGCGGGGCATATTTCTTAATGAGCCGCAGGCTCATGGAAATGGCCCGGCTCTCAGAATTGCGGGGAAGGTAGCTGTCAAAGGCCATCCGGTTCAGTTCCAGAAATTCATTCCAGCCGGTATCCTTCACCAGACCGATGATTTTTGACTTATCGAGGCTGGGGCCATAACTCATAACCCCGTGAAGGTTTCCATCGAGAAATACGCCAAAGTGGAGCGTGCTGTTATTCACCACCTTGCCGCTGTAATGGTGCGCCTTCATAAACGGGGTCGCCACCTTGGTGGGGATTACCCGCATCACAATCTCTTTTGCCCGGCCCATTGTCCGCCTCCTTTCCCACATGGCGCTCGGCCAGCGTGATTTTTTCGCCCTTATACATCCCGGCCCCCAGCTCGTCGATCCGGGAGTAAGGGATTTCCGGCACCGTCAAATGGCGGCGCATGGATTTGTCGATGAAGTAAATATACCGGAGCTGGTAGCCCGGCAGCAGGACACCGCCCGCCGCCTCCATGTATTTCTTCCACGCAAAGCCTCCGTCCGTTACATCGAAGAAGGAGCGCCCGCCCAGCTCCGGGCGGGGAGCCTTGGGCCGGGATTCCAACGTCAGCTTGTGGATTTTGCTTCCGTCCGGCAAAAGGCAGATGGCCTCGTTTTCCTTAATGCCGGTGAGGACAAAATTGCTGGCCCGGTAGATGGCCCCATCGCCGCAGGAGCAGGCATCGGCAAAGCTCACGATCCACTTCACATGGGGCGCGTACTTTTTCAAAAGCCGGATGCTCAGAGAAATGGCCCGGCTTTCGGAATTGCGCGGGAGGACGCTGTCAAAGGCCATCCGGTTCAATTCCAGATATTCGTTCCAGCCGGTGCCTGCCACCAACGGCAGGATTTTGGATTTATTGAGGCTTGGCCCGTAAGACATAACCCCATGGAGCCGCCCGTCCAGAAATACCCCGAAGTGCAGGCAGCTATTATTCACCACAGTGCCGCTGTAATGGTGGCGGCGCACAAAGGGATTTGCCACCTTGCCGGGGATCACTTTCAGACTAATTTCTTTTGCTCTGCCCATTGACGCACCACCTCATAGACTCCGTTGCCCTTGTGGTTTTCGTTGCCGAAGGTTTCTTTCACCTCGCCATGGGTGTGGACGTAATCAATGCAGGCAAGGATCAGCTCGGCCTGCTTGTCGTGCAGGGTCAGGCTGATCTGCTGATAGGGCTTTTTCTCGCCGGAGTCCAGCGTAAATTCCTCTCCAAATTCGTCCTCCGAGATGGTTTCAAAACCGAAGGGACTTAAATCCTGCGCAATATCCGCCAATTCCAGCGGCAGCAGGTCAACATCCCACTCGGCCAGCTCGCCGACCTTGTTATCCACCAGCCGGAAGGCTTTGATCTGCTCCTCCGTCAGCTCGTCGGCTATGACGCAGGGGACGGAAGCAAGTTCCAGCTTTTTCGCCGCCTTGAAGCGGGTGTGGCCGGTGATGATTTCATGGTCGGCGGAAATCACCAGAGGGACGAGAAATCCGTACTGCCTGATGCTTTCCGCCACCGCATCCACGGCCCCGTCATTCTTTCGCGGATTGTTCTTGTATGGGTGAACCTCCCCCAAGGGGAGCTGTATGATATTCATAAACGACCTCCTGAATAAAATTATGTTTTAACCGCCGCGCCGGGCAGAAAGCAGGCGCTCCATCATATCGTCATGCGGAGTGGCCCCTTTGTACTCGGTGGAGCAGTTCTCACGGACGACCTGATAGATTTGGAACCACAGGTTGTTGGCCTGCTTGGAAAAACTCTGGCTCATGGAAACATAGGGCGAGGGAATGGCGTTCCCCGTGGTGGGGTGCTTTGCCAGAAAGCCATACTCGGTGATACATTCCTCGCACTGTATCCAGCGGGAGATTGCCATGGCGTACTGCTCCAAAATCTGAGCGGGTATCAAATGGGCGCAGCCCCGCTCGTGGAGCCACGTCCATGTGCGCTCATAGACCTCAACCGCCAGCAGCTCTTTTCCGTTTTTCTGCCGCGCCGCCAGATAGTCGCGGGGCGGCGGCATCGTTTCCCCTTGGAGGTCGGCAGTATCTGTAAACTCCATGACCGTCAATTTCCGTTTCCCCGGATTGCCCTCGACCAGCTTATCCGACAGCGCCTTTTTCTTCTGTCCAGCGCCGATACGAGCGCCTCCGTGGCCGTTTGCCATGGCCGCCACCTCCTCTCTTTGAAATTGCGGGGTATATACCCCACTTGAAAACGCGATTTTTCGCGCGATAGCCCACGCCCGCTACCCGCCGCGCCGGACGTAGAGATTTTCTTACCCCCGGAGGGGCAACAAAAAACCACCGCCCGCATGGGCGATGGCCGCAGTTTTTAGTTTTCGTATGGCGGCAGGTTTTCCAGATAGGAAATCAGCTCGTCTATCAATGCTTTGTGCTGGGCATCAGGCTCAATATCCCAGCCCCGGTCATAGTTCATAAGAGTGGTGCGGGTATAGCTCCGGCGGCCCTGCCGCTGGGCTTCGTCCCATACCATGAGCTTGCTGATACGTCCCTCGTCAATACCATACACCGATGGCTCGTCATAGACCGCCGCCTGAAAATGGTGGCCTTCAACCGTACCTTCCCGCCAAGGATACTGGTTGAGCTTTTTAATTGTGATCTTCATTGTGGGTTCCTCCTTGTCTGATGTGAGCACATCTTAGCGGAACACCGTGTGATTGCAAGCTCTATTTGCCTTATTTCTCAAAAGAATTTCAGCCCCACCGGCCACCCTCGCGGGCGGTAATCTCAGAATGGCACCGCTTGCATAGGGCCATGAGATTGCTTTCTACATGGGTGCCGCCTTTAGACAGTGGCAGGATATGGTGGACTTCCTCGGCAGGGGTGATTTTACCGGCCCGCTTGCATTGCTCGCACAATGGGTGGGCTGCGATATAGCGGTCACGAATCCGCTTCCATGCGCGGCCATACCGGCGCTTGCTGGCCGGATCGCGCTGGTGCTTGTTGTAATGCGCCGTGATGATTTTCTGGTGTTCCTCGCAATAGCGCCCGGAGGTCAAGCGCGGGCAGCCGGGATAGGAACAGGGGCGCTTGGGTTTGTATGGCATACAGGCTGCCGCCTCCTTCCGGGCAAAAAGAAAGCCTCCGCAGATTTTCCTGCGAAGGCCGCTGTATTTTTTCTTTGTTGCTATTGTAATACTACCAGATTTCCATAGTGTCTTTCTATGTCTTTTAGTGTCCTCTTTCTGAAAAAGCGAAAAAAGGGAGAGCCGAAGCCCTCCCAATCGCCTGCCTATTTCCCAGCCGGGACAAAGGCCGAGCATTGCTCCAAAGCCTTCCGGTGGAGCTTGTGGAGATAGCGCAGGTCGTATTCCATCTCCACAGCCACCTTCTCCCACGAGTAAAAGCACAGATACCGCAGCTCCAACAGCGTCTGGTATTCCGGGTTGTCAATCCGCTTGATAACACCGACGATTTCCCGCTTCAAATCCACCAGCGTATCTATGTCCTCGTTGATCTCGTTTTCCAGATCAATGATTTTGACAATGACATTCTCCATGGACTGCACATTCCGGCTCCCGCTGGGCGGGGTGTCGGACAAGGTAGAGGTGGCCTTGGTCGCCAAGGCCCGCAGACTCGCCACCTGTTCCAGCTTGCTGTTGATCCGCTGGTCGATGCGGTAAGCCTGGCTGAGATATTCTTTCACCGTCATAGGGAACCTCCTTCCGCAGAAATGGCGGCAGATACATCTTCCACGGAAGTCACCATATAGGCCGCGCCGCCAGCGGCCCTGATTTTCCCAAGGGTCACTTCCTGTAACCGGGTGAGCCGCCCGCCGGGCTGCTTCACCTCGAAAGCATAAAACCTGCCATCTATGCAGGCGATTATATCCGGGATGCCCGCTGTGCCGTACATTCCGCCGTGGGTTTTCCATGCGAAACAGTGGGGCATCGTTTTCAGGTGCCGCAGGATCGCGGCCACAATTTCTCTTTCCAGCATATCTCGGCAAAACCGATGTGCCGGAAAAACCGGAGTTACCGGGTATTTACCACACTCTATATATTTTTCTTAAAAAAAGGCCCTCATAACATACCTCTGGTAGTTACGCGCAAGGAATGAGGAAATCCCGGTTTTTCCGGTTTTCCCGGTACAAAAACGGTCAATCCGCCTCCACACCTCCTTCGCAGTAGGTGATCCCGCGCCATATCCGGCGCTTGGAGAGCTTATCCCGCCCTCTGGTGATCTCCGGGAAACCGGCTTCCAGTTCTTTGTTGAAATTGGTCTGCGACACCGGCTTCATGCCCGCATTGCCGCAATACTCCTTGTAGCGGAGGAACAGGTCGTCCCGTACCGTCACGCCTTCCTCCTCGGCCACGCAGTACAATTTAGCGAAAGACAAAACGCTATTTGATTCAATCCGGTATTTTTCCAGCTCGGCCCGCGTCCGTTCGGTTTCGCTGAACACATAGCCGGAGGCGATCAGGCGTTTCAGGCCGGTAAGCGCCCACATGAGGATACCGTCCCGCTCGGCGGCCAGCTTTTCCGCCAGATTGGGGTCGCGCTTGGCCTTGGGAACGGATTTCTCAAACCGGATAATGAGGAGCCTGCGGTAAAAGCCCTCGGAGCGATCCCCATAGTTGCGGGGGATCTCATTGCAGGAAAACAGGAACCGGGCATAGGGCCGGAAGGAAAACGGGTCTTTGTTCTTCCGCTCGGCGGTAATGAAGTCCTCGCCGGTGAGCGCCTTGAACATACCGTTGTCGTCAATGCTCTTGGAGGGCAGGTCGGCAAAGATATTTGCCAGCTTGCCGAACAGCTCGGCCCGGTTGAAGCGGTCGCCGAGGTTCTGCCACGGGATGTTGGACACATTCTCGCTGCCCAGCAAAATTTCCTGCACTACATTGAGCAGGGTGCTTTTGCCCGCGTTGGGCGCACCCACAAAGACAAAGGATTTCTGCGCCTTGTTCACCGGCAGGAGCAGGTAGCCCATGATCTCCTGAATGAGATGGATTTCCTCCTCGGCCAGCATACTTTCCAGATAGCGCAAAAACAGCGGGCATCCTGCGTCCGGCGCATAGGCTGCTTTGAGCTGCACCGTGGAGAAGTATTCCGGGGTGTGGGCCTTAAAACTGTCGTCGAGGGTATGATACAGCCCGTTTTGCAGGTTGAGGATAAAGGGGTTACTGTTGATTTCCTGAACCGGCTTCATTATGAGCATTTTCCACTGGCCCACGGTATCATTGATGGCCTGCATGGACGCACTCTTGGGGAGCATCAGCTCCCGCACCTTGGCCGCTGCCACCATATCCTCGCTTTCCCGGTACACGCCTCCCTGATAGAAGAAAAAGCTGCTGGCCGTATAGAAGGCGTGCATATTCTTGGCCAGATGGTTCGCCAGCAGGCCGGAAAGGAACCGCAGGCCGCCGCGCTCGGTCACTTCGTACCACTCCGGCAGACCGTTTTCCTCCGCAGCCTGCCGTGTTTCCTTCTTGGCGGTATACGCCTTGTGCAGCTCCTTTTGATAGGCGGACAGCGCCTTGGTATCCGCCGCTTTCAGGCGGAAATGCTCCCGTAGCTCGTACTCCACAAAGGCACCGGCATCCAGCGGTTCGATATTATACAAGGACTCACGGACAAATTCCTTGGCCGCCCGCATATTTTCCATCGGGGATTTCTGCGCCGCCACCATGGCGAGGGCCTCCCGTAATTCGTCCAGCGACAGCGGCAGGAAGCACAGGGCCGCTGGGGATTTGCAGGAACAGGAGCCGTTTTCCAGCTTCGGGCAAGCAAAGCCCTTTTCTGCAATGGCCTTGCAGGTGATGGGCTTGGTGCCGCTTTGCAGGAAATGCTGGATTTTCTCCTGCGTTTCTGCTGCCCTGTACCCCGGATAAAGGGCGGACAGCTCATGGATGGCCCGCTCGCCGCCCTCAAAAACCGCCAGATTGGTAATCATGGCGTACCAATCATGTTCCGGGAGGGTGGCCCCATTGTCACGGCAATGCTGGATGAAGTCGCAGCGTTTCAAGACCAGCGCGAGGCCCTGCTGCGTCCCCTTGGCCGCTGGCCCAGCAGGCGCGGCGGATTCCTCGGAAATCTGCGGCAAGTATTGTTCCAGTTCGGCCTGCGTATAGCGAAGTTCCGGGTGAAAATGGATACACTCCACCATGACCGGCTCCTCCTTGCAATGGTAGAAGCCCGGCAAGCGAAGCACCCGACTTTCATTGACGCAGGATCTGTCCCCATGAAACTGAGCCACGAGGCGCTTTTGCACCCGGCGAAAGGCCGTCACGTCCCCGTCCTTGATAAGCCAGTAAGTATGCAGGGATTTCCGGGTTTTCACAATGAGCGAGGGTTCCAGCGGGAACGCTTCAATCTGTTTAAGCTGCTCGTCCAGCGGCAACTCGTCGCACTCCATAAACTGCGCATTGATCCGGGTGATCTCGCTGTCCTCATGGCCGCCGAAGTTCACCACAAAATAGATGCCCCGGTTTTTCTCGTTATGCTTTTTGAGGGTATCCATCAGGCCCGGCAGACCGGAGAGGGAGGTTTCCAGCTTGGCCCCCTTGAAGGTGCCGGTTTTTCTGTCGTCAAATATTCGCAGGCAGATGCGCTCGCCCGGCCCGAAGAAAGGGCGGAGAAATTCTTCCAGCGGGATATTCCGTGCTTTCCTCATTTCCGTACCACCTCCACGCATCTCTCAGTAAAGTACCGGACAGGCAGGCCGCGCTCATGGGCCTTTTCTATCTCCACCGCCATGCCCTTTGTGATATTGCCGCCGAACACCCACACCTCCTTGCACTTGCTCTGTAAGACCAGACCAAAGAAGATGCCAAGGCGGCGCTGCTCCGGGTCGCTTTCCTCCATGAATTGAGGAAACAGCAGATGCGGCGCGATGGGGATACAGTTCTCCGACACCGCAAACCGGCAGAAATCCCGCGCCCTTCTGGTATTGCGCTGGATATTCCCGGCAAAGGGCGAGCAAATAAAGACCAGTGGCTTATAGGCTGTGCGCTTGGCCTCCCGTTCAATATTCATCAGGGCCTCATAGACGGTGGGATCGAGATACCGCTCCGCGTTATACAGGTTCACGCTCATCGAGCCACCTCCATTTCTGTCAGTTCCCCGAAGCTCGGCCCAAAAGCGGCCTCGGCCACGATAGGCACGTCAAATTCCGGGAAGGGCTGGGCCTCCATGCAGGAGCGGATCAGCGCCGCCGCTTCCTCCACCTTGTCGGCGGGTAGCTCAAACACCAGCTCGTCGTGGATTTGCAGCAAAGGCCGCAGCCACGGGTAGTCCGGCAGCTCCACAATCAGGCGGCCAAGGGCCAGCTTCAAAATATCGGCGGCGGTTCCCTGTATGGGGGTATTCATGGCGCACCGCTCGGCAAAGCTCTTTTTGCCCCAATCGTCGGAAACGATGCCCGGCAAATACCTGCGGCGGCCCAGCCATGTTTCACTGTACCGGCGCACCTTGGCCTGCCGTTTCACCACATCCTGCCACAAGGAGAGCTGGGGATAACCGGCTTTGAGATTGGCGATGATTTTCTCACATTCCGCCAGCGGGGTATCGAGGCCGGCTTTGAATTTCAGCGTCCGTTGCAGTCCCTTGGGAAACAGGCCGAAGAATACGCCAAAGTTGCAGTTCTTGGCAATCGTCCGGCGCTCCTTATAATGCTCCGCGTTTTTATCCGCCGCCTGCTCGAAGGGAATGTGATAAATAACCGAGGTGGTCTGCGCATGGATGTCGCCGCCGTTCCGGTAGGTTTGGAGCATCTTTTCATCTCGGCAGTAGAAAGCCCCGACACGCAGCTCGATCTGCGAAAAGTCCAGCGAAAGCAGGACGCAGCCCTCCGGGGCCACGATCATGGAGCGCACCCCGATGGGGTCGTTGTCCTTGCGCGGGCAGTTCTGCATATTCGGGTTCCGGGCGGCAAAGCGGCCCGTTTCCGTCCCCAGCGGCATAAGGTCGGGATGTATCCGACCGGTGGCGCTGTTGATATGCCGCAGATAACCGTCCAGATAGGTGCCTTTGATTTTGCCCCAGCGCCGGTATTCCTGCACCAGCTCAAAGAGCCGGGTCAGCTCCGGACGGTTCTCCCGGCACCATGCAGCCAACAGGATCATGGTTTCATCGTCGGCGGCCTCCTGATACTTGGCTGTGGTTTTCACCACCGGCAGCCCAAGGTCTTTATAAAGATAACTTTTGAACGCAGAGGTGGAGGCGTTGGCCCCGATCTCCACATCGCCGATCAGGAAGGCGATTTCCTCACGGATAGCGGAAATCCGTTCCTCGGCCTCCGCCTGCTTGGCTTCCATGGCGGCCCGATCCATGAGCAGGCCGTTATACCGCATCAGGCCGCAGTACACGGCGGTCGGGGACTCGATCTGCTCCACAATGCGGCGGTGCCGGGGCAGGTATTGATCGAACCAGCCGCCCGTCAGGTGGTATAGCCGCAGGGCAAAGTCGCTGTCGGCGCAGGCATAGCGGACGGTTTCCTTGTCCTGCGGGTCAAGCTCGTCGAAGAAGCGTCCGGCGGTTACGGTTTCAAAATCCGGCAGCTCCACATGGAAAAGCTGCGGTACAAGGGTTTTAAGGCCGCTGTCCGACAGGCCCCGGAAAGTAGTGCTGCTTTTCAGGGTAAGCTGGGCCGCTGCAATGGTATCATAGCAGGGCGGCTGCACGATCACCCCCAAGGCATACAGGAACATGGACTCGAAGGCCAGATTATGGGCCACCTTTATCACAGTGGCGTTCTCAAATACGGCCTGCCGCAGATAGTCCATGACCGTCTCCGGCCTTTGGATATTCCGCCCGGCCCGGTGTCGCAGCGGGATATAGATGCCGCTGTCCTCGGATACGGAAAGGCTCACTCCGGTAATGGCGGCCTTGTGGGCATCCAGCGCGGCCCGCTCCTCCGAGCGGTATTCTTCGGTGGGCGAGGTTTCAAAGTCGAAGCCGACCACGGCGGCCCCGGCCAGATAGTCTTTTATCTTTTTCAGTGACAAAGCACAGGTATAACTCATTTTTCCTCCATTCTGCCCGGAAAGCGGAGGAGGCTCGAAGGCCCCGCTCCGCTGGGCGAAAGTGCTTATTGCAGGGGTTCCACGATCTCGCCAGTTTCCGGGTCAACCAGCGGGCCAGCCTCGGCAGGCTCCTCGGTATCAAAGCCCACGCGGCGGCTGTACTGCTTCACCTGCTCGGACAGGCGGTTAATGAGGATTTGCTCCTCGCTGGTGAGCGGGCGGTCAATGGTAAACTGTGCCTGCGAGTATGCAATGCCGCTGGCGTTGGTGGCCTTTTTCAGAGAAAAGCGGGTCACGACCATGTTGCTCTTTTTGCCCTTACTGAGCAGGCGCTTGATGTAGCGGGAAAACTCCCGCATCGAACCGGTGGGCAGGGAGAGGATCAGCGGGAACAGTTCGCCCTCCCGCAGCAGGAATACCCTGCGCCGGGTTTTGCAGGCTTTGCTGTTGTTCTCCCCGGAGCCAAACTGATTGAGGGGGCATTGTGCGCAGACACCCCCGGGTGTGCCTTCTCCGGTCACGCCATCGAAGGAGCCACAATCGGGCGGGTTGCTGCCTCCGGTATATTTCTCCTTGTAATACTGCAAGACCGGATGATGGTGCAGGATCACAGCGGAAAATTCCTTCACCATTTCCGGCTCGTCCGCCTCGTCGCCGGGCAGCTCGAACATGGTGGCACCGCCAGACGGGATCTTCACCCGGTCAAATCCGCCCTCCAAGCCTTCCAGCTCCTCGGCCATACTCTCGTTCATATTGAAATCGGCAAGGGCCAGAAAGCCGCTGCCAGTAGTCATAAGTTCGTTCTTATCGCTCATGGATATATCCTCCTGATAGTTTTACTTTGCGGCCTTGCGCACGCCCACGGTAGTTTTCTCGAACACATTGACAAGGCCATCCAGCCAATCCGGCAGCATATCGCCGTTTTCCGCCACCTGTTCCTTGACGAAGGCGGAGAGGCTGTTGGCGTTGACAGTTTCATACACAAGGTCGCCGAAGCCCCCGGCGCGAAGGGCGGAGAACAATTCCTCTTTCCGGCCCGCCACGGCGGAAGCGTGGGTTTTGGTTGTCAGGCAGAACATGGTTCCGGCGCGTGTAAAATTCTGCGTTTCACTCTCGGCCATCAGCTCGGAGAGGCGGTAGTCCACCTCGTCCATTTCCGCCTTGATTTCTTTCAAGTGCTGCTCGGCCTCGGCCTTCTCGTCACGAAGCGCCCGGAGCCGGTCAGCCAGCTCAAACATTTTTTCTGTATCCATCGTTCCTCCAAATCTAAGCAGCAAAGGGATTTCTCCCGTTGCGGTAATCGTCAACAAGGGTTCTCGCAAGGTCGGCCTTGCTTTCCAGTGCCGCCAGCACCTTTTCATCCACGGTGCCACGGGCCACCAGATATAAATAGGTGCAGGGCATCCGCTGGCCCACCCGGTGTATCCGGGCCTTGGTCTGCTCAAAGTTCGACATGGAATAGTCGAGGGAGTAAAAGACCATGGTAGAGGCAGCGGTCAGGGTAATGCCAAGCCCCGCTGTGGCAATCTGTCCCACAAAGGCCATGACCTCCGGCTCATTTTGGAACCGCGCCACCTGCTCGTCCCGGTTCTTTACCTCGCCGGTGGTGCAGGAATACCCAAGGCCCCGCTTTTCCAGCAATTTGCAGATGGCTTTGATCTCCGGGATAAAGCGGGCAATGATAACCAGCTTTTTCCCCTCGGCCATGGCCCCGTCCAGAATGTCCTCCAAGGCGGAGAGCTTGGCCGCGCTGACCTGCTCCACGGCAGCGGTTTCGTCATTTCCGAGAAAGCCGCCGGTAAGCTGGGACAGCCGCAGCAGCCGGGTGAGGATGTTAGTGGCTGTAACCTCGCCACCGGCCAGTTCTGCATAGCTCTCTTTGACGAGGCCCCGGTATATCCGCAGGGCGGCGGGTTCCAGCTCTACCTGCCGGATCACATCGGTGGTTTCCGGCAAATCCAGACATTCCGCCTTCGTCGCCCGGTAGGAAATGCTGTGGAGCTTTTCCGTCAGCTCGCCCTCCATGGATTTCTTCAAGACCGGGGTATGATTGCCATAGCCCACCATATCGAAGTAGCGGTTGCGGAAGGCATAGAAGCTGTTCCCGTAAATGGCCGGGTTCAGGAATTTATACTGGCTGAACACATCAATGGCCTTGTTGGTGATAACCGTACCGGTGAGCAGGAGCCGGTAGCTTGCCTTTGCGCCCATCCGGTGCATGGCCTTACTGGCAGCGATATTGTGGGTTTTGATCTTGTGGCCCTCGTCCGCGATAATCAGGTCGGGGTGCCATGCGGTCAAAGCCTTTTCCAGCCGCCATGCGGACTCATAATTTACGACCACCACCTGCAGGGCGGTGCCGTTCATGTGCCGCAGGGTATCCAGCTTTTTGGCGCTGCTGCCAGAGAGAACCGCCAGCGCATACGGAAAGGCGGCAAATTTCTGAAATTCCTCCTCCCATACGCCAAGGATGGAGAGCGGGGCCACGATCAGCACCCGGCGAATCCGGCCCGCCTGTGAAAGTGCGCCGGTAATGGCGATGGCGGTGAGACTTTTGCCTGTCCCCATTTCCATGAGAAGGGCTGCGCCTCGGCTTTTGAGGCTCATTTGCACCACCTCCCTTGCGGATCGCGGCGCTGGGTCTTGGTATGCTCCGCCTGAGAGGGAAGCACCTCTAAATTCATCGGGTCGTTGTTCAGCTTGTTCCCGTCCCGATGATGAACGACCTCGCCGGGCCGCAGGGGCCTGCCCAGCATGGCTTCCGCCGCCACGCGATGCTCGTGCCTGCCGTAAAATTTCCGGTAAGCCTTCCCGGCACCTTGGCCGGACAACTTCTCCCGGTGCTTTCTTCGGGAGGACACCACCCCGCCCGGTTTGTTGAGGGGGTTCGCGGTGCGGTTGTATTCCGCCATGCGGCCAGCGTTCCATTTGCGGGCATGGGCCGCACAGCAGAAATTGTGCTGGCGCACCTCATGGACGGGCTTCTGGAAGCTCCGACCGCACAGGTGGCATTTCACCGTCGCTTGGGCCATCCCGATCACCTCCCGGCAGCAGGCCAAATAGGCCGCAGACAAAATTGAAGGCTTCGATCTGGTGCCGGTAGGGCGTGGCCGTAATCGGCATAGGCAGGGCCGGGCGGACATTCTCATGCGCAATCATGGCTGCCCACCTCCGGCACTTCCTGAACCGACAGCGCCTGCACACTGTCGCCGGGGACGATGATCGTTACACGGCGCGTATCCCCGAACAAGCGCCGCAGCACCCGCTCGCGCAGACGAACCGTCTTACACCGGACGATGCCGCCGGTTTCCGGCCCGCTGGCAATGCAGATTTTCAAGTTATGTTTCATTTGCCTTTCACCTCTTTCTGAGAGCCGGTTTTTGTAGCTCTCACTGTTAGGCCACGGGAAAGACAAATTGTAAGGGTCAGATTAAAAATTATTTTTAATCTTCTGGTATATCCGCTTTAGGCGGTCATGGATTGCCACATGGGAAACGCCTTCTTCACGGGCAATCTTCGAGATTTTCTCATTTTCAAAATAGACCCGGCGCACCAACTCCCGCTGGGCCGGGGTAAGGGCCTCCATGGCCCGGAGCAGGCGGGCCATATCCTCTCGCTTCAAAACTTGCTCCTCCGTATTTTCAGGGGAGAGGAACGCCTCGCCTTCGTATTCCATACCGTCAAGGGAAATATGGCGGCGGGTTTCCTTATGGTCGTTGTTATATTCCTGCCGGTCAAAATCCACCAGCAGCTCCATAAGGTTGTCGTCCACCTCAATTTCAGAAATTTCTCCATTTACAAATTCATACCGGACTTTCATTTTGCCGTTCTCCTTTCGGAGCCCGGCAGGCGGCACCTTGGCCGCTAAAACGAAAAAAAGCCTGGCAAGCAGCACAAAAGTGCCGCTTGCCAGGCTTGGTGTCGTCTCCACCATCTTTCGGGTGGTATCATGGAGGTTTGACCGCTATCTAAGGAATGAAATCGCCCCTCCGCGCATCATGCACAAACAAACGCGCGCACCGGTTTCCCGGCTTCGCTGTCCGTTGCCCGTCCTCATATACATTCCTTATGAGGGCTGTAGTATTGCCGCAGCTATCCGGTAAGTCCCGGAGTCTTGCCCGGAACATTCGGTGTTTGCTGTTCAGTTTTTATTACCCCGATTTCTGCGCCGCAGTGCCCGCACTTCACATAATAATCGGGATACCGGCCCTTCTTCGGGATAATCAGCCGTGATTTGGTATCTGGTGCGGAATCCATAAACCGCCGCCCACATTTCGGGCAGAGGATCGGCTTCCGTTCATCTGTCAGCTCATATTGTTCAACCTCCTTCTTGCTTCGGCGCAAGTCTAAGCACCCCTTTCCGCCAGAGCCGATCCGGCTGCCGGGGAGCGGGCCTGCGATCTGTGCGCAGCTATTCCTCCACAATGTCCGTGAGCCAATGCGCCACCGGTCTGGAAAGAAGCCGCGCGTTGAGATACGCCATCTCTAAGGTGAGGCAGGTATTTCCCAAATAATACCCGTCCATGATCGTGAGGGTCATGGCAAGGTCGGGCTGCTCCATATCGGTCAGACAGATCGGCAGCAAGTATTGTACCCGGCCCTGATACCCCTGTGGAACCACAATGCTCGGTTCCACCACAGCCTTCCGCCGCGCCAACTCAACTGCCGTTTCTAAGAGCAGGGGCAGGTTTTGCGCTTCTCGGATTTCTGGCGGGATACGGGAAAGGTTCTCCGCATCACCGAGGATATGCTCCACGTTGACACGGATCGGCCATTCCGGGTTGTAATTGACGCCATATTGCGTCATATAGTAGCTGGGCTTCTTTGGCAGCGGGGAGATATGCCGGAGCATCGGCGACAACTCGTCCGCAAAGCCCCTGAAAAACCATTCCAGCAGGGAGTCCTTCTTTTTATTCCGGTCAAAGCAGGCATATATAGCCTTATACCGCCGGGTGTAGAGGCCCGTATGGAAGCAGCAAAATTCATTCTCAATGTGGAAGTAATCTGCCGCGCTGCTGGGGTTTCTTTCGTCCTTGTAGTCAATAAGCTGTTTCTTAAAGATCGCGTGAATATATCGCTCCAAAATCGGAGTATCTGGATTTTTCGTTAAGTATATAGGGTTTTTGAATCGCCACGGTTCCGGCAGGGCCATCTCCGCCAGCATATCAAGCTGGGAGTACCAGTTCGGGACGTAGGCGAAGGAAAATAAATCTGGCATGAGAATCATATCAGTTTCCTCCATTTGTTCTGTAATGCGTCCACGAGCTTCATCTGCACCTCGATTTTCATATCTTCATCAGTATGCCGGTATATCCGGCCATCCGGGCCGACTTCGTCATACGACACCAGAAAATTGATGTAAGCGTCATAGTGCAGGAGATATGCCTCGATTGCCTCTTGGTCGCCGTGAACCGCTCGCTTGATTAGGTCATAGGTTAATTCATGGCTCTGAGCTTCCTTGCTCATAGTATTTTCGGATTGCTTTGAAAGCGCGCTGTCTCAGGTTGTAGACAGTGCGGGTCGTCACCTCCATTCTGACTGCAATTTCCCCATCCGGGAGGGCTCCCCAGAAGTCAAAGAGTAAGACCTTCCGCTGCTTCTCCGGCAGGGAGCAGAGTGCTTTATATAAAATTTCGCTGTGAACCACGCAGGGTAGCTCGTCCGCATAAAGCACAAAATGATCGGACGGGTACCTGTCATCGTGGCTTAAAAGTTCAAGAAGATAGTCTATTGGTTCATCGGAAAAATGCTTCTCCCGGTTTGCCTTCGCCCGTTTGAGATTTCTGCTGAAATTCCGAGCCACCGTCTTTGTGAAGGAATCCACCATGGCGACGATCCGTTTTTCGTCAGAGGGAGACATCATGCCGCATCCCTCCTTTTTGCAGATTTGAGCTGGTTGTTTTTCGCCTCCTCACATAACCAGAACACATCTCAGGGGTGCAAACCGGAAAGTTTTTGAAAAATATTTTGAGAAAATTTTTTGAACGGGTGAGTCTGTCAAAATGCTGATTAAGAGCTGCACATATAGCTTTCCTCCTTAGACAAAAGGGGCCAATCCGCACAAGGCAGACTGGCCTCTTTTTTATTCTTTCTGGTCTTCTATATTAGCTGCCCGTTTTATCACGGAAAGAAGGTCAGGATGGGTTTTACTGCAGAATATTGCTCCTCGCTTGGTGGACATGGATACAATTCTCGCATCTTCGCTGCCGGACATTATTACATATGGAATATTGTTATCAACATTGTTTTTTCGCAACTCCTCCAATAAATCCAAGCCCGTACCATCACCCATGAAGTAGTCTGAGCAAACCAAGTCTATAGAAGTATTTTCTAAAACGCATAGGGCAGATTTCACCCCTGAGGCCTTATATGTCTCAAAATCCTTATTTAGACAATCAGCCAGTAAAGACAAATATTCTATATTGTCATCTACGATAAGTATTTTTTTCAAGAGCACCACCTAATGAATCTCAATATAAATAGAACCTGAAAAATCTTCACCCACAAGTCCGATATAGTTTGCCCCCTCCTGAAGTTGAACCGTGACGCTGCCGTTTTCGTTCTCGGTAAGTACCGTCTCCTCCAGCTTGGGGGAAATATAGATGAGCTGGCAGGTTCCAGACTGGGCATCAAAACTATACTGGATGGTGATTTCCCGACACTCATTTTCTTTGAGATCAGTATCCGCCACCAAAATATCCTGCCCATCGAAGCCCGTTACAGAAGCATCATAAGTAGCTTGGAAGGTATCGTTATTCGAAGTACGGCTGCCCTCAAAGGACTGATAAGGAGTGATGAGGGCGTTGCTTTTCCCGATTACCACATCGTCACTGAGTTGCTCTACTCCGTCCTTTAGATTATCACTTAACCTATCGAGGCCAGAGCAGGCAGTACAGGCCAGTAAAGAAACAATAATCAGACAGCATCCAAGAATTTTTCCAATTTTACGCATAACCATTCCCTCACTGAACAAATGTAAGGAACAGGGCAAGTGCAACGATCCCCACCATAAGCAGCGCCCAAAATACGCTGATTACTGTGGATGCGATATTGATAATGCTGCGGCTTTCCTTGTTCCGCACACAAACCACCGAAAGAATCAGGGCCAGCAGGACAAAAACGATATTGGCCCCGGCCCAAACAGTTCGAATTCCGTCCGAGAGCGAAAGGTGCAGAAATGACGGGATAAGGGCCGCCAGCGGCAGGATACTCACAATGAGTGCAGCGATACTGATTGATTGAAGTTTTTTCTTTTCCATAATATTTACCTCATTTCTTTTTTGCCAAATCGGGTGACAGCCAGCGCGAGGAACAGACCAAACACTATAATCGCGCAGGGCAGGAACGGAAACATTGAAAAAGCGGCGTCGGAAGCTTCTGCTGTAAAGTCATGGAGAGAGCAGGAAACGAGATAACCGCTGTAACAGTACGGGTAAACAATCCACAGCGGAGTATTCGCAACCAATACACCGGGAATAACAAGTAGCAAATTCAATCCAACAGAAAGAAGCGGCTTTTCAAATAGTACCGTGATTGCCCACATAGTCGCAATACACGGCAGCATTGTCAGAAACAGGCCAAGGCACCATTTTAGCAGATACAGGATCGGCAAGGTTTCTGTTACTCCCATTGTCTGTGTCGCAATCAATCCCGCAATTACAAACACTGCAAGAAACACGACCATTTCCATAAGCAGGTAAAACACCAGCACGCAAAACTTGGCAATGGAAAGTGCATATCGGCTGACCGGCAGGGCCAGCATTTTCAGGATGCCGTTATTTCCGGTTTCCCGGCCTGCAATCATCACACAGACAACGATCATACTGAACGGCAAGAGATAATACGCATAAACCAATGCACTTTGAATGAACATGGCAGGCCATGCGTTTGTATATTCCGGGGTGAAATAGCGGCTCAGGCTTGCAACCCCGGAAGCAACCACCAACAGTGGCGCGATAAAGATCAATGGTACGATCTTTGAGCGTTTTACCTTCATAAACTCAATTTTGAGCAATTCCCAAAAGCTCATTTCTTCAATCCCTCCTTACTCATAGCGTTTGCTTTTTGCCAGCCACAGTGCAATAGCAAGGAACAAAATGGTCTCTATCAGAGATACCACGGTCACAGTCATATCGGGCTGGGCGCTCATAGCAACTGCCGGTTTCAGCATAAGCACAAACGGATGGGCCATCAGGACAGCAAGATTTGAATTGGCCAGCGCCATACCACTTAAAAATCCTGCGACCCCTACACCGAGCGGTATCCACATATTTTCAAAGCGCGAAGAAATCAGCAGCATGAACGACAATACCGGCATGGATGTGAGGAAAGAATATCCGGCAAAGCGCACCAGTGTTCCCATTTCAAATGTCCCGTCCGGCAAGTCTGTTATGCCGATCTGCATAAGTGCTAAATTTTGCAGTACGATTGCAATCAAAAACAGCACCGTCAGAATCAGAAATTTGCACAGGTACATGGCCGGAACACTCATAGGGAGCATATACATCTTCTTAATGGCGCTGCCCTTAAACTCCATGTTGTAGATCATGCAGGTGGCAACCACGATACCAAACAGGTTCAGGATCATAATCACACCGTAAAGCTGGGTCAGCAGAACATCCATCGGGGCCAGCGGCAAATTCAGAAGCGCGTCTTTCCGCACAAGGAAATTAACAAATGCGTATGCAGCTCCTAACACTCCAACAGCCAGCAACACAGGAATGACGCCGGTTCGCTTTTCTTTCCGAAGTTCGATTGATAGTACATTCATAGCTGTGCCCTCTGCTTTCTGGCTGCGTTATCTTTCTCCACCATCGAGAGGAACATATCTTCCAGATTGTCAGCCGCGAAACCGGCCTGTAAAGCACTTTGGCGAAGCTCATCCAGACTTCCTTCAAACAGAAGCCGCCCATGATTGAGAATGCCAATGTCATCCGCTATCAGTTCGATTTCGGATAGCATGTGGGACGAGATCAGGATTGTACAGTCGTACAGATCCGGCAGAGACTTTACCAGGTTGCGGATTTCATGGATGCCGGAAGGGTCAAGCCCGTTTGTCGGCTCATCCAAAATAAGGATAGGGGGCCTGCCCAGCAGTGCACCGGCGAGGCCGAGACGCTGTTTCATCCCCAGCGAATATTTCTTTGCCAGCCGATCACCAAATTCCGTCAAGCCCACAAGATCCAGTGCATCCTCCACGGTGCTTTTCGGCAATCTCAAAATCCTGCGGATAATATCGAGATTTTCCCGACCAGTCAGATTCGCATAAAACGAAGGGGACTCAATGAATGAGCCGACCTCCCTCAAAATCGCAATGCGGTCAGCCGGGAACTGCTTTCCATCAATGGTAAAGCTGCCTTTTGTGGGGGCGGTCAAGCCCAGCAGCATTTTCATGGTGGTGGACTTGCCTGCTCCGTTCGGGCCGAGAAAGCCATAAATACTGCCTTTGCGGATATGAAGTGAAACATTGTTGACCGAAGTAAAGTTCTTGTACTTCTTTGTCAACTGTTCCGTTGTAATGATATAGTCCATAGAAACATCTCCTTTCGATTCGATGTTTATATGGTACACCTTCAACCTGACATCTACATTCTCCCGTCCTTACTTTTACCTTACATTTTGAGGACTCAGTCCCCAGACCACGTATCTTGTGATATAATAGTCACTGTAGGAGGTGACGCTATGGATAACTCTTTTCTGCATCGAAAAAAGCTCCTGCTTGTAGATGACGAGCCGGATTTGCTGAAAATGGTATCAGATATTTTGAAAGATGCTGGTTTTGAAACTGTTCTTACTGCCGCATCCGTGAAAAAAGCTGTCATGGTGGCAAAACAGGAAAAACCGGATTTGATGATATTGGATGTAATGCTGCCAGATGGAGACGGTTTTTCCCTGATGGAGCAGCTCCGTACATTTACGGATGTGCCGGTAATCTTTTTAACAGCAAGAGACGAAGCCGCAGACAAACTGGCCGGTCTTGGCCTTGGTGCGGATGATTACATTTCAAAGCCGTTTATGCCGCAGGAACTATTGCTGCGTGTCTATGCGGTCTTACGCCGTACCTATAAAGAGGATAACCCGCTGGTTGTCCTAGATGGATGTACGATTGATTTTAGCCGGGCGGAGGTCAACAAAGGCAGCGAGATTATCTCCCTGACCGCAAAAGAGCATACCCTGCTGGAAACACTGGCACGCAATGAGGGAAAGATTGTCACGGTTGACGCTCTTTGTGAAGCGTTATGGGGCGACAACCCTTTCGGCTATGAAAATAGCCTAAATGCTCATGTGCGGCGTATTCGGGAAAAAATTGAAGCCGATCCATCAAAGCCTGTTTCTTTGATTACAATTAAGGGGTTGGGCTATAAATTGATTACGAGGAAGTGACGCTATGAAATCTTTTGGATCATATATTTCAAAGCATTTGGCGTCTTTCGCTGTATTTCTCCTGATACTGGTGCTTGTCAATGTTATTCTGTTTGGCGTGACCTTTTATCATACGGTTTCAGATGATTATGGAGAATCGTCCCCACGCGCTATGCTTGAGATGACTTCCGCCGCAGCAACTACAGAGGGCCTGACGGATGATGCGATACAAACATTGCGCCAGTACAATATATGGGCTATGTATTTGACACCAAGTGGAGAGTGCTTTTGGACACTCGATGTACCAGAAGAAGTGCCACACAATTATAGCGTTCAGGATGTGGCTTTATTTTCCAAAGGGTATCTGGAAGATTATCCTGTTTTTGTATGGAATACAGACGAGGGATTGTTAGTTTTGGGGTATCCAAAGGATAGCTACATGAAGCTCACCAGCAACTACTATTCCATTGATGCAATTCAAAAAATTCCTTTCTATGTTACGGGAATGTTAGGCATGGATGTGCTGTGTCTGTTTTTGGCCTATTACTTTTCAAAACGCAGGATCATCCAGAACACGGAACCGATTGTAGAAGCTATTGAAACATTGGCAGATGGAAAACCTGCTTCGCTTCATATTGACGGAGAGCTATCCGAAATCGCAGGCAGCGTAAATAAAGCCTCTCTGATATTAAGCAGACAGAACGAAGCCCGCGCCAACTGGATTAGCGGCGTTTCCCACGACATCCGTACACCGCTTTCTATGATTATGGGATATGCTGGTCGGATCGCCGCAGATGAAACAGCCAGTGGGGGGATTAGGGAACAGGCGGAAATCGTGCGAAAGCAAAGTATCAAAATCAAAGAGCTCGTGCAGGATTTGAATTTAGTGTCCCAACTGGAATACGAAATGCAGCCGCTTCACAAGGAGCAGATACGCCTGTCCAAACTCATTCGTTCCTATGTAGCCGAGTTGCTCAACTCCGGGATTTCTGATGCCTATACGATTGAAATTGATATTGCACCAGAAGCAGAAAATGCCATGTTGGAATGTGATGCACGCTTGATTTCACGGGCAATCAACAACCTTGTGCAGAACAGCATCAAGCATAATCCGCAAGGTTGCAAAATTCTACTTTCCCTTAAATACACCGAAGAAACGCTTACTCTAACTGTTGCTGATAACGGAGTAGGGCTTACCCCTGAAAAGTTACAAGAATTAGAAGGAAAGCCGCACTATATGGAAAGCACCGATGAACGGCTTGATTTGCGGCATGGACTGGGACTTTTGCTGGTGCGTCAGATTGTAGAGGCGCATCATGGAACGCTATTTATAGAGAGTGAACCTAACAAGGGATATGAAGCAAGAATTGTTTTTGGAAAATGATGTAATTTAGACTTTAAGTGGCAATGCAAAAAAGATTGCCACTTTTTCTTTTACAGCTTGATTTTCCACCCGTGGTGTGTAAGCTGTGACTCACACGAGGCACAAGCCCAAGAAAAAAAGAAAGGTGGAAAATACAATGAAAACAGGAAAAATCACAGCGAAACTGAGGGACGCGGTTCCGGTTTGCCTTATGGTAAACGGCGAGGAAGTCAAGCGGTACAAGAACATCGAGCTGCCGGACGAGCTGAAAGAGGTAGAAATGACCGACTTCCACTTCAACGTACACATGGACGGGAAGATCACCTTTGAAATCCACTATGAGGAAGGTTCACTTCCAGAGGTATTCCCAGAGGCCCGCACCAGAGTAAGCCGAGCGGCGAAGGCCGCAGCCAAAGCCGCCGCACAGGAAAGCACAGAGGTTATGGCCGTAGAGGCTGCCGAGCCGGAAATAGAAGCCGCGCCGCAAGAAAGCCCACAAACCGATGAAATCCCGGCGGAAGATCCCGGTGAGCCTATCACGGTGGTAAATGAGCCAGAAGGCATTGAGGCCGCCTATAATGTGACAGGTGTGCGTCGCAAGCAGCTCGTAGTAGCAGTAAGTGAATTTACGAACATCGAGCCGGAATACAAGGCGGCTCCCAGTTTCGCCTATGAAATCGGTGACTACATGGTAAATAAGGAAGGAACTCTGACCGGCCCGGAAAATCCGGCTCTGATTGAAAGCCTGAAAGAGCAAGGCTTCATTGCCGCAGAGTAAAACGAGAAGGCCCCGCTTCGGCGGGGCTTTTTCTGTCCACGATGCAAGAAAAAAGATATGTTTTAAGACCTTTAGAGCTTGCTTTTTGACCGGTAGTGTGTAAGCTGTCACTCACAGAAATAAAACATATCTTTGAGGAGGACGCAACCATGCTACAAATATCTGAAATCGTAAGAAAAACCGAGGAAATGTTTGACCTGTTCAATAAGCATTTTTACGAAGGCGAGCTGAGCCGCCCGGCCATCACTGTATCGCCGGACGGAGGGCGCGGGGCGTATGGCTGGTGCAGTATCAACGAGATATGGAACACCAGTGGCGAGAAGTACCGGGAAATCAATCTCTGCGCCGAATACCTCGACCGGCCTATTTTCGAGCTGGCGGCCACGCTTCTGCATGAGATGGCGCATCTCTACAATCTGGTTCATGGTATCCAAGACGTAAGCAACAACGGATACTACCACAACCAGAAATTTAAGGCCACCGCTGAGGCCCACGGCCTGCATATCGAGAAGCACGCCAAGTATGGCTGGACAGTAACAACGCTGGCCCCGGAGGCGGAGGCATGGATCAGAGAAACCTTGGGCGAGGACAAGATCAACGCCAGCCGCTTGCCGGTGGAAGGCACCACCAAGGGCGGAAGTAAGAAATCCATTAACCGCAGCATCAAATATGTCTGCCCCTGCTGCGGCACCATTATCCGGGCAACGCGGGAGGTCAATGTAATCTGCGGAGATTGTGGAGAGGTTTTCGAGCGGGAATAAAGAAAAAAGCGGGAGCCGCAAGGTTCCCGCTAAATTGTTCTCATTGAAAGAGGTGGCGCTGTCCGGGAACGGATACTTTTTAGCGTTTCCTCGTTTCTGGCATATACGGGCCGGACAGGGTGTGCAAAAATGAGCCGCTATGGGACTATATGATGGCCGCAATAGCAAGCGGGCTGATAGCGGCCTATTCCGCCAAGTTCCCGGAAAACAGAAAAAGCCCGGAAAGCCCATAATATCAGGCTTTCCGGGCATAGATACAAAAACAGCCTTCCAAATCGGAGGGCTGTTTTTGTATTAAAGATTGTTCCTTAATACGTCTTGAGCGGATGTAACTGAAATCAGTTACATCCGCTTTTTTTACCTGAAAGTATTGACACGGGCATCATTCGTGAGTATACTATGATGATTTAGCGAGAAACGCTGAATGGGTGGCATGGGAAGAGGAGATTGTTATTATGTATCACTATATTAGAGATAAGGTATTTCTTAAAGATATGAAATACTTATGCTCCAATATCATCAACCAGCTTGTTCAGCTCATTAACAACGATTCCCTTATGGAAGTCGAAGCTCACCTTGTCGGCAGCGGTGCAAAAAATCTTATCACGCAAAATTCCAATGAACCGATTGATCTCGATTATAATTTGATGATAATTGATTCTGAAATCAACATCAACAACTGTAGAGAAATCAAGGAATATATCCGCAAACAGTTTAATGTGATTCTCAATAAAAACGGATGGAATGACTGCATGGATTCCACTTCCGTATTAACAACAGAAAAACGGCATTTTACCAAAGGTAATCACACCGAATTCAGCATTGATCTCGCCATAGTATTCAACGATCGTAATGGTTGCCATAGATTGATCCATGAGAAAACCGGTTTTACCGCTTGGGACAGGTATTACTGGAATCTAGTGCCCAATTCAAGGAATTTGTTTGATAAAGTTGCAGCCATCAAAGACGAACATCTTTGGGACGAAGTAATTGATGAATATCTTGAAAAGAAAAACATGTATCTTCGTCGGCAAGATTATAATCATCCGTCATTTAACGTTTACGTCGAAACCGTAAATCAAGTTTTTAATAAATACTTCGATTGAATACCCTTATCCTCGGAGCAGGTTTACGCCTGCTCCAGTTCTTCTTCCTCAAAAGAATCATCATCCACGCCGTATCCCTCCGGGAACAGCTCCTTCAGATTCTCCGGCGGCTCGCAGGAAATATACTCTATGGCAACACCCTCGCGGATGTCGGCGGTGTAGTTCGGACGGCACTGCGTGGGATCAATGTCCAGATACCCGACGAACTTGTAGTAGATGACAAGTCGTTGGGTTTTGTTTTTGCCCGTCCCCTGCGTTTCGTACACATCAATGCGGTCAATCAGCTCGTTCAACACCTGTTTGGTCAGCGTCCGCATTTCCATGAACTTACGTATCGCATGGATGAACTCCTCCCGCTCGTTTTCCTTTTCGCCCATTTCGGTCAGCTTCCTGCGCAGCTTCAGAATCTTCTTTTGCAGCTGCTCACGCTCATCGGAATATTCCTGCGAAAGAACACAGTAGTTATCCTCCGAGGTCTTGCCGCTGAGCTTGTCCTCATAAAGCGTTTTCAGTAGCTTGGGAATGATCTCAATTTTGCGCTGGTTTTCCCGGTCTTTTCAGCGGATACAGCACATCCCTCCAACCCGCACACGATCCCGCAGCCCCTGCATTTTCCAGAAACCCCCAACAGCGGCGGCTACATATTTTTGCCGCCATTGCAGAAAATAGGCATACCGCCGATGAAGAAGGGCAAGCACACCCACCATCGCCGGTAACAAAACTCAACAGCTGGAGGATGTATATAGATGAAAGCAACTGGGATCGTGCGGCGCATCGATGACCTGGGCCGGGTCGTGATCCCCAAGGAGATCCGCCGCACCATGCGTATCCGTGAGGGCGACCCGTTGGAGATCTACACCACACGGGACGGGGAAGTCATTTTCAAGAAGTACTCCCTCATCGGCGGACTGGAGGACTTCGCCGCCCAATTCTGCGACACCCTGTCCCGCAACACGGATTTCACCGCCGCTGTTACCGACCGGGACAGCATCGTGGCCGTAGCCGGGGCCGGGAAGCGGGAGCTGCTGGGCAAGAACCTTTCTCCGCAGCTGGAGCAGATCATGGAGCAGCGCAGCATCTATCAGTACCGCTCCGGGCAGGAGCGGCTGCCGGTCTCCGAGAGCGCCGGGCAGTACGCAGCGGCGGTGGCCGCCCCCATCCTGTGCGGCGGCGACGTGTTGGGGCTGGTACTCTTTGTCTCGGCGGAGGATCGTCTCCCCGGCGAGGGGGAGTACAAGCTGGCCCAAGCCGTGGCGGGTTTTCTGGGCAAGCACATGGAGGCCTGACTGCAAAGGGAGCCGGGAGAGCGATGCTCTCCCGGCTCCCTTTGCCCGTTTATCCCAGCAGCCCGAAGGCTCCATGGATCAGCATACAGACCGCCATCCCCACCGCCGTCGGCAGCACCATGGCCAGCAGCGTCCACCGGCGGCCGCCGGTCTCCCGGCGGATGGTGAGGCAGGTGGTGCCGCAGGGGAAGTGCAGCAGGCACAGGGCCATCATACACAGGGCCGTCTCCGTGGTCCAGCCGCTGTGCAGCAAAATGGCCCGCAGCGCCTCCAGCCCGCTGCACTCCGTCAGCGTCCCGGTGTGCAGATAGCCCATCAGCAGAATGGGCAGCACGATCTCATTGGCGGGAAAGCCCAGCAGAAAGGCCAGCAGCACCATGCCGTCCAGCCCCATGAGCCGTCCCAGCGGGGACAGTACCCCGGCGGCCCGCTCCAGCAGAGAGACGCCCCCGGCGTCCATGTTCCCCATCCCCCAGATCAGCAGCCCCGCCGGGGCCGTCACCGTCAGCGCCCGTCCCAGCACAAACACCGTCCGATCCAGCAGGGAGCGCACCAGCACCCGCCCCACCTGGGGCAGGCGATAGGGCGGCAGCTCCAGTGAAAAAAAGGAGGGCTGTCCTCGCAGCACCGTGGCGCTCAGCAGCTTGGACATGGCCAGCGTCATGGCCACGCAGAACACGATGACCCCTAAAAACATCGCCGCTGCCAGTGCCGACCGCCCCGGCCCGGCGGCATCCCCCAGAAAGAACAGGCCGATCAGGGCGATCAGCGTAGGGAAGCGGCCGTTGCATGGAACGAAGCAGTTGGTGAGGATGGCCACCAGCCGCTCTCTGGGGCTGGCAATGATGCGGCAGCCGGTGACGCCGCAGGCGTTGCAGCCGAAGCCCATGGCCATGGTGAGGCTCTGCCGCCCGCAGGCGCCCGCCGCCCGGAAGCACCGATCCATGCAGAAGGCCACTCTGGGCAGATACCCGGCGTCCTCCAGCAGCGTGAACAGGGGAAAGAAGATGGCCATGGGAGGCAGCATCACCGCCACCACCCACGCCACCGTCCGGTAGATGCCGTCCACCACAGCCCCCTGCACCCACCACGGCGCTCCTGCCAGCAGACTCCGCAGCGGTTCCTCCAGCGCCGTCAGCCACCGGCTCAGCAGCCGGGAGGGGGCATTGGCCCCCTGTATGGTCAGGTAGAACACCAGCCCCAGCAGCAAAAGCATCACCGGAAAGCCTGTAAGCCGGGAGGTCAGCAGCCGATCCAGCCGCCGGTCCGGGGCGTGGGGGTCTGGCCCGGCGCACCGGACGCACTGCCGCCCGATCTCCTCCGCCAGCGCCACCACCGACGCCGTCAGGCTGTCCCGCAGGGCCTGCCCGGAGAGCGCCCCCAGCCGTTGCTGTGCCCGCTGCCACAGGGACTGTTCCCCCTCTGTGGGCGGGCTTCCCCACAGCAGCGCCACGGCACGGCGGCGGGACATTCCCGTCTCCAGCAGTCCCAGCGCCGCCTCCACCGGCGGGACGTAGGTCAGCTTCCAGCCGTCCTCCCATGGCTCCCGGCGGCACACCTCCGCCGCCTGATGCCGCAGCTCCGCCAAGCCCTTTCCGCTGCGGGCGGCGGTGGCCACCACCGGCACATCCAGCAGCTGCCCCAAGCGCCGGATCTGGGGCGTGACACCCCGGCGGGCCGCCTCGTCCATGAGATTCACGCACAGCACCAGCCGCCAGGTCTGCTGGCGGAGCTGCAGGGCCAAGATCAGCCCCCGCCGCAGGCAGGAGGCGTCCACTACCACAATGACGGCATCCGCCTGCCCGCTCTGCAAAAACGCCCCGGCCACTTCCTCCTCCGGCGAATCCGCCGCCAGAGAATAGGTCCCCGGCAGATCCACCAGCCGGAACCGCTGCCCCGCCTGCGAAAAATAACCCTCTGCCCGCTCCACGGTCTTGCCGGGCCAGTTGCCCGTGTGCTGGCGCAGCCCTGTCAGGCGGTTGAATACGGTGCTTTTTCCCACATTGGGGTTTCCCGCCAGCGCCACGGTATATGTATGCTCCACCACGCCTCCCCCTTCCCTAAGGATAGACCATTGTATGCCGCCCACCTCCGTTGGGTGCGGGGAGGGTGCGGATGGGCCTCCAAGAACGCACAAAAGCCCGCCAGCGGCGGGCTTTTGCGACGACGGAGCGGATGCCGGGGCAGGCAATGCCCTCCCGACACCAAAGGCGGCAGCCCTATGGGCTGCCGCCTTCTTACTCTGTAGGGAAACGGAATCACTCGGCCTTTTCCACGGCCTCGGTGCGGTAGATGAAGCGCACAGCGCCGTCCATGCCGTCCGTCAGCCCGGAGAAGCTGCGGTAGTTGCGGGAGACCTCCACCGTGGCGGTCAGGCGCTCCGCCAGACCCTCCACGTCGTCGCCCAGCACGCTGACCAGCTTCTCCACGCCCTCCTCATTGAACTGCTTCAGTCCGTCGGAGAGCTGCATGGCGCCGTCCCGCAGCTGCTTCACGCCATCCAGCAGGGCAGGCATATTGCTCTGGAGCTGCCGAGCACCGGCGGCAGCCTGATCCACACCGGCGGTGTAGCTATTCAGGCCCATGTAGAACACGTTGTACTGATCCAGCTGCTGCTTCAGGCTGCGGATCTGCACGGCACCGGCGGAGGCTTGCTCCGTAGCGGCCATGATCTTCTGCTGCACCTCGTCGGAGGCCATGGTCTCCTCGATCTTCAGCTGCACCTGCTGCTCCGTGGCGGCGTCGATCTTCTGCCGGATCTCCTCCGTCCCCATAAGGGCCGTCACATTCTTGGAGATGGTCTGCTGCATGGCGGGAGTCTGCATCTGCAGCTCCACGGCGGCATCCACTTGCGCCTTCAGCTCAGGACTCTGCTGATACTGCTCCATGGTGTAGCCCATGGCGTTGAGCACCTGCCCCAGCACCTGCTGGCGCACCTGCTCCGTCACCTGCGCCGTTACCTGCTGCTGCACGGCCTCGGTCACAGCGGCACGGATCTGATCCCGTGCGGCCTCCACGGCGGCAGTCACCTGCTCACGGGCGGCCTGCTCGGCCAGCGTACCGGCCTCGTCCAGCTGGGCCAGCACGCCGCCCAGCACGGTGGTGTAGTTGTCAATGGTCAGGGAGGGGATGGTGATGCCCGCCTGCGCCAGCTGGGGCTGCAGCTGCTCATCGGCCATAGCCAGCAGGGAGGTAAAGACCTGCTTGGCCCCGGCGTTCAGGGCGCTGCTGTTGGAGCTGAGCTGATCCAGACCGTCCGTCAGCTGATCCACGCCGTCAGACAGCTGTCCGCAGCTGTCCAGCAGCGTGCAGAGTCCGTCATACAGCTGGGAGGAACCGTCCATCAGCTGATCCATGGCATCCGTGAGCTTGCCCAGGGAATCGGACAGGCTCCCCAGATCGCCGGAGGTAAGGTCGTCGGTATCCACCTCATTGAGGAGGCTGTTGGAGACGACGGTAAGGGTGGTCTCCAGCGTGAAGTCCGTTACGTCGGCGCTGATCTCCACATAGTCGGGCAGGTCCAGCTGCTCCTTGCTGATGCCCAGATCCTCCTGCAGGCCGGGGAAGGCCATGCCCATGACGGCGATGCGGTCGCCGTCGTTGATGAGCTTACCGTTGGAGACGGTGACATTGGAGAAGTGGGAGGTATCCAGCAGGGCGCCGGTGAGGGCCACGAAGGGGACATACACCTTCTGGCTGACGCCGTTGACGGTACGCACCTCATACTGGTTGTTTTCATACTCGAAGCGGATGGTCACCTTGCCGCTCTTGCCCGCCAGCTGGCTGGGGGTGACGGTCTTGCCGTCCAGGGTGTAGTGGATGCTCATGCTCACCGGCAGCTCCTTCTGGATGGTGCCGGTCCAGCAGTCGTCCTTCACCTGCTGGGCGTCGTTCAGGCTCTCGATGGCCTTCTGAGCCTCGGCGGGCAGGGCGTTCTTGATCCAGTCGCTGACCAGGATCTTCTGGGTGCTGCCGTCGGCAGCGGTCATGACGTACACCGTCTCATCCTTGACGGCCTCCGTGTCGGAGGCGGAGGCGGCCGTCGCCACGGTGGACGGGGCCTCGGTATCATTGGCGTCCTTGCCCACGGCGTAGGTGGTGACGCCGGCGGCGCCTACGGCCACCGCCATGGCTAAGATCACAGCCAGAAATTTATTCTTTTTCATTTTACAACCTCCTGTTTACCAATGAGATGGGTCATACCACGGGTGGTGCGGCACACGATGCCGTCGCACAGGATCAGCAGAGCCGGCAGCACCAGCAGCACCAGCAGCACGCTGATGATAGCGCCACGGGCCATCAGCATACACATGGAGCCCACGATATCGATGTTGGAATACAGCGCCACGCCGAAGGTGGCGGCGAACAGGCCCATGCCGCTGACGATGATGGAGGGGGCCGAGGTCCGCAGGGCGGTCATGACGGCCTTCTTCTTGTCCTCGCCATTGAGCCGCTCCGCCTTGTAGCGGGTGGTCATCAGGATGGCGTAGTCCACCGTAGCGCCCAGCTGGATGGTACTGATACAGATGGGGGCGATGAAAGGCAGCGACTGGCCCAGCACATGGGGCAGGCCCAGATTGATGAAGATAGCCAGCTCGATGACGGCGATCAGGATGAAGGGCAGGGAGAAGCTTCCCTCCACCAGCGTGATGATGAGGAAGATGGCGGCGATGGAGACGGCGTTGACTACCTTGAAGTCGTGATCCGTCGTCTCGATCATGTCCTTCATGCAGGGGGCCTCACCGATGAGCATTCCGCCCTCGTCATACTTCTTCAGGATGGCGTTCAGCTGATCGATCTGCTGATCGACATCATCGGAGGCCACCTTATACTCGGAGTTGATGAGCAACAGCTCCCACTGGTCGCTCTCCAGCATGGAGCGCACGGAATCCGGCAGCGCCTCCATGGGGATCATGGGACCTACCACGCTCTCCATACCCAACACATACTTCACGCCCGGCACCTGTTCCATCTCGTCGATCATGGCCCGGACGTCGCTGTCCGGCAGGTCGGCGTTCACCAGCAGCATATGGGTGGAGGCGATGTCAAACTCCTCGGAGAGCTTCTTGTTGGCGATGACGTACTCCATGTCCTCCGGCAGGCACTGGCCCATGTCGTAGTATACCTCGTCGTTGGTCTTATCATAGCTGATGTAGGCCGGGGCGATGAGCAGGGCGAAGATCACCAGAAACACGGGGAAAATCTTGCACACGCCCTTGGCAAAGCCTCCCATATCGGGGATCAGGGACTTATGCCGTGTCCGCTGCAGAGGCTTATCAAGCACCAGGATCAGGGACGGCAGGATGGTCACGCAGCCCAGCACGCCCAGCAGCACGCCCTTAGCCATGACGATGCCCAAGTCACGGCCCAGCGTGAAGGACATGAAGCACAGGGCGATGAAGCCGGCGATGGTGGTGGCGGAGCTGCCGATAACGGAGGTAAAGGTGTTGTGGATGGCCACCGCCATGGCCTCCTTGTGGTCGCTCTGCAGGGTCAGCTGCTCGTTGTAGCTGTGCCACAGGAAGATGGAGTAGTCCATGGTCACGGCCAGCTGCAGCACCGCAGACAGGGCCTTGGTGATGTAGGAGATCTCTCCCAGGAAGAAGTTGCTGCCAAGGTTATACACGATGGCCATGCCAATGCTGGCCAGAAACACGAACGGAACCAGCCAGCCGTCCAGCAGCAGCATCATGGCGGCGCAGGCACAGGCCACGGCCAGCGCCACATAGATAGGCTCCTCCTGCTCGCACAGGTCCTTCAGATCCGTCACCAGTGCCGACATACCCGACACGAAGCACTGCTTGCCGGCGATGGAGCGGATCTCACGGATGGCGTCCATGGTCACGTCCTCCGAGGTGGCGGAGTCGAAGAACACCGCCAGCATAGTGGCGTCGTCGGTATTGAACTCGTTATACAGCTTATCCGGCAGCAGCTCCATGGGGATGGAGAGGTCCGCCACGGAATCGTACCACAACACGCTCTCCACGTGGTCCACCTGCTGGATCTTCTCCTTCAGCTGGGCCACCTCCTGCACCGGCATATCCTGCACCACGATGAAGGAGAAGGCTCCCTTGCCGAAGTCCTCCTTCAACGTCTCCTGCCCGATGACGGTATCCATGTCGCTGGGCAGATAATCCAGCATATCGTAGTTGATCCGGGTACCCAGCATCCCAAACACCGCCGGCACCAGCAGGATCAATGCGATCATCAGGATCAGAACACGGTTTTTTACCACCGCTTTAGACAATCCCATTGCATCTCGTTCCTTTCTCACTTGATCTCAAATTCGTCTGTCTCGATGACGTCCGGCTGCTGGTGGCGGATGATCTTCACCGTCAGCAGAGCCACCAGCAGATTCATCACGCCGTCCAGAAACAGCGACGCACCCAGGAGCATGGTCAGCGCCTGCGCCCCCTCGCCGGGCCGCAGCACCAGCAGCACGCCCAGCACACCGGCGCACGCCGCCGCCAGCAGGATGGCCCACCAGCGGTCGATGCCGAAGCGCTTGGCGTCCACGGCGATCTGCACCTTGAACAGCCCGTCCGACAGCACCAGAATGCCGTACACCACGCACAGAAAGCCGATGGTCTCGCCGGGATGGGTCAGTGTTACGATGCCCAAGGCCATCAGCAGCACGCCGAAGGCCAGATCGTACTGGAAGGCCAGCCGAAACAGGTCACGGGACAGATACCCCGCCACCTTCACGGCACCAAACACGATCATCCCAATGCCCAGCAGCTCTCCGATGACGGCCACCGACACGCCGGGCCATACAAACAGCACCACGCCCAGCACGCACAGCAGCACCGACATGATGATGTATCCTGTTTTGGCCGCTCGCATAGGGGTCACAGAACGCATGATACGCATCTCCCTCACTTTTGATGGTCTGAGTTTACCGCTTTCGGCGGCGGGAGAAAATGGACAAAAAATGCCGGGTGTCTGAAAGTCAGACACCCGGACGCAAATTGCCCAGTTTTTAGGCAGTCAGGGGGTATTTGCCTAAATTTTCAATGGTCCTCCCGGCTGCGCTCGATGATGAGCTCCGGCAGGCCGTGGCACAGGCGGCTGATACGCCGCAGCTCCTCCAGCGCCTCATCCTGCATCCCGCCGCTGATCCAGTCGATGCACATTCCGAAGAGTTGGCACTTGATGAAGCGGATCACCGCCCGGCGGTCCGCCTCCGGCAGCTGGTGCTGGGGGAAGGCGGTATCGATGTAGGTGGTGACGGCGTACTCGCACAGACGCATGGTGCTCTCCTCGAAGAGGTCACGGTTCACGGAGTGGTAGATGTGCATCACGGCGCTGCGGTTTTGCAGAGCGTAGCGGAAGGCCATCTCGCAGCACTCGTCCAGCGTGGAGATGGTGGGGTACTCCTCAATGAGCTGGTCGGTGTAGGAGGTGATGATCTCAGCGATGAGGGAGGGGATATCCTGAAAATGGTAGTAAAAGGAGTTGCGGTTGATGCCGCATTTTTCCACAATATCCCGGACACTGATCTTGTTCAGGGGCTTTTCGTTGAGCAGCTGCAAAAACGCTGTTTCAATGGCCTGCTTGGTAAAATTTGCCATACACACCTCCGTCTCTTCTGCACACGCTCTCTCGGAAAACTGATTATAGCAGATTTTTCCCCGGCTGACAACCCTCCCAAAGCGCTCAAAATGGGGCATACTATCCCTACCGTCATGACCGACGGCAGCCAAGAACAGGAGGTCCATGCCATGCGAAAGAAAAAGCCCTTTCACGACCCGGCGCCGGATATCCACGACTTTCCCGGCGTTCCGGAGAGTACCTTCGATCTGGTGAACCAGTACGGCACCTACAACATCCAGCCCACCTCCCACACGGAGAACCTGTTTCCTCTCATCGGGCCGGAGCTGCCGGAGCGCTGGCGCACCATGCGTCTGGGAAAGGACGATCTGGAGGACTTGTAGCGGAAGTCTGCGGGGCAGACGCATCAGGGGCGGGCGCATTTGCGCCCGCTCCTGATGCGCTTTTCTCTTGCAGGCTGTGTCGAAATATGGTAGGATGGATGTATACCATATGGTATAGCAACCCCCAAATACATGATTCGGAGGAAAGAGAAGCGATGAAGCAGATGAAACGGGCCGCAGGTCTGCTGCTGGCGCTGGTACTGGTGCTGAGCATGGCCGCCTGCGGTAAGAAGGACGGAGACGGCGGCGACAGCCAATCCGGCTTCCAGCGTGGCACGATTGAAAACGGCATTTACACCAACACCTTCGTGGGCATCGGCTGCCAGCTGAGCGATGACTGGACCTACTACACCGACGAGCAGCTGGCAGAGCTGTCCGGCGTGGTGGCCGAGAGCAGCGAGGAGATGCAGAAGGCCATGGAGGATGGCAAGAGCACCTATGATATGTTCGCCAGCGCCATGGAGGGCCTTGTGACCATAAACGTGGTGTATGAGGATCTGGGCGCTCTGTACGGCAAGCTGCTGGACGAGGCGGGCTATCTGGAGATCGCCGTACCCAAGCTGGAAGATGCTCTGGCCTCCATGGGGCTATCCAACGTGAAGGTGGAGCAGACCCCGGTGCAGTTCGCCGGTCTGGTTCGGGAGGGCGCTGTTATCTCCGGCGAGATGGACGGCGTCCCCATGTATGAGACGCTGGTGTGCATCAAGCAGGAGGGCTATATGTGCTGCGTGACCATGTGCAGCTGGACGGAGGATATCACCGCCGATCTGGCGGAGCTGTTCTATCAGGCGTAACAAGGCGAAACAAATAAACAGGAGGCCGCAGGCAATGCCTGCGGCCTCCTGTTTATTTGGTTTATTACAGCTCCGGGGCGGCGTTGGTGCGCTGGGAGCGCAGACGGTAAGTGACCTTCTTCAGCTTCCGGCTTCTCATGGAGCTGATGGCCGTGGGGATAGCGCCCAGCAGCGTGAAGGCATACAGCTTCACCAGCTCCCCGATGTAGGTGGAGGAATCGATGATCTCCTGACGCAGCATCTCCGGGATCATGCGGAAGCAGTCCAACAGGCTCAGCTCGTAGTAGTCCTTCAGCTCGTTATAGACGGCGACGGACCAATCCAGCTGGTAGCCCACGTAGGTCATGCCCAGCATCAGCACGATGCTGACCACCAGACCCACGGTGGAGAACCGGCCGCCCAGCAGCTCATAGCCCTTCATGGTGCAGATGGCCATGACGATACCGCTGACTGCCGCCACGTAGCCCAGCTGGCCCAGCAGCACGATGCACGCCACGCCCAGCAGAGAACCCAGCAGCGCACCCACGGTGCCGGCCACCACGTTCTCCTTCTTGCCCAGCTCCGCCTGCTGGTTCTGCTCCTGCAGATGGCCCAGCTGCTGGTAGCAGCTGTCACACAGCAGGGAGGGGACCCCGGTCATGATGCAGGGGTCCGTCTCCACGGCGCTGCCGCAGTTCTGGCAGCAGTTATCATAGCCGGAGGCGTGCAGGAACTCCACCACGGCGGCTACGGCCTCCGCCAGCTTCTCCACCTGATTGGGATTGCCGAAGCGGACATTCAGGGTCAGCTCCACCCGGCTGCGCCGGACGGAGACGCCCGTCACCAGACGGGTCCCCTTGACGAATTGCCGGATGGCGGACTGATCCGGCTCCTGCCCCAGCTTGTGCAGGGACAGGGTCATAACGGCAAGGCCCTGATCGTTGCGCCAGAGCATGGTCTGGTAGCCGCCGACGCTGCCGAAGAGGATGCTGCTCTCGCCGTCCACCGTCAGATGCAGACGCTGGGCGGTCTGGTCCAGAAAGGTCTTTTCTTTTTGAGTCATGGGGTAGTTCTCCTTTTCTTTCTTTCACATGGTTTACACACAACTAGGCCGGAGGATCGTCAGAAGGAGACGACCTCCTCCTTGGGCTTTTCGCAGGGGGCGATGGCGGTGACATACAGCACCGGGCCCTCGCCCTGATAGGCGTCGTTAGATTCCTTCTTCACCGTGGCGGTGATCTCCACCCACTGGCGGTTCTTAAACTTCTCCAGCCCCTCGCCCTTGGCCACCAAAGCCAGAAACTGCATATCGTTCTCGCAGCAGACCATGGCGAAGCGGCCGGGGCAGTGGACACCCTTGAACTTCTTGGAGTGGCACATGACGGCCTTATACCGCACGGTGACGCCGTCGTAGCGGTCGGGGTTGTCCATCATATCCACATACCAGACACCGTAGTCGTCGTCCGGCACATCCAGATGGCCGTCGGAGAGATCGAAGGGGGACATCTCCGGAGTGACGTACTCCTCGCTGGTGCCGTCCTCGTTTTCCAGATAGATATCGGCCCGGCGGTTCACCATCCGCAGGTTGCGGCTGCGGAGCTGGGCCCGCAGCTCCTCGTTGCAGTGGTTGAAGATCAGCATATCGGCGTTGCTGATCTTCTCCATCATCAGCTGGCCCATATTCTTCACATACATCTCGAAGCTTCTGGCGTCCACCAGACACATGATCTGGTAGAGGATCCAGTTGGCAGGCAGGCCATCCCGGTACAGAGGCTCGATCATCCACATACCGTTATACTCGATGATGACCTGCTTGGGCCGGTACTGCTTCTCCAGCTTCTTGAACAGCTCCGGAGTCAGCTGACTCTGCTCGTCCACCGTGTAGGTGAACACATTGCCCAGCACACGGGGGTCGTACTCCAGCTCCCCCTCCTCGCAGCAGATCAGCAGGGTACGATCCTCCTCGGCAAAGCCGTCCCGGAGGATACCGTTGATGAAGCCGGTTTTGCCGGAATCCAGAAAACCGGCGATGAGATAGACAGGAATATCCATAGTTCCTCGCTCCTTACAGGTGTTACAGGCTGAACAGCTCTTTGAGCTTGTCCTCCTTCAGCTGGGCGCCGATGACGCACAGGCGGCCGGTGTAGTCGGCGCTGCCGTAGCGGACGTCCTGCTCCTCGGGGACATAGTCGAAGTGCAGCCACTTGCCGCCGCTGGGAACGATCCCCTTGGCCCGGAGGATGGCGCCGTAGTCGCCGGTATCCAGCGCCGTCAGGATGCGGCGGATGTCCTCCTCCGTGTAGGAGTGGACCGTCTCAGCGCCCCAGCTGGTGAACACCTCGTCGGCGTGGTGGTGATGGCGGTGGCAGGAGCACTCCGGGTCGTCGCACTCGCCATCATGGTGATGGTGATGCTCATGCTCGTCGTGGTGCTCGTGCTCCTCGTGGTCGTGGTGGCAGCAGCCCTCGTGATGGTGATGCTCATGTTCGTCGTCATCGTCATCATCGTCGTGGTGATGACCGCAGCAGCAGTGGCCCTCGTCCTCGTCGTGGTCATGATGATGGTGATGCTCGTCATGGTCATCATGCTCATCATGGTCGTGGTGGTGATGGTGGTGCTCCGCCTCCTCCGCCTCATGCTCGGCCTGCATCCTGGCCAGCAGCTCATCGGCCAGAGAGACCTTTTCCACAGCGGACAGCAGAGTCTTGCCGTCCAGCTGGTCCCACGGGGTCGTGAGGATGGCGGCGGTGGGATTCTTCTCTCGCAGCAGAGCCACGGCGGCCTCCAGCTTCTCCTGAGACAGCTTCTGTGTCCGGGAGAGGATGATGGTGCCGGCAGACTCGATCTGATTGTTGTAGAACTCACCGAAGTTCTTCATATACACCTTCACCTTGGTGGCGTCGGCCACGGTGACGAAGGAGTTCAGCTTCATGTCCGGCTCGTCCCGAACGGTGTTCTCCACCGCCACGATCACGTCGGAGAGCTTGCCTACGCCGGAGGGCTCGATGAGGATGCGGTCCGGAGCGAACTGCTCATGGACCTGGCGCAGGGCCTTGTTAAAGTCGCCCACCAGAGAGCAGCAGATGCAGCCGGAGGACATCTCGCTGATCTGCACGCCGGAATCCTTCAGGAAACCGCCGTCGATGCTGATCTCGCCAAACTCGTTTTCAATGAGCACCAGCTTCTCACCCTGATAGGCCTCGCTGAGCATCTTCTTGATGAGCGTGGTCTTACCGGCGCCCAGAAAACCCGATACAATGTCGATTTTTGTCATAAAGCAACCCTTCTTTTCTCCTCCGCCATGGCAGAGGACAATCTTTCTCTTATATCATACCCTATTTTTCCAAAAATGCAAGAGGGTGGAACGGCCCTCCACCGCCGGGGCGGAAAACTTTTCTTGACAGGATACTCATACGGCGTTATACTGTACTCACTATAAACGAAAGGAGGCGTACACCATGACGAAGAGCAAGCTGACCAGTAAGGGGATCATTGTGTGCGCCGCCGGATCGGCCCGATAAAGGGGTCGATGTGACCGTACCCTGTGTGCGTCCCCGTCCGGGGGCGCATTTTTTGTACGCTGCCGGACGCCGGCGGCGTTTGGACAGGCGGCCTGCGGGCCGCCGGGAGAGAGAAGGAGGCTTATGGAAGAGAATCGATCGACATTCAGGCTGTCGGGGCGGGAGAAGGCCGGACTCATCTGGCACTATCTGCGCCCCTGCTGGGGACATTTTGCGGCGGCGCTGCTGTGTGCGTGCCTGTCCATGGCGCTCAACGCCCTGACGCCCCAGATCATCCGTATCACGGTGGACTCCATTCTGGGATCCGAGGAGGCCAAGCTGCCGGCGCTGCTGCTGCGGGTGCTGCCGCTGGAGACGCTGCGGCAGGAGCCTGTCACGGCGCTGTGGTGGGCGGCGGGGGCCGTCATGGTGACGGCGCTGCTGCGGGGCCTGTGCAGCTTCGGGCAGCGGGCCCAGCTGTCCCGCGGGTCCGAGGCCTACGTCAAGGGGCTGCGGGATGACCTGTACCGGCGCATCCAGTATCTGCCCTTTGCGTGGCACAAGCAGCACCCCACCGGCGACATCATCCAGCGCTGCACCTCCGATGTGGACGTGATCCGCACCTTCGTGTGCAACCAGCTGGTGGAGGTGGTGCGAACGGTGTTCCTCATCATCCTGTATCTGTGGATCATGTTCCGCATGAACGTGAAGCTGTCCCTGATCGCTCTGGCCTTCATCCCCATTGTGGGCCTGTCGTCGGGGGTATTCTACCGGAAGATCTCCTCCCGGTTCAAGACCGCCGACGAGGCCGAGGGCGAGGTGACCACCTGCGCTCAGGAGAACCTCACCGCCGTGCGGGTGGTGCGGGCCTTCGGACGGGAGAAGTATGAGGAGGACAAATTTCAGGCCAAGAGCGAGCGGTACGCCGGACTGTGGATCCATCTGGGAAAGCTCCTGTCGGTGTACTGGGCGTCGGGGACGCTGCTGACGTGCTTGCAGGTGATGGTCATCATTCTGGCGGGCATCCACGAGAGCGTGGCGGGAGCCATGACTCTGGGCGCCTTCGTGGCCTTCGTCAGCTACAACGAGTCCCTGGCGTGGCCCGTGCGTTCTCTGGGCCGGGTGCTGTCGGATATGAGCAAGGCCGGGGTATCCATGGACCGTGTGGGCTACATCCTCCGCTCCCCGGAGGAGCAGGATCAGCCCGATGACGTTCCCTTCCCCGGCGGGGACATTGTGTTTGACCATGTGACCTTCGGCTACGAGGGGCAGCCGGTCCTGAAGGACGTGTCCTTCACCATCCGGGAGGGAGAGACCTTCGCCGTGCTGGGCGGCACCGGCTCCGGCAAGAGCACGCTGGTGCATCTGCTGGACCGGCTGTACGACGTGCCGGAGGGCTCCGGCCGCATCACCATCGGCGGCGTGGACCTGCGGCATATCCGGCGCAGCGACCTGCGGCGGCACATCGGTCTTGTTTTGCAGGAGCCCTTCCTGTTCTCCCAGACCATTGGAGAGAACATCCGGGCCGTGCGCCCCGATGCGCCGGAGGATGCCATGCGCCGTGCGGCGGCCATCGCCTGCGTGGATGATGCGGTGACCTCCTTCCCGGAGGGGTATGACACCATCGTGGGGGAGCGGGGCGTGACTCTCTCCGGCGGACAGAAGCAGCGGGTGGCCATCGCCCGGATGCTGATGCAGCAGGCCCCGGTGATGATCTTCGACGACTCCCTGTCCGCCGTGGATGCCGAGACGGACGAGAAGATCCGCACCGCCCTGCGCCGGTCCACCGGCAATGCCACGGTGCTGCTGATCTCCCACCGGGTCACCACCCTCATGCAGGCCGACCGCATTCTGGTGCTGGACGGCGGCCGGGTGGCGGAGCTGGGGACCCATGCCCAGCTGGTGGAAAAGCCCGGCATCTACCGGGATATCTACAACATTCAGATGCAGAGTGCCGACCGGGCGCTGCTGGAGGAAGGGGGGAGCGAGCATGGCAGCCATTGACGAAAAGGAATATACCCAATCCTTCGACTGGAAGATCTGGAAGCGGCTGGGGCCGTTCCTGCGGCCCTATCGGGGCGCCTTCGTGTCCATGCTGGTGTTCAACGGCATCTGCGCTCTGGTGGACGTGGTGCTGCCCCTGTTCCAGAAGTACGCCATCCAGAATTTTATCGAAAAGAACACCCTGACGGGGCTGGTGCCCTATGCGCTGGCGTATCTGGCGGTCATTCTGGTGCAGGCCCTGTCGGTGGTGATCTTCGCCCGGAACTCCATGCACATCGAGATGAATCTGGGCAAGGATATGCGTGGGTCTCTGTTCCACCATTTGCAGACCCTGTCCTTCTCCTTTTATAACGTGACCCCGGTGGGGTATCTGCTGACCCGTGTCATGAGCGACACCAACCGCATCTCCAGCATGCTGGCATGGAACTTCACGGATATCCTGTGGGCGGTGTTCTATGTGCTGGGGACCTTTGCGGCCATGCTGGCTCTGAACTGGAGGCTGGCGCTGGCGGTCATCGCCATCGTTCCGGTGATGGCCATTCTGACGGGGTACTTCCAGAACCGCATCCTCCACTGGAACCGGAAGGTACGTAAGCTGAACTCCCGCATCACCGGCGCCTTCAACGAGGGCATCACCGGCGCCCGCACCACCAAGACGCTGGTGACGGAGGAGCAGACCGCCGATGCCTTCCGCAGTCTCACCCGGCAGATGCACGACTCCGGCATCCGGGCAGCCCGGCTCAATGCGGTGTTTATCCCGCTGGTGCTGTTCTTCGGCACCATGGCGGTGTCCATCGTGCTGCTGCGGGGCGGCTACATGGTGCTGGATCAGGCGCTGGAGCTGGCCACTCTGTCGGCCTTTACCGCCTACGCCGTCAGCATCTTCGACCCCATCCAGATGACCGCCGCCAATCTGGCGGAATTCATCTCGCTGCAGGCCTCCATTGAGCGGGTGACGGATCTGATGGATGAACAGCCGCAAATTCAGGACACCCCGGAGGTCATCGAGAAGTACGGCGACGCCTTCCACCCCAAGCGGGAGAACTGGGAGCCGCTGCGGGGCGAGATCGAGTTCCGGGATGTGACCTTCCGCTATCCCGACGGCGGCGAGAACGTGCTGGAGCATTTCTCCCTCCACATCCCCCAGGGGACCACGGTGGCCATCGTGGGCGAGACGGGAGCCGGCAAGAGTACCCTCATCAATCTGGCCTGCCGGTTCTTCGAGCCTACGGAGGGGCAGATCCTCATTGACGGCGTGGACTACCGCCAGCGCAGCCAGCTGTGGCTCCACTCCAACATCGGCTATGTGCTGCAGAATCCCCACCTGTTCTCCGGCAGCGTCCGGGAGAACATCCGCTACGGCAAGCTGGACGCCACCGACGAGGAGGTGGAGGCCGCCGCACGGGCCGTGTCGGCGGATACGGTGGTGTCAAAGCTGGAAAATGGCTGGGACAGCGATGTGGGTGAGGGCGGCGACCGTCTCTCCACCGGTGAGAAGCAGCTGATCTCCTTTGCCCGTGCCGTGCTGGCCGACCCCCGCATCTTCGTGCTGGATGAGGCCACCTCCTCCATCGACACCCAGACGGAGCAACTGATCCAGAACGCCATTGACCATCTGCTGACGAACCGCACCTCCTTTCTGGTAGCCCATCGCCTCTCCACCATCCGCAAGGCGGACGTGATCCTTGTGGTGAAGGACGGCCACATCGTGGAGCAGGGCAAGCATGAGGAGCTGCTGCGGCGCAAGGGCTATTACCACGACCTGTACAGCAAGCAGTTCGCTCAGGAGAGCGCCGCCCGCATCTTGGGCGAGGGCAGCGCCCAATAAAGCACATATCAGAGCAAAAGCCCCATTCCCGGCGCTGCTGAACAGCACCCCTTTTGTTAGGTATATCATGCTGTCTAACAAATGGGGTGCTGTTCACGGCTGTCTACCGGGATCTTTGCCGGAGGGCCTCCCCATCTGTTCATAAAATTTTCATATTATTCCTGTTGCCATTTTGTAACTTTTTTTATATAATACCTTATGGTGACATAATACGGCGCAGCCCGACAGGGTTCGCCGTTTCAAATGCAGCGGGCCGGGTCTCCGGCAACGAGGGATATGATATGATTCGATTGAAGGACGTTGAAAAAACATACGAAAACGGGACGGAGGCCCTTCAGGGCATCTCCTTTACCATTGAGGACGGGGAATTTGTGTTTCTGGTGGGACCCTCCGGCTCCGGCAAGTCCACCATCATCAAGCTCCTGACCGGCGAGGTCATCCCCACGGCGGGGCGGGTCATGGTCAACGGCTTCTCCATGAGCCGCATCTCCGACCGGCAGATCCCCTATATGCGCCGCACCATCGGCGTGATCTTTCAGGACTTCCGCCTGATCCCCAAAAAGACGGTGTTCGACAACCTGAGCCTTGCCATGCGGGCGGTGGGGGCCACGCCCCGTGACATCCGCACCCGCATCCCCTATGTGCTGGAGCTGGTGGGGCTGAAGGGCATGGAGGACCGGTACCCCGACGAGCTGTCCGGCGGTGAGCAGCAGCGTGTGGCCATTGCACGGGCGCTGGTGAACAATCCCAGCACCATCGTGGCCGACGAGCCCACCGGCAATCTGGATCCCAACCGCTCGCTGGAGATCATGACTCTGCTGGAGCGCATCAACGCCCTTGGCACCACCGTGGTGGTGGTGACCCACGAGCGGGATCTGGTGAACCACTTCGACAAGCGGGTCATCATGATCGATCACGGGCAGGTCAACGGCGACGGCGTGGGAACGTATGAGGTATAACAGATGAAGCACGATTTTCGATATTTTTTCCGGGAGGGCATCCGCAATATGTTCTCCCACGGATTCATGTCCTTCGCCGCCATCGGCGTGACGGTGGCGTGTCTGGTGATCATGGGGACCTTTTCGCTGGTGGCCTATAACGCCAACGAGAACCTGAAGGATCTGCAGAAGGAAAACGCCGTGCTGGCCTTCGTGGATGAGAACCTCTCTGACAACGAGGCCAAGGCCCTGCAATCCACGCTGGAGAAGATCCCCGGTGCAGCGGACTGCACCTTCGTCTCCCGGCAGGAGGCACGGGACAGCTACGTGGAGCAGTACGATGAGGACGACCTGTACAGCGACTTGGATCCCTCCATTTTTCGCCATCGGTACGTCATCCATCTGACGGACGCCGCACAGATGCAGCAGGTGGTATCCGATCTGGAGGCCACCCCCGGCATCGTGAAGGTCCGGGCGGACGAGACCATCTCCAACGGGTTTTTGACGGTGCGGAATGTGGCAAGCCTCATCAGCATCGCCCTCATTGCGGTGCTGCTGGTGATCTCGGTATTCATTATCTCCAACACCATCAAGCTCACCACCTTTGACCGGCGGGATGAGATCGCCATCATGAAGATGGTGGGCGCCACCGACGGCTTCATTCGATGGCCCTTCGTCTACGAGGGTCTGCTCATCGGTCTGATGGGCGCCGTCATCGCCTTTGGACTGCAGTGGCTGCTGTATGAGGCCATTTCCAAGGGCATTGCCGGGTCCGATACCCTGCAGCTGCTGCGGGTGGTGTCCTTCCGGAAAATTTGGGGGCCGGTGGCCGGTGTGTTCGGTCTGGTAGGGATCCTGGTGGGCGTGGGCGGCAGCCTGACCGCCATCCGGAAGTTCCTGAGAGTATAAGGAGGAGTGCAGCATGAGTAAGAAAAAATGGTGCGGCCTGCTGGCCATTCTCATGGCGGTGAGCATCGTGTTCACCAGCGGCGCTCTGCGCCCGGTGAACGTCTATGCCGAGACCATCGCAGACCTGCAGGAGCAGTCGGAGGAGCACCAGAAGAAGCTGGAGGAGATCAACCAGCAGATCGAGGAGGCCGAGGCCAGCAAGGCCGATGCGCTGGAGCAGAAAAACCTGCTGGATCAGCAGGCGGACATCCTCCGCAGCCAGATCTCCAACGCCCAGCAGCAGATCGATGCGCTGGAGGCGGAGCTGGCGGACAACCAGCAGAAGGAAGAAGCTCAGTACGACCTGTTCTGCCGTCAGGTGCGGGATGAGGAGGAGCGGGGGACCGCCTCCTTCTGGTCGGTGATCTTCAAGGCCACCAGCTTCAGCGATCTTTTGGGCCGCATCGACTTCATCAATGAGGTGGCCGAGCACGACCAGAGCGTCATCAACGACCTGCGGCAGCTGCGCCAGCAGATGCAGGCCGACCGGCAGGCGCTGGAAGAGCAGCGCTCCCAGCTGGAGAGCCGCCAGACGGAGCTGAACAGCCAGCTGGAGGCAGCCACCCAGCTCATTGCCAAGTACAACGAAACGGCGGACGGCCTGAACGATCTGGCCGCTCAGGAGAAGGCGGCAGCCGATGAGCTGGACGCCCAGATCCAGGCCCGGAGAGAGGAAGAAAACCGGAACAACGGCGGCGATAACAGTGGAGGCAGCGGCGGTGGCGGCGGAAGCGGCTCCGACGAAACGCCCTCCTCCGACGGGTACATCTGGCCCTCGGACTGCCGGCTCATCACCTCCGGCTACGGCGGGCGTGAGCAGCCTACCCCCGGCGCCAGCACCACCCACATGGGCGTGGACATCGGCGCCTCCTACGGCAGCTACATCTATGCCGTGAAGTCCGGCACCGTAGTGGGTTCTAAGTACAGCTGGGGCGGCTACGGCAACTATGTGGAGATCGACCACGGAAACGGCAACTTCACCCTGTACGCCCACATGAGTGAGCGTCTGGTGGAGGTGGGCGAGTATGTGGAGCAGGGCGAGGTCATCGGCCTGTGCGGCTCCACGGGCATCTCTACCGGCCCCCACGTCCACTATGAGATCTGGGAGAACTACACCCGCATCAATCCGCTGAACCGTCTGCCGGGGTATATCCCCTATTGGTGGTAAGCGGCCTTTTCCCCACCTGCACCAAGCGGTGCAGGTGGGGAATTTTTTATGCCGTCTTTCTCCCGCCGCCGGGCCATAGACTGGTGGAAAGGGGGCGCTGTGTTATGGTGGGATATGTGCGATGGGAGGAGAAGCGGAAAAGGCTCACCCTGCGGCGCTGTCCGCTGGGAGACGGGGAGGTGTGCCTGCTGGAGGGCGGTGGGCGGCTGGATCGGCGGGTACAGCGCCGGGTGCGGCAGGCGGCGCAGGCCATGGCCGACGCCGGGGTGCGGTATGCGGCGGCACCGCCGGAGTGGGCGGCGCTGCTGCTTCCCCTTCGGCTCCCGGCCCCGGTGGCGCTGCGGCGGGCCATGCTGGGGCAGCTGGTGGACTGCGCCTGCAGGCAGCTGGGACTCTGCCGGTCACAGGCCAGTGTGGTGCTGCGGGCCTCCCGGCCCGACGGGGCCGTTACGGAGGCGGCGGATCTGCTGGCTCGGCGGGTAAGGTATCTGTCGCCGCAGCTGGGCCGGGGGCAGGAGGAGCTGCGGCGATCCCTACGGCACCGGTACGGACTGGGAGAGGGCGGTCCGGTGGCGCAGCTGGCGGTATGCTTCGGCGCAGCGGCGGAGGGGCTTCCCTCCCTGCTGATCGGGGAGAGCCATCAGGAGGTCCGGTATGTATGGGCCGAGCCGTGGTGGGAGAAAATGAAGCCGTGGGCAGCGGAGGAGCCGCTGCTGGCGGCGCTGCTGGCGGAGGGAAGCCTTCCGCCGGGTGCGGCTGTCCCGGTGTGGGTAGGACTTGACACCGGCGGGGAAAGAACTTATAATGCAGAGTGATATAGTGTCTGTACTATTTTTGTTATAGTGTTTATACTAATCTCGTGCGGCCATGCCGTATTTGTCAACAGAAAGGAATGGATTCCATGGTAAAAGAATTCAAAATGAGTCAGGAGCGGTACGACGAGCTGAAAAAGGAGCTGGATTACAGCAAGACCACCCGTGCCGACGAGATCGCAGAGCTCATCAAGGAGGCCAGAGGCTTCGGTGACCTGTCGGAAAACAGCGAGTACGACGAGGCCAAAAATGAGCAGGGCAAGCTCTACTCCCGCATTGCCGAGCTGGAGAACATCCTGCTCCACGCCGTCATCGTGGACGAGACGGACATGGATTCCGACAAGGTATCCATCGGCTGCCGTGTCACCGTGACCAATCTGGATAACGGCAAGACGCTGCCGGAGTACACCATCGTGGGCTCTCAGGAGGCCAACGTCATGGAGCGGAAGGTGTCGGAGGATTCCCCCTTCGGCAAGGCCCTGATGGGCAGCAAGGCCGGCAGTGAGATCACCGTGGAGGCCCCCAAGGGCGTCATCCGCTACCGGGTGGACAAGATCGAACGATAAGGAGACCATATCTATGGCACAGCAGAATCAGAATCAACAGGACCTGCGGGAAATTCTCCAGATCCGCCGGGATAAGCTGGCAGCCCTGCAGGAGGCGGGTCGGAATCCCTTTGAGATCACCCGCTATGACGTGACCCATCACGCACAGGAGGTCAAGGACCAGTTCGACCAGCTGGAGGGGCAGACCGTCTCTCTGGCGGGCCGTCTTATGAGCAAGCGGGGCATGGGCAAGGTGTCTTTCTGCGATCTGAAGGATAAGTCCGGCCGCATCCAGATCTACGCCCGGAAGGACGAGATGGACGAGGATGCCTATGACCGCTTCAGGAAATATGACATCGGTGATATCGTAGGCGTCAAGGGCGACGTGTTCCGCACCCAGAAGGGCGAGATGAGCATCCGGGCCCATGAGATCACCCTGCTGTCGAAGTCCCTCCAGCCCCTGCCGGAGAAGTTCCACGGTCTGACGGACAAGGAGCTGCGCTACCGCCAGCGGTATGTGGATCTCATTATGAATCCCGAATCCCAGCGGAACTTTGAGATCCGCAGCAAGTTCGTAGCGTATCTGCGCCGGTATCTGGACAATATGGGCTTCATGGAGGTGGAGACCCCCGTGCTCAGCCCCATTGCCGGCGGCGCCAACGCCCGGCCCTTCATCACCCACCACAACGCTCAGGACATCGATATGTATATGCGCATCGCTACGGAGCTGCACCTGAAGCGGCTCATCGTGGGCGGTCTGGAGCGAGTGTATGAGGTGGGCCGCATCTTCCGCAACGAGGGCATGGACACCAAGCACAACCCGGAGTTCACCACCTGTGAGCTGTATCAGGCCTACACCAATCTGGACGGCATGATGGATATTCTGGAGGGCATCCTCACCGGGGCCGCCAAGGAGATCCTGGGTACCTACCATATCCAGTGGCTGGGCCACGACGTGGATCTGACCCCCAGCTGGAAGCGCATCACCATGGCCGATGCCGTGCAGAATGTCACCGGCGCCGACTTCATGGCCATCGAGGGCGATGATGACGCCGCCGTGGAGCTGGCCAAGAGCGTAGGCGTGGACATGGAGGGGGTGGCCCGGACGTGGGGCAACGCCCTGTACGAGACCTTCGACCAGAAGGTGGAGGAGACGCTCATTCAGCCCACCTTCATCACCATGTACCCGGTGGAGGTGAGCCCGCTGGCCAAGCGCAGCCCGGAGGACCCCCATCTGACGGAGCGGTACGAGATGTTCGTCTGCGGCTGCGAGATGGGCAATGCCTTCTCCGAGCTCAACGACCCCATCGACCAGTACCAGCGCTTCAAGGCTCAGGCGGAGAAGCGGGCCCACGGCGACGAGGAGGCCGACATGATGGACGAGGACTTCGTGCTGGCGCTGGAGTACGGTATGCCCCCCACCGGCGGTCTGGGCTTCGGCATCGACCGCTGCGCCATGATGCTCTGCGGCACCGACTCTATCCGGGACGTGATCCTGTTCCCGACCATGAAGCCGCTGGACTCTGACAAGAAGGGTTCCAAGGAAGTTTCGGCTCCTGCGGCGGCTGCTCAGGCGGCTCCCGTTGTGGAGGAAAAAATCGATTTTTCCAATGTGGAGATCGAGCCGCTGTTCCAGGATCAGGTGGATTTTGACACCTTCTCCAAGAGCGATTTCCGTGCCGTGAAGGTCAAGGAATGCGAAGCCGTGAAGAAGTCCAAAAAGCTCTTAAAGTTCGTTTTGGACGACGGAACCGGCACAGATCGGGTGATTTTGAGCGGAATTCACGAGTATTATGAGCCGGAAGAGCTGGTTGGTAAGACCTGCATTGCAATCACCAATCTGCCTCCGAGAGCGATGATGGGCATTGACTCTTGCGGTATGCTGATCTCCGCCGTGCATCACGAAAACGGCGAGGAAAAGTTGCATTTGCTGATGGTGGATCCTCACATTCCCGCCGGCGCAAAGCTCTATTGATTGCCCCCTGATCGGGTTAAAAAAGCCTCTCGTACACCAATCCGTACACCAATTTACACCAAGGGTGCACCACGGATGCCGAGAAAAATGTGCGTTGGTCATATTTTTGAACTGCTTTCATTGTACGACCATGGAGATTCCATGAACTGCTTTGAAAAGCTTGAACAATTCCAGTTTGTCGAAGAGAAAAGTCGGGATCGTGCGGAGGAAATTATGAATGAAGAATGCTTGATCTGCAAAGCCCCACTTACCTATCTCGAAGCCGATATTCTGATGGAATGTGAGATTTGCCATAAGAAAGAAAACAGCAAGACGCGCTGCGTGAACGGACACTATGTATGCAACGAATGCCATACCCGAGGGCTTGATCGCATCATTGCGTTGTGCATGACAAGCGCATCGAGAGATCCTATCGCCATCATTGAACAGATGATGGCGCTGCCCACCTGTCATATGCACGGTCCGGAGCATCATGTGATGGTAGGAGCAGCATTACTGACTGCATACCACAACGCAGGCGGAGACATTGATCTTCGCAGCGCATTGACGGAGATGATGAATCGAGGACGGATCGTTCCCGGCGGCGCTTGCGGCTTTTGGGGGGCTTGCGGTGCGGGAATCAGTACAGGGATGTTTGTGTCCATCATTTCGCAGTCTACGCCCCTGACCAATGAGCCGTTTGCACTGTCCCACAAAATGACGGCAAAATCGCTTCAAGCGATCAGTGAGATCGGAGGTCCACGCTGCTGCAAGCGGGATTCCTTCCTCTCCATCCTTGCGGCCATTGACTTTGTAAGGGAGCATTTCGGCGTTGAGATGGAAAAGCCGGAGATCGTATGCCACTACTCCGCGCAAAACAACCAGTGCATCGGAAAGCGCTGCCCGTTTTCCAAGGTGAATCATTGAGAAATATCAAAACAGTTAGTTAGGGGATAATCGTATGAGGATCCTATCTGAATTATCTTGGTTGTGGGAAACGCTGGGCATTGCGCTTGCGGCTGCGGCTGTCTGCATAGCTTGCGCCGCACTGATCTGCAAGGCGGCGAAGAAGAAACTCAGCAAAAAGGTGTTGGCAGCCATAGGAGCAGCGGCATTTGTGGGCGCTATTCTGGCGGTCATTCTGATCGCCCGGACGCCGATGCCGCTTTGACAGGACGGAATACACAGAGCGATGAGATCAACTCCGTACAGAGGCATGGGACGCCATGATGGTCTGGGGTGAGGGCTACAAGAAGCAATTCGGCAAGAGCTGCGAGGCGTGCTTTTCCGCAAGTAAACAGGGAGGGCCGGAGCACACGCTCCGGCCCTCCTTCAGCATGGCGAAAAAGTCTTTTCGCCACGCTGAGGCATTTTTCAGAGCTTCAAAAAGCTCTGAAAAATGGGG
>ERZ1673703.218-NODE-218-length-79277-cov-12.932127_pt1 | contig 79277 bp, 70 predicted proteins | sample MGYA00580233_ERZ1673703 | MGnify/ENA primary metagenome ERZ1673703 (study PRJEB41218, sample SAMN15661748) | gut metagenome | host: Homo sapiens | place: Canada: London | collected 2015-08-20/2019-03-30 | study: EMG produced TPA metagenomics assembly of... | reverse complement strand
ACCGCATGTCCGGTGGTGTGAGAGGTCGGCGGCGAAAGCCGCCTCCTACTCGATCGAACTAATGTTCGCATCATATATACAATTTTAAATTTCCATGATATAATATCTCTTACATTTGAGTGTTAATTCGTCCACGTTAGTTTTACTACTTTTTATCAGTCTATAAAATATCGGGTGGTGAACAGAATTCGTCGAGAGGCATATTCGGCTAAAATCAGAGAATGTGCTTCGACGAATTTCTGACTGATAGACGAACTTTTTTGATATAAAAACCAGGAGGTGCTTTTTTGCAGAATTCACAACAAATATTCAAATTACACTCCGAATACCAGCCTACAGGCGACCAGCCCCAGGCAATCGAAAAACTGGTCAAAGGCTTTCAAGAAGGCAATCAATGCGAGACTTTGCTGGGCGTTACAGGTTCCGGCAAGACCTTTACCATGGCAAATGTTATTGCACAGTTAAATAAGCCAACCTTGATCATAGCGCACAATAAAACACTTGCAGCACAGCTGTACGGTGAGTTTAAGGAATTCTTCCCTGAGAATGCAGTAGAATATTTTGTCTCCTACTACGACTACTACCAGCCGGAGGCTTACGTGCCGTCTTCGGATACGTATATTGCAAAGGACTCTGCGCGGAACGATGAGATTGATAAGCTGCGGCTTTCCGCGACTTCTGCACTGAGTGAGCGGAACGATGTCATTGTGGTTTCCAGTGTTTCGTGTATCTATGGAATCGGAAGCCCGAAGGACTACATGGAGATGATTATTTCGCTCCGCCCGGGAATGGAAAAGGACCGGGACGATGTGATCCGGCAGTTGATTGATATTCAGTATGACCGGAATGATATGGATTTCCACCGCGGTACGTTCCGCGTGCGCGGTGATGTATTGGAGATTTTTCCGGCGGAGGAGACGGACAAGGCGGTGCGCGTCGAGTTCTTCGGGGATGAGATTGACCGTCTGGTACAGATCGATACGCTGACGGGTGAAATCTTATGTGAACTGAACCACATCGCAATCTTTCCTGCCTCCCACTACGTTGTGCCGATGGACACGATCCTGAAAGCAACAGGCGAGATTGAAAAGGATATGGAAGAGCAGGTGAAGTTCTTCAAGCACGAGGGAAAACTGATCGAGGCCCAGCGCATCGAGGAGCGGACCAATTTCGATATTGAGATGCTCAAAGAAACCGGCATCTGTTCCGGCATCGAAAACTATTCGCGTTACCTCTCCGGATTAAAGCCAGGCGAGCCGCCCTACACACTGATGGACTATTTCGGAGATGATTTCCTCATCATCGTGGATGAGTCGCATAAGACTGTTCCGCAGATCCGCAGCATGTATGCCGGCGACCAGTCGCGGAAATCGACGCTGGTGGACTATGGATTCCGTCTGCCGTCCGCAAAAGACAACCGCCCGTTGAACTTCGGCGAGTTCGAGGACCGGATCGATCAGATCCTCTTCGTATCTGCCACGCCGGGCGACTACGAGGCAGACCACGAGCTGCTGCGCGCCGAACAGATCATCCGCCCGACCGGCCTTCTCGACCCGGATGTCGAGGTGCGCCCGGTGGAGGGACAGATCGACGATCTGATTTCGGAAGTAAAGAAAGAAACTGAAAAACACAACAAAGTTCTCGTGACGACGCTGACGAAGCGTATGGCAGAGGATCTGACCGACTATATGAAAGAGGCCGGCATCCGCGTGCGCTACCTGCACTCTGATATCGACACCCTGGAACGGACCGAGATCATCCGTGATATGCGTCTCGATGTCTTCGATGTGCTCGTCGGCATCAACCTTCTGCGTGAGGGTCTCGACATCCCGGAAATCACACTCGTGGCGATCCTGGATGCCGATAAAGAAGGTTTCCTGCGTTCCGAAACCTCCCTGATCCAGACCATCGGCCGTGCCGCGCGAAACAGCGAGGGCCATGTTATCATGTACGCCGATGTGATGACCGATTCCATGCGCCTCGCGATCGACGAGACGAAGCGCCGCCGTGCCCTGCAGGAAGCCTACAACAAAGAACACGGCATCACTCCGACCACCATCAAAAAAGCCGTCCGCGATCTCATCAGCATTTCGAAAGAAGTGGCAAAGACAGAAGAAAAGATGGAAAAAGACCCGGAGTCCATGAGCCGCGAAGAACTGGAAAAACTGATCGGCCAGGTACAGAAACAGATGAAAGCCGCTGCCGCCGAACTCAACTTCGAAATGGCCGCCGAGCTGCGTGACAAAATGATCACACTGAAGAAGAGCCTGGATGACATGGAAGAATAAAAAATCAGAAATAAAAAAGAAGAAAAGAGCATGAAAAAAGCGTGCCGGAAAAGCGACAGAAAACTTTCCGGCACGCTTTTTTGCGTCCGATTTTGATTCCTTCTTGTTCAGAATTGACGCAAAATAAGAATACCATTATAATATAAAATACGACCAAACAGTCGTATCAAAACGCAAACACAAAAATAAAAAAGACAACAATAAAAAAATCAATCGCCGAATTTTCTCTTTTTACTGGAGACACCCAGCAGATAGTCGACCGAGCAGTCATAGAACCGTGCAAGCTGGATCACATAGTCGATCGGGATGTCGCGGATTCCTTTTTCGTAGCGGGAATAGACGTCGCGGTTGCATTCGAGCAGGGCAGAAATCTCTTTGATGGTGAGATCCTGATCGATCCGCATATCTTCAATTCTCTGGTATTTCATACGTTGTACCATCCTTTCAGATTCAAACCCATACTACCAAACGGTTGGATGGACAAAGTTAAATCAGATCATATGGTCGCAAATTGGAGAATGGGGCGGGAGAGAGAAACGGCGGGTGAAGACAGCCTGTGCAGAAAACAGAAAAATATGTACGGCAGAAATGGGGGAACGAATGGGAAAAGCAGAAAGAATAGAAATAGAAGATTTTGTCCAGAATATAGTGGAACGGATGGAGACGCCGGAAGCGTTTGAAAAAATGATCAGCCGGGAGGAAGAATGCGGAGCGCAGGGGCAGGAGAGCCGTCTGAGGGATGTGCTGAAGAAAGAATGGCCGGTGGACGAAAAGGGAGAGCGCATCTATCAGATCACTAATATATATGAAGAAAAAGCAGAAGAACTCCTCATTGTAGAACTGTATACCGGCATCCACCTGGAAAACGGAGTCCCGTGCGGGCATTTTACGCTGTATCTCTGCGGGGAGCCGGACGGATGGAAACTCAGCGAAACGCGGATGATGGAATATCTGCAGAATCTGTAAACGAAAAAGCAAAACAGGGAGGACAGGGAAAAGAAAAACTGTCCTCCTGCTTTTGCTGCGGCGGAGACACCGGAAAGTCAGGATCCATACGGCCGCTTCTCATCGCTGATGCCGACCAGATAATCCAGACTGACCTGATACAGCTCCGCCAGACGGATGGCAATGGAGATCGGCAGCTGCCGGACGCCTTTTTCATATCGGGTATACACATCGCGGTTGCAGCCGAGATAGTCGGCAACCTGGCGGATCGTCAGATCGTGGTCCGTGCGCAGATCCTCCAGTCTCTGATATTTCATGATTCATCACCTCTGAGAAAATGCTACTAAATGGTCGTATCGAAATGGCAGAATCCTACCATACGGCTATAGCGCCTTTGAAACAGTAGAATGCAATAAAAAAGAAAAGTCAGATTCCTTTTCAGAAAGAAAACGGTTTATACTTTTTTCACAATTTCTTCATAGAAAAACCGGGAAAAGGTGTTGACAAACAAAAGGCAGAGTGCTATCTTAAGAGCATAGATGTTAGCACTCCACTGAAACGAGTGCTAACAGGACTATACAACAGGAAGGAGCTTATCTTAGTGGATACAGAATTGGATGAAAGAAAAAGAAAAATATTAAAAGCGATCATCCAGACGTATCTGGAAACGGGCGAGCCGGTCGGCTCAAGAACGATTTCCAAATACACGGATTTGAATTTAAGCTCCGCCACAATCCGGAATGAAATGTCCGATCTGGAAGAGATGGGTTACATCTTACAGCCCCACACTTCCGCAGGACGCATTCCTTCCGATAAAGGCTACCGCCTCTATGTAGATGAGCTGATGCGGGAAAAAGAACAGGAAGTTGCAGACATCAAAAACATGGTCATTGAAAAAACAGACCGAATGGAAAAAGTTCTGCAGCAGGTTGTCAAAGTCCTCGCTTCATCTACCAACTATGCAACGTTGATTACAGGACCGGAATATCACAGAAATAAAGTGAAATTCATCCAGCTCTCAAAAGTCAATGAAGAGCAGCTCCTGGCCGTCATCGTCGTAGAAGGCAACCTGGTGAAAAACCAGATGATCGACCTCGACGAGACCATCAACGATGAACAGATATTAAAGCTGAACCTGCTTCTGAACACACAACTCAATGGCCTGACCATTGAAGAAATCAATCTTGGCATGATCAAGAAGATGAAAGAGCAGGCAGGCATCCACTCCGGCATCATCAGCAAAGTGGTCGATACCGTAGCGGAAGCCATCGCAGTCAGTGAAGAAGATGTGCCGGTGTACACCAGCGGCGCAACCAACATTTTCAAGTACCCTGAGCTTTCCGACAGCAGCAAAGCCAGCCAGCTGATCTCCACATTCGAGGAACGGCAGAAACTGGTCGATATGATCAAAGGAGCTGCCGAGGAGCAGGACGGAGAGGAAAATACCGGTATTCAGGTATACATCGGAAATGAATCTTCGATGGAACCCTTACGGGACTGCAGCGTGGTCACCACCACATACGATATGGGAAACGGTATGCGCGGAACAATCGGTATCGTGGGACCAAAGCGGATGGATTACGAAAATGTGGTAGATAACCTGAAAACATTAAAAGTTCAACTGGACGCCGTCTTCAAAAAGCCGGACACAGGTGAGTAGAAAGGTGGAATGATCAGTGAGCGAAGAAAATAGAAAGAAAGAGGAAACCATGGAAGAACCTACACGCGAGATGGAAAAAGAAACCGGAGCAGAGACCGATCTGCCGGAAACCGAACCGGCTGCGGAGCAGGAAGAAGCAAAGAAAGCAGCAGAGGCAAAAGAAGCGGAAGCTGCAGAAGAAACTGCTGAGGATGGCAAAGAACGAAAGTTCTTCAAAAAGAAAAAAGATAAAAAAGATGAGAAAATCGAAGAGCTGACTGACCGCCTGACCCGTCAGATGGCAGAGTTCGATAACTTCCGCAAACGCACCGAAAAAGAAAAAGCAAATATGTATGCCATTGGAGCAAAAGACATCATCGAGAAGATTCTTCCGGTTGTTGACAGCTTCGAGCGCGGACTTGCAACGGTGGAAAACCCGGAGGAAGATCCGTTCGCAGACGGCATGAATAAAGTATACAAACAGTTTACCACAGCACTCGATGAACTCGGTGTAACCGTGATCGAGGCCGTTGGAAAGGAATTCGATCCGAATCTGCACAACGCAGTGATGCATGTGGAGGATGAGGAAGCCGGCGAGAACATCGTCGTAGAAGAGTTCATGAAGGGCTACATGTACAAAGGTTCCGTAGTCCGTCACAGTATGGTCAAGGTGGCTAACTAAGCCTTGAAGATAAATAAATAGAAATTAAACCATTTTTTAGCATAATTCATTGAGGAGGAAACAACAATGGGCAAAATTATTGGTATTGACTTAGGAACAACAAACAGCTGTGTAGCCGTTATGGAAGGTGGAAAACCAACCGTTATCGCAAACGCAGAGGGTGAAAGAACAACTCCATCTATCGTAGCATTCACAAAAACAGGTGACCGTCTGGTCGGCGAGCCGGCAAAACGTCAGGCTGTAACAAACGCAGACAGAACCATCCGTTCCATCAAACGTGAGATGGGTACTGATTATAAAGTAGACATCGAAGGAAAGAAATACTCTCCGCAGGAGATCTCCGCTATGATCCTTCAGAAACTGAAAGGTGATGCAGAGAACTACCTTGGTGAGAAAGTAACAGAAGCAGTTATCACAGTTCCGGCTTACTTTAATGACGCACAGCGTCAGGCAACCAAAGATGCCGGTAAAATCGCAGGTCTTGATGTAAAACGTATCATCAACGAGCCTACCGCAGCAGCTCTGGCATACGGACTGGATAACGAGAAAGAGCAGAAGATCATGGTATACGACCTTGGAGGCGGTACCTTCGATGTTTCCATCATCGAAATCGGTGACGGTGTTATCGAAGTTCTTTCCACAGCAGGAAACAACCGTCTGGGCGGCGATGACTTCGACCAGAAAGTAACAGATTATATCCTTGCTGAGTTCAAGAAACAGGAAGGCGTAGATCTTTCCAATGATAAAATGGCTCTGCAGAGAATCAGAGAAGCAGCTGAGAAAGCAAAGAAAGAGCTTTCCAGCGCAACTACAACCAACATCAACCTGCCGTTCATCACTGCAACCGCAGATGGCCCGAAACATCTCGATATGAACCTGACAAAGGCTAAATTCGATGAGCTGACTCACGACTTGGTAGAGAAAACCGCAGAGCCGGTACAGAGAGCACTCTCTGATGCAGGTCTGCAGGCATCCGAGCTTTCCAAAGTCCTTCTGGTAGGCGGATCTACCCGTATCCCGGCTGTACAGGATAAAGTAAGACAGCTGACCGGACACGAGCCGAGCAAGAGCCTGAACCCGGATGAGTGCGTAGCACTTGGTGCTTCCGTACAGGGCGGTAAACTTGCAGGAGATGCCGGCGCAGGCGACATCCTTCTTCTGGATGTAACTCCGCTGTCTCTGTCTATCGAGACGATGGGAGGTATTGCAACTCGTCTGATCGAGCGTAACACCACAATCCCGACCAAGAAGAGCCAGATCTTCTCCACCGCAGCTGATAACCAGACAGCAGTAGATATCAACGTAGTACAGGGTGAGCGTCAGTTCGCGAAAGACAACAAATCCCTCGGCCAGTTCCGTCTGGATGGAATTCCGCCAGCAAGAAGAGGCGTTCCACAGATCGAGGTTACCTTTGATATCGATGCCAACGGTATCGTAAATGTATCTGCAAAAGACCTGGGAACAGGAAAAGAGCAGCACATCACCATCACCGCAGGCTCTAATATGTCCGACAGCGAGATCGACAAAGCAGTCAAAGAAGCTGCTGAGTTCGAAGCTCAGGATAAGAAACGCAAAGAAGCAATCGACGCAAGAAACGATGCAGACTCTATGGTATTCCAGACCGAGAAAGCAATCGAGGAAGTCGGCGACAAGCTGGATGCAAACGATAAGACAGCAGTAGAAGCTGACCTGAACGCACTGAAAGACCTCATTGCAAAATGCAATCCGGAAGAGATGACAGATGCACAGGTAGCTGACCTGAAAGCAGCTCAGGAAAAACTGATGACAAGCGCTCAGAAACTGTTCGCAAAGCTGTATGAGCAGCAGGGCGGCGCAGCAGGCGCTGGTGCCGGAACAGCTGGTGCAGGCCCGGATATGGGAAATGCAGGAGCAGCAGGCGGCCATGACGACGATGTCGTAGACGCTGACTACAAAGAGGTTTAATTTTCAGCATGTCACACTCCGTGAAAATACCGACTGTGAGTTGAAACAATAAGTAAATAAACGCAAAAAGCCCTGTGAGGCGAATGTTTGCAGGGGACGGAAAATACATTCCGCCCCCTGTATTTATGCTGGTATTGCTTTCGGAAAAGTGCTATACTGGAGCGTGCGGAAAAACATTTCTGCAAAGATGAAATTTGTGGAACAGAAATGAAAAGGTGAACATAAATGGCAGAAAAAAGAGATTATTACGAGGTCCTCGGCGTAGACCGCGGAGCGGACGATGCAACATTAAAAAAAGCATACCGTAAACTGGCCAAGAAATACCATCCGGATATGAACCCGGGCGACAAAGAGGCCGAGGCAAAATTTAAAGAGGCGACAGAAGCCTATGGCGTGCTGAGTGATCCGGACAAACGGCGTCAGTACGATCAGTTTGGCCACGCTGCATTTGAAAACGGCGGTGGCGGCGCAGGAGCCGGCGGATTTGGCGGCTTCGACTTTGGCGGCGGAGATATGGGTGATATCTTCGGCGATATTTTCGGCGACCTGTTCGGTGGCGGCGGAAGCAGAAGAAGAGCAAACAATGGACCGATGAAGGGAGCAAACCTCCGCGCTGTTGTCCACATTACGTTTGAGGAAGCTGTTTTCGGATGCCAGAAAGAGCTCGAGATCAACCTGAAGGATACCTGTACAACGTGCCACGGAACCGGCGCAAAACCAGGAACTTCACCGGAGACATGCTCCAAATGTAACGGAACTGGTCAGATTACGTACACACAGCAGACCATGTTCGGCTCTGTGAGAAACGTGACGACCTGTCCGGATTGTAACGGAACTGGAAAAATCATCCGTGATAAATGTACCGCATGCCACGGCACGGGCTATACATCCAGCAGAAAACGCATTCAGGTCAACATTCCGGCCGGAATCGACGATGGACAGAGCATCCGGATCCGTGAAAAAGGTGAGCCGGGTGTAAACGGCGGACCGAGAGGAGATCTGCTTGTCGAGGTTCAGGTAACCCGTCATCCGATCTTCCAGAGACAGGATATGAACATTTTCTCCACTGCACCGATTACGTTTGCCCAGGCAGCACTCGGCGGCGATGTGAAGATCAGCACCGTTGACGGAGACGTTCTCTACACTGTAAAACCGGGAACCCAGACCGATACGAAGATCCGTCTGAAGGGAAAAGGTGTTCCGTCCCTTCGCAACAGCAATGTGCGCGGTGATCACTACGTAACACTCGTAGTCCAGACTCCGACGAAACTGAATGAGAAAGCAAAAGAAGCCCTCCGCGCCTTCGACGAAGCCTGCGGAAACCGCCCGGCAGCAGAAGCAAAAGCAGCCGACGGCGAAACTGCAGAGCAGCCGAAGAAGAAAAAAGGCTTTATGGATAAAGTGAAAGAGGCCTTTGAGGACATCGATAAATAAAGAACGGCGGCAAGCCGGAAAAGAAAGAAGAATCTGTGGAAAAAGCAGGTTCTTCTTTCTTTTCTATGAAAGAACCATGAAAATTTGGTGAATTTATACACAGAATGGTCGGATTTTGATATAATGTGGAAAACTTAAGGGGAGAGAAAAGAAAGGAAACGGGGAAAATGAGATTTCGACCATGTATTGATATTCATAACGGAAAAGTAAAACAGATTGTCGGGGGATCGCTGAAAGATCAGGGAAATCAGGCGAGCGAGAATTTTGTCTCGGAGCAGGATGCGTCGTATTATGCGCAGCTGTACGAAGAGCAGGGTATTACGGGCGGCCATGTGATTCTGCTGAACAAGAAAGGTACCGAGTTTTACGAGGAGACGAAGCGCCAGGCATTGCTGGCACTCTCGACGTACCCGGGCGGCCTGCAGGTGGGAGGCGGCATTGATGCGGAGAATGCGTGCGAGTTTCTGACAGCGGGGGCAAGCCATGTGATTGTGACTTCGTATGTGTTCCGCGACGGCCATGTGTTCTATGAAAATTTGGACAAGCTGGTGACGACGGTAGGAAAGCAGCGGCTGACACTGGATTTAAGCTGCCGGAAGCGGGACGGAAAATACTATATCGTGACGGACCGCTGGCAGAAGTTCACGGACGAAGAAGTGACAGAGGAACTGCTGCATCACCTGTCAGAATACTGTGATGAGTTCCTGATCCATGCCGTGGATGTCGAGGGAAAGGCTTCCGGCATTGAGACGGAGCTGGTGGAACTGCTTGCGAAGATGAAAGATTTTCCGGTGACGTACGCCGGCGGCGTGGGAAGTTTTGAAGACCTGGAGCTGCTCAAAAAACTGGGAAACAACCACGTCGATGTGACAATTGGCAGCGCACTGGATCTGTTCGGCGGCAAAATGAAGTTTGAAGACGTGCTGGCAGTATGCCGCCGGTAAGCGGAAACGGACGTTCACCCGCGCCATTCGCAAAACCGCGCTTTCAGCGCTCTCCGCTGCTGCGCAGCTCCTTTTTGCTCATAACCAGGCGCTCCCTTTGTATCTTATTCTCGACAGATTTTCATGCGAGCATGAAATCTGTCAAAAATAAGATACAAGTGAACTGTAACAGAAAAAACTCTAAAATATTCATGAATTTTCTAAATACTATTGCAAATAAAGACAACTATTGCTATAATTAGAGATACTTACAGGGGAAGTGAAAAACCTGTAAAATTTGAGAGCAAAGGGGTTGGGCATAATGAAAATTACCATCAGCGGAAAAAATATTGACGTGACAGAGGGATTAAAAGCCGCGGTCAATGAAAAACTTGGCAAACTGGAGAAATATTTTACGCCTGACACAAATGTCATTGTAACCTTAAGTGTAGAGAAAGAAAGACAGAAAATTGAGGTTACCATTCCGGTAAAAGGAAATATCATCCGTTCCGAGCAGGTAAGCAACGATATGTACGTATCCATCGATCTGGTAGAGGAAGTCATCGAACGCCAGCTTCGCAAATACAAAAACAAAATTGCCGACAAACAGCAGGAAGCAGGAAACTTCCAGAAAGAATATCTGGAGCATGACTATCTGGAGGACGAAGACATCCAGATCATCCGTACGAAAAAATTCGGCATGAAACCAATGTATCCGGAAGATGCCTGCGTACAGATGGAACTTCTTGGACACACCTTCTTCGTATTCCGCAATGCAGAGACCGACGAAGTAAACGTCGTTTACAAGAGAAAGAACAACACCTACGGTCTGATCGAGCCGGAGTGCTGAAAAGTAAATAAAGAATGAAAGTCACCCTGTTTCCAGCTTAGAAAAGCTGTGAAACAGGGTGATTTTTTCGCGGAAAGGGCCGGAAAGTCCGGGAAAAGCCGTAAAAACAGCGGAAAACCGGGGAACGGCACCAAATGTTTACGAAAAATTCATTGTTATCTTGTGCCAGAAGTGGTAGAATAGTACCATATGTTAATATGGCAATTAATAGAGAAAGCAGGAGCAAACATTCTATGAAATTCACAGAAAAACTTTTTGGTACGCACAGTGAGCGCGAGCTGAAACGAATCTATCCAATCGTAGACAAAATAGAAGCTCTCCGCCCGACCATGCAGGCGCTGACCGATGAAGAGCTGCGTGCCAAGACAAAGGAATATAAAGACCGCTACAACGGAGGCGAATCCCTGGATTCCATTCTCCCGGAAGCATTCGCAACCGTCCGCGAGGCAGCAAAACGTTCCCTCGGTATGGAGCACCACCGTGTACAGCTGATCGGTGGCATTATCCTCCATCAGGGCCGTATCGCCGAGATGAAAACCGGTGAAGGAAAAACCCTCGTTTCCACCCTTCCGGCTTACCTGAACGCACTGACCGGACGCGGTGTCCACATCGTTACCGTCAACGATTACCTGGCAAACCGAGATGCTGAGTGGATGGGCAAAGTCCACAGATTCCTCGGTTTGACCGTCGGTGTCGTTCTGAACGATATGAAGAACGATGAGCGCCGCCAGCAGTATGCATGCGACATCACCTACATCACCAACAACGAACTTGGTTTTGATTACCTGCGTGACAACATGGTGATCTACAAAGAGCAGCTCGTACAGAGAGAGCTTGCTTACTGTATCATCGACGAGGTCGACTCCGTCCTGATCGACGAGGCAAGAACACCTCTGATTATTTCCGGACAGAGCAGCAAATCCACCAAGCTGTACGAGACCGCAGATATTCTGGCACACCAGATGCAGCGCGGCGAGGCAAGCGGCGAGATGACCAAGATGACCGCGATCATGGGCGAGGAGATCGAGGAGACCGGAGACTTCATCGTCAACGAGAAGGACAAATTCGTTACCCTGACCGATGACGGTGTGAAGAAAGTCGAGAACTTCTTCCATATCGAGAACCTCTCCGATCCGGAAAACCTGGAGATCCAGCACAACGTGATCCTGGCGCTGCGTGCCAATTATCTGATGCACCGCGACAAGGACTACGTAGTCAAAGACGACGAGGTTCTGATCGTCGATGAGTTCACCGGCCGTATCATGCCGGGGCGCCGTTATTCCGATGGTCTGCATCAGGCAATCGAGGCAAAAGAGCACGTAAAAGTAAGAAGAGAGAGCAAGACTCTGGCAACCATCACGTTCCAGAACTTCTTTAACAAATACGAGAAAAAAGCCGGCATGACCGGTACTGCCCTCACCGAGGAGCAGGAGTTCCGTGACATCTACGGCATGGACGTTATCGAGATCCCGACCAACCGCCCGGTCATCCGTGTGGATATGGACGATGCCGTATACATGACGAAAAAAGAGAAATTCCACGCAGTCGTAGAGGAAGTCAAAGAGGCACATGCCGTGAACCAGCCGGTTCTGGTTGGTACCATCACCATTGAGACTTCTGAGCTGATCAGCAAAATGCTTCGCCGCGAGGGAATTCCGCATCAGGTCTTAAATGCGAAGTTCCATGAGCTCGAGGCAGAAATCGTAGCCCATGCCGGCGAGGCAGGAGCCGTTACCATCGCGACCAACATGGCCGGCCGTGGTACCGATATCAAGCTGGATGATGTGGCAAAAGCTGCCGGCGGCTTAAAGATCATCGGCACCGAGCGTCATGAGTCCCGCCGTATCGACAATCAGCTCCGCGGTCGTTCCGGCCGTCAGGGAGACCCGGGTGAGTCCCGTTTCTACATTTCCCTGGAAGACGATCTGATGAGACTCTTCGGTTCCGAAAAACTGATGGGCATTTTCAAATCCCTCGGTGTACCGGAAAATGAGCAGATCGAGCACAAGATGCTTTCTTCCGCCATCGAAAAAGCGCAGAAGAAGATCGAGGGCAACAACTACGGAATCCGTAAAAACCTGCTCGACTATGACCAGGTCAACAACGAGCAGCGTGAGATCATCTACAAAGAGAGACGCCGCGTTCTGGACGGCGAGAGCATGAGAGACACCATCTTCAAGATGATTGCCGACACCATCGACAATACTGTGGATCTCTGCATCGGCGAGAACACCGAGCAGTCCGAGTGGGATCTGACCGAGTTAAATGAGATGCTGCTCTCCATCATGCCGGTGAAGGCAGTGACAAAAGAGCGCGTAGAGAAGATTTCCAAAAACGAGCTGAAACAGCAGTTAAAAGAGGAAGCTGTTAAACTCTACGAGGAGAAAGAAGCAGAATTCCCGGAGGAGGAGCAGATTCGTGAGCTTGAGCGTGTCGTTCTTCTGAAGGTTATCGACCAGAAGTGGATGGATCATATCGATGATATGGATCAGCTCCGCGAGGGTATCGGCCTGCAGGCATACGGCCAGAGAGACCCGAAGGTTGAGTACAAGATGGCAGCTTACGACATGTTTAACGAAATGCTCGAGTCCATCCAGCAGGATACCGTCCGTCTCCTGTTCCATGTACGTGTTGAGCAGAAAGTAGAACGTGAGCAGGTAGCCAAAGTGACCGGAACCAACAAAGACGAGTCCGGCCCGAGAAAACCGGTACAGCGCGCAGAACGTAAGATCTATCCAAACGATCCATGCCCGTGCGGAAGCGGCAAGAAGTACAAACAGTGCTGCGGAAGAAAACCGGTTTGATAAAAGCAGAACAGCAGTGAGACGGATGAGCACGATCCGTTTGACAAAGCACGCAGCTTCCCTACCAGAAGCTGCGTGTCATACAAAATATAAAACAGAAAGCAGGTGAAGCTTGTGGTAGTTGAATTAGACCAGTTCAAAATGGAACTTGGCACATACGATAAACCATTAGTGGAAGTGAGGGATTCACTTTGACCTCGCTAACAAAGAGCAGAGGATCGAAGAATTAGAGCGTAAAATGGAGGAACCCAATTTCTGGGACAACCCCGAAGAAGCGCAGGAGCAGATGAAACAGCTGAGCAGCATGAAAGAGGACAGAGATACGTATCAGAAACTGGTATCCGCCAAAGAAGATATGGAAACTCTGATCGAGATGGGACAGGAGGAGGATGACGATTCCGTTGTTCCGGAAATCGCGGAAATGATGGAAGAGTTCAAGGCATCCTTCGATGCCATCCGCATCAAAACCCTGCTGTCCGGCGAATTTGACAAGGACAATGCGATCATCAAACTGAACGCAGGTGCAGGCGGAACCGAGGCGTGCGACTGGTGCGGCATGCTGTACCGTATGTACACCAGATGGGCAGAACGCAAAGGCTTTACGATCGAGGAACTCGACTTTCTGGACGGTGATGAGGCCGGTGTGAAGTCCGTGACATTCCAGGTCAACGGCGAAAACGCTTACGGTTATCTGAAATCCGAAAAAGGCGTTCACCGTCTCGTCCGTATTTCTCCGTTCAACGCGGCAGGAAAACGCCAGACATCGTTCGTATCGTGCGATGTTATGCCGGATATCGACAAAGAGATCGATGTTGAGGTTCGTGATGAGGATATCCGTATCGATACGTACCGTTCCAGCGGTGCCGGCGGACAGCACATCAACAAGACGTCATCGGCGATCCGAATCACGCATATGCCGACCGGCATCGTGGTTACGTGCCAGAATGAGCGTTCCCAGTTCCAGAACAAGGACAAGGCAATGCAGATGCTGAAAGCAAAATTGTATATGCTGAAACTCCAGGAGCAGGCAGATAAGCTGAGCGACATCCGCGGCGAAGTAACCGAGATCGGCTGGGGCAACCAGATCCGTTCTTACGTTATGCAGCCATACACCATGGTCAAAGACCACCGTACCAACGCAGAGACCGGAAACGTCGATGCAGTCATGGACGGCGGAATTGATCTGTTTATCAACGCATATCTGAAGTGGATTGCCCTCGGAACCGGAGCGAAAGAGGAAGAAGCATAATTCGGCTGTGGGCAGAGCACAGTGACAAGTAAAATAAGGAGCATTTTCACCAACAGAGGACGGAAATGCTCCTTTCTGTTTTGAAGCCAAAGGCAAACAGGAGGTAAAAGTATGGGTATTATCAGAGCAGCAGTCAATGCAGTACACGGCAGTCTCGCCGATCAGTGGCTGGAGACCGTGGAACCGTATGAGATGGGGGAACATACGGTATTTACAGAGGGAATTCTGGTAAGAAAAGGCCAGAATAAAAAGGGAAGCCAGACGATTTCAAACGGTTCTGTGATCCATGTCTATGACAATCAGTTTATGATGTTGGTGGACGGCGGAAAGATTATTGATTACACCGCAGAGCCGGGCTACTTTACCGTAGACCAGTCATCGTCTCCGTCGATGTTCAGCGGATCGCTTGACGCAGCCGTAAAAGATACGTTTGAGCGCCTGAAATTCGGCGGCCAGACCCCGCATGAGCAGAGAGTTTTCTATATTAATCTGCAGGAAATCAAGGGAATCAAATTCGGAACGAGAAATCCGGTCAACTATTTCGACCAGTTCTACAATGCCGAGCTGTTCCTTCGGGCACACGGTTCCTATTCCATCCGCATCATCGATCCGCTCCGCTTCTACGCAGAGGCTGTGCCGAGAAACGCATCCCGCGTAGAGATCGAGGATATCAACGAGCAGTATATGAACGAATTTTTAGAGGGCCTGCAGTCCTCGATCAATCAGATGGCAGCCGACGGCATCCGCATTTCGTTCGCAGCATCCAAGAGCGCCGAGCTGTCCCGCTACATGGCAGATGCGATGGATGAGAGCTGGCGGGCAATGCGCGGCATGGAGATCCAGTCCGTGGCAATCGCAAGCCTTTCCTACGATGAAGCTTCCCAGAAACTGATCCAGATGCGCAACGAAGGTGCGATGATGTCTGATCCATCGATCCGTGAGGGCTATGTACAGGGAGCGATGGCACGCAGTATGGAGAAAGCAGCAGCCAACCCAAACGGAGCCATGAACGGCTTTATGGGTGTTCAGATGGGCATGAATGCCTTCGGTTCCTCGTTTGCATCGGCGTCCGCTTCGAATCAGCAGCAGGCGGCAGCCAAGGCACAGCAGGAAGCTGCAAAAGGCGTATGGAAATGCTCCTGCGGAACGGAAAACACCGGCAATTTCTGCTCAAACTGCGGAAGTGCAAAGCCGATGGTGTGGATCTGCGGCAAGTGCGGAACGGAGAACAGCGGGAAGTTTTGTTCGAACTGCGGCAGCCCGAAACCGGAAGCGGCAGGAAAATGGGTCTGCGCATGCGGGACCGAGAATACCGGCAATTTCTGCTCGAACTGCGGAAAACCAAGACAGTAAAAGAAAACAGATAACCATCCAATACAACAGCGGCTCCGGGGAAGGAGGGATAGAATATGGAGGTTATTACATACAAATGCCCGAACTGCGGAGGCGATCTGACCTTCGATCCGGCAAGCGGAAAGTATAAATGCGAGTACTGCCTGTCCTCGTTTACACAGGAAGAAGCCGAAAAGGCGAACCCGAAAGCAGCGGAAGCGCTGAACGGGGAGGACGATGCTGCCGGTGCACAGGAAGCATCCGATGCACAGAAGGAAAGCAGTACGGAGGAAACAAAAGGGGAAACAGAGCAGGGCGAAGCAGTTGTCTACATCTGCCCGAACTGCGGCGCCGAGATTGTGACCGATGCGACGACGGCAGCGACATACTGTTTCTACTGCCACAACCCGGTGGTGCTTTCCGGCCGGCTTTCGGGAGAATATATGCCGGATTTCGTGCTGCCGTTTAAGATCAGCAAGGAGCAGGCAATCGAGAAATTTTTGTCATTTGCGCGGAAGAAACGCTTTATTCCGAAGGACTTTTTCGAGAAAAACCAGGTACAGAAGATGACGGGTGTCTATTTCCCGTACTGGATTTACGGCGGAGACTTTGAGACGGATTACATGGCACGCGGCCGGAAGGTGAGAGTCTGGCAGACCGGTGATGTGGAGTACAAAGAGACCAGCATCTACGATGTCCGCCGGGAGGGCGAGGTCCGCGTGGACGGTCTGTCGCGCAATGCACTGAACAAGGCCGACCGCGATCTGATCGAATGCGTGCAGCCCTATCGTCTGGAGGAGATGCAGCCGTTTTCTATGGGCTATCTTTCCGGATTTCAGGCGGAAAAACGTGATATCGAACAGGCGCAGATCGCACCGGAACTGAAAAAAGAACTGGAGACGATGGCGCGCGGCGCAATGCGGAACGAGGCGAATGAGTATATTTCCCTCGAACAGGAGAAAATGAAGCTTTCTCCAAAGCGGGAGGACTGGCGTTACGTACTGTTTCCGGTCTGGACGCTGACGTATCCGGGAAAAGACGGAAAAGTTTACTACTACGCGATGAACGGCCAGACCGGCACGATCAACGGTGATTTTCCGTTTGAGCGGAAAAAAGCGCTGCTGACGTCGGTTGTGAGTGCACTTTTTGTACTGATCTTTATGCTGGTGGGAGGGTATTTCTCATGAGAAGAATGAAAAAAGCGAGACAATATCTGCTCGGCATTTTTGCAGCCCTTCTGCTGTGCGGGATTTTTTCTGTGAATACCGTAAAAGCGGACACCCAGTATGTCTACGACAACGCATCGCTTCTTTCGGATGAGGAGGAGCAGGATCTCGAGCGTTCCTGTGCGGAGTTCGAGAGCAATACGGACATTCATATGGTGATCCTGACCGAGTACAGCAGCGGCTCCGAGGACTGCCAGGCGATTGCGGATGATTTCTATGATAAAAAGTATCCGAAGGAGCCGAACGGCGTCTGCTTCCTCATTGACATGGGACAGCGCCAGATTGTGATTTCAACGTCGGGCATTATGCAGTATTATATGTCGGACGCGGAAATCGATGACATTCTGCAGGCAGCGCAGAGCTATGCAAAAGAGGGCGACTATGCGGGGACGTTTGCAAAAATGATTACGATAACGCAGGAGTGCTTCGACCGCGGTGTTTCCGAGGCGGACTACCTGATTACAGAAGACGGCTCGATCATTCATTACCGTAAAATCAACAGTACCGAGGCAATGATTGCTGTCCTTTTAGCTGCTGTGACAGGATTTTGTGTTTATTTTGGAATCTGGAAGAGTTACAGACGAAAGAAAAACCGCGGTGCAAAGGGCTATGCGGATCTGAAACGCGTAAAAATCAGAGACCGCAGGGATGCACTGATTGACCGCCATGTGTCGATGCACAAGATCCCGAGGGACGACGGAAACCACGGAGGAGGCGGTTCCGGCGGCGGAGGAGGCGGTGGCGGCGGAAGCCACGTTCACACATCCGCCAGCGGAAACAGCCACGGCGGCGGAAGTATCGGATTCTAAAAAGTCCTTGCGCATTGTGCCGGAATATGGTACGATCTTTCCTGTGAAAACAAATGTATTTCCTGGAAAGAACATAGAAACAGAGGATTGCCATGAGAGAAGAGAAAACAAAGTATTATGTAATCAAAGAAAAGGCGGTTCCGGAGGTCCTTTTGAAGGTCATCGAGGCCAAACGGTTGATGGATATGCAGGAGCTTACCGTGCAGCAGGCAACGGAAAAAGCGGGAATTAGCAGAAGCTCTTTCTATAAATACAAAGATGATATTCTTCCTTTTCATGACAATGCAAAAGGAAAAACGATTACGTTTATTCTGCAGATGGACGATGAGCCGGGACTGCTTTCCGATGTGCTGAAGATTATCGCCGAGTTTCACGGAAACATTCTGACCATTCATCAGACGATTCCGTTAAACGGCGTGGCGTCACTGACGATCAGTGTGGATATCGCGGAAGACCGGGGAGACGCCTCGGAGATGATCAACGAGATTGAGTCCAGACAGGGAGTTCATTATTTTAAAATCTTAGGACAGGAGTCCTGAAAAAGAAAAAGCAAGAGAGGGACAAAAGAGATGATTCAGATTGCAGTATTAGGATATGGCACCGTTGGTTCCGGCGTGGTAGAAGTCATCAACACGAACCATGACAGCATCAACAAGAGAGCAGAGAACGAGATTAATATCAAATACGTTCTGGATTTAAGAGATTTCCCGGGAGATCCAGTGGAAAAAGTGCTGGTACATGATTACGAAGTGATCGCAAACGATCCGGAGGTTGATATTGTTGTCGAGGTCATGGGCGGCGTTGAGCCGGCTTACACCTTCACAAAACGTGCGCTGGAGGCTGGAAAGAGCGTCTGCACATCCAACAAAGAGCTGGTGGCAAGACACGGTACCGAGCTTCTTGCAATTGCAAAAGAGCACGGCGCAAACTATCTGTTTGAGGCAAGCTGCGGCGGCGGTATCCCGATCATCCGTCCGTTAAACTCCTCCCTGACTGCAGATGAGATCGATGAAGTAACTGGCATCTTAAATGGTACCACGAACTATATCTTAAGCAAAATGGCAAGCGACGGTTCCGATTTCGCGGATGTATTAAAAGAGGCACAGCGCCTCGGCTACGCAGAGCGCAACCCGGAAGCAGATGTAGAAGGGTACGATGCGTGCCGTAAAATTGCGATTCTTTCTTCTCTTGCTTATGGAAAAGAAGTCAATTACGAAGAGGTTTACACCGAGGGAATCACAAAGATCACCGCAGAGGATATCAAATATGCGACCTCGATGGGAACCGCAATCAAACTGCTCGCAACAAGCCGCAAGGTGGGTAATCAGTATTACGCCATGGTAAGCCCGGTGATGATTGACGCGAAAAACCCGCTGTACAGCGTAAACGGTGTCTTCAACGCCATCTTCATCCACGGAAATGTACTGGGTGATGCGATGTTCTACGGAAGCGGAGCAGGAAAGCTTCCGACCGCAAGTGCCGTTGTAGCCGATGTCGTAGACTGCGCAAAGAACAAAGGCAGAAACATCATGATGAGCTGGAGCGAGGAAAAACTGGACCTGCTGCAGATCGATGATGTAAAGAGCCGCTTCTTCGTCCGCGTGTCCGGCCACGCCGCAGAGCGCCAGAGTGAGATCGAGGAGCTGTTCGGAAAAGCAGAAATCGTAGCAGTTCCAAGTCTGTCCGAGGAGTTCGCATTCATCACAGGCGAAATCACAGAGCAGGAGTACAGAGAAAAAGCAGAGAAACTCGACGGAATCCAGAGCAGAATCCGCGCGAGAATTTAAGATCTCGAAATAGACATAACTAAAAAGACGTTTCACAGCCGTAAAGCAAGGGGTGTGAAACGTCTTTTTAGTTATCTTAAGATTTATTTTTAAAGATCTGTGCCGGATCCAAAGGAATCCGTATCATATCCCACCGGTTCCGATGCCGGATACAGGATATCTTTCCGTTCCTGATAGAACGCAGCCATCGTGATCTGCATATACGGCATCACCCATAAGAAGCCGATGGCGCAGGAGCAGGATGCGAGGATCTCAAGTCCTAAAAAGCTGAGGAGCAGCAGAATGTAGCGGAAGAAATTCTTTTTCATCAGCACAAAGCTCTGACGGATCGCCTGGATCGGGCCGATGCCGGGAGCGTCGTCCATCACGAAGGTGGAAAGGGAAAACGGAACCAGCACCAGCGTGGAAACGAGAGAGCCGATCAGCTTATAAACGTAAACATTCATGAGCGAAGAAAGCTCGGCGTCAATGGAAAGTGCAGTTCCAAGCGTCAGTTCCGCACTCGGGGAGGAAAGATACTGGAAGCCCGGAATGCTGGAAATCAGGGCGATCACGGAGCTGATGCCGTTGATGATAAGGAACATCAGCACGTACTGGTCCGGGTGGTGATAGAAAGCGTAGAGCATATCACCGACGGAAATCGGTTCCCCGCGCAGCGTCGAGAGGCAGATTTTTAAGTAGCCCGCCTGAAAGAGGCTGAGGAGCAGGGAAAACAGGAACAGCGTCAGATTCAGGAAAATGATATCGTACAGCGTTGTGCCTGAAAAAATCAGCGTCGGGATGAGGGAGCAGGAGAAGGTGAGAAACAGGTTGATCGCGGTTGCGCCCACCAGCGTGCCGCATCGGCCTGCCATGGCCTCACGGGCCTGCTTTTTCAGTTCTGAAAATTTCTGTTTTTGTCCGTTCATGAAAAATCCTTTCTGGTACCTAAATGGTATTTCCGTCGGTGGTTGTTCCGTTATCCGGTGTCATCTGGTATTCCTGCATGTACTGATTGTAATACCGCTCGAGCAGGTTGGTGCTGCCGCCGCTGACCATGTTGAAAAGCAGGAAAGAAGCATACATGCAGATACCGACAATTATGCCGATGGTACAGCCCGCCAGACCGGCTTTTGCCGTGCCGCTCATGCGTCCTGCGCCGCGGCTTAAAAGGGCGAAGATCACGCCGAGCGAGCCGAAAAACAGGGAACCCATGTTGAGCATGAACAAAAAGGAGCAGATCGCCATGACCATCGAAGCGGCCGCAAGGGCCTGCGAACCCGTCCTGCGCGGCGGCTGTACGGGAGGCTGCTGCTGGTAATGCTGATACGGTCCGGGACGCTGGCCCTCAGGCACGCCGTACGGATGGGAGGACTGATAGGAATCTCCGGACTCATTGGTGTTTGGATCGTAATTTTCTGGTGTCATAAAATGTCCTTTCTTCTGCAAAAAAGCGCGGTTTCACACGCAGTCTGTCAAAAAAGCTATAGTAAAGATTTTATCATGTAAGGTTGACAAAAACAAGACCTATTGATAAGGTAATAGAGTGGCTGTTCCGCCAAGGGTCCCGCTTTTTATGCGGGAAAAACAGAGAAGGAACAGCGTGTTTTGGAAGAGACAACAGGAGGAATTTACCTATGGATATGAATCAGGTATTGGCAGCCGAGCTGAACGTCAAACCGTGGCAGGTAGAAGCTGCAGTGAAACTGATTGACGAGGGAAACACGATCCCTTTTATTTCACGATATCGAAAAGAAGCAACAGGTTCCTTAAACGATGAGATACTGCGAAATCTGTACGACCGTCTGATGTACCTGCGCAGTTTAAATGACCGCAAGGCCGTTGTCCTGGCGAGCATCGAGGAGCAGGGCAAGCTGACCGCAGAACTGAAAAAATCCATCGAAGAGGCCGCAACTCTCGTGGTTGTAGAGGATTTATACCGCCCGTACCGCCCGAAACGCCGGACGCGTGCGACGATCGCAAAAGAAAAAGGACTGGAGCCGCTGGCGAATATCATTCTTCTGCAGATGACAAAAGAGCCGCTTGAAAAAGAGGCAGAGGCTTTTGTTTCAGAAGAAAAGGAAGTCAAAACGGCAAAAGACGCCATTGCTGGTGCCTGCGACATCATCGCCGAGAGCATTTCCGATGAGGCCGATTACCGTATGGAGATCCGCCGCAGAACCGAGGCGAAGGGTCTGATCGTCTCGACAGCAAAGGATGAGAAAGCAGAGTCCGTTTACGAGAATTACTATGAGTTTTCCGAGCCGGTATCGAAAATTGCCGGACACCGTGTGCTGGCTCTGAACCGCGGTGAGAAAGAAAAATTCCTGAACGTCAAAATTGAGGCGCCGACGGAAGAAATCCTGCGTTATCTCGAGAAAAAAATCATCACCAAAGAGAGTCCGCAGACAAAGCCGGTTCTGCAGGCGACCATCGAGGATGCCTACAACCGTCTGATCGCTCCGGCCATCGAGCGTGAGGTCAGAAATCAGCTCACCGAAAAGGCAGAGGACGGTGCGATCAAGGTCTTTGGAAAGAACCTTGAGCAGCTTCTGATGCAGCCGCCGATCGCAGGCCAGGTTGTCCTTGGATGGGACCCGGCGTTCCGTACGGGATGCAAGCTGGCTGTTGTCGATGCGACTGGAAAAGTGCTCGATACCACCGTGGTTTATCCGACCGCGCCGACGAATGAGAAGAAGATTGCAGCAGCAAAAGCGACCGTAAAAGATCTGATCCACAAATACGGCGTCACCCTGATTTCTGTCGGAAACGGAACTGCAAGCCGTGAGTCCGAGCAGATCATCGTCGAGATCTTAAAAGAGATTCCGGAGAAGGTTGCGTATGTGATCACAAACGAGGCAGGAGCATCCGTTTACTCTGCAAGCAAGCTGGCAACCGAGGAATTCCCGAACTTTGATGTCGGACAGCGAAGCGCCGCTTCCATCGCACGCCGTGTGCAGGATCCGCTGGCAGAACTCGTCAAAATCGATCCGAAATCCATCGGTGTCGGCCAGTATCAGCACGATATGAACCAGAAGAAGCTCGGCGAGGCGCTCGGCGGTGTCGTTGAGGATTGCGTGAATAAAGTCGGTGTCGATCTGAACACGGCATCTGCGTCGCTGCTGGAATACATTTCCGGTGTCAGCAAGGTGATTGCAAAAAACATCGTAGCATACCGCGAGGAGAACGGCCGTTTCGAGAGCAGAAAAGAGCTCCTGAAAGTGGCAAAACTCGGACCGAAGGCGTTTGAGCAGTGCGCGGGCTTTATGCGCATCACCGGCGGCAAAAATCCGCTGGACGGCACAAGCGTTCATCCGGAGAGCTACGAGGCAGTCGAGAAGCTGTTTGCAAAGTTAAATATGAAGACAGAGCAGATCAGCGAGGGATCGACGGCGTTCTTCATCAAAGATTACAAGAAGATGGCAGAGGAGATCGGTGTCGGCGAGATTACGCTGCGCGATATCATCAAAGAGCTGCAGAAGCCTGGCCGTGACCCGCGTGACGAGATGCCGCGCCCGATCCTGCGCACCGACGTGCTCGATATGAAGGATCTGAAGGTCGGCATGATCTTAAAGGGAACCGTGCGCAACGTCATTGACTTCGGTGCATTCGTCGATATCGGCGTGCATCAGGACGGACTCGTCCACATTTCCCAGATGACGAAACGCTTCATCAAGCATCCGCTGGAGGCTGTGAGCGTCGGCGATATCGTGGAAGTGAAGGTCATCAGCCTTGATCTGGCGAAGAAGCGGATCGGACTGTCGATGCTGCTTGATAAATAAAGTGTGATATGTGGGCTGCCCGAAAGAAAACAGGGGCAGCCCGCGGTGTATCAAAGGGGGATTACCATGAATGAGGAAGAAGTGCTGGTAGGACGGATTCAGGATCTGGCAGAGCAGTGTTATCACAGGGATGTTCCGTCACACACGGAGTTTCTGACGCTGGCGGAGCAGGATTTGTTCTACCGCACGGTAAATAAAATCCCGGGCGTGCGTTACGTACTGTCCGGCGGATACGAGGCGGCAGAGCGGAAAGCGGCGCTGTTTCTGCCATCCTATGCAGAGGACGGTGATGCGTCGATGCTTCCGATCGCAGTCGTGCGCATCAGCCCGCTGAATGAAAAATTTGCGGATGCGCTGTCACACCGTGATTTCTTAGGATCACTGATGAATCTCGGCGTGGAGCGGTATAAGCTGGGAGACATTCTGATCGATGGAAACCAGGCGTATCTGATCTGTATGGCGGATATGGCGGACTACATCTGTGCGGAGCTGAAAAAAGTGCGCCATACGAGCGTGTACTGTGAAGTCGAGGCGGGACTGCCGGAGGAGCTGACGGAGCCGAAAACCGAGCGGAAAGAAGGCTCCGTCGCTTCCGTGCGGCTCGATGCGGTGCTGTCGCTGGCGTTCAGCAGTTCGCGGAGTAAAATGGTGCCGCTGATCGAGGGCAGCCAGGTGTTTATCAACGGAAAGCTGGTGACATCGCCGAGTGCGTCATTAAAAGAGGACGATCTCGTGACCGTGCGCCATATGGGAAAATTCCGCTATGTGGGCGTGCAGAACCAGACGAAAAAGGGAAGGCTGTACGTGGCTGTTGAACGATTTGTCTCATAATAGATATTTTGAGGGATTTTACAGGAAAAGACCATTGACAGTGTTTGTAAAAAGACGGTATTATAGAGGGTATGTAGAAGGTCCGCAGGGCTGAGAATTTTCAGACGGAAGCGGACTGCGAAGATTACGTATCAGGAAGGCAGGAAGAAAAAATGGGAAAAATTATACTGACCGGCGACCGACCGACCGGCAAGCTGCATGTAGGACATTACGTTGGTTCACTGCGCCGCCGCGTGGAGCTGCAGAACTCCGGTGAATTCGATAAAATTTACATCATGATTGCAGACGCACAGGCGCTGACCGACAATGCGGACAATCCGGAGAAGGTGCGCCAGAACATTCTGGAGGTAGCACTGGATTACCTTTCCTGCGGACTTGATCCGGAAAAGAGCACCATCTTTATCCAGTCTCAGATTCCGGAACTGTGCGAGCTTTCTTTCTATTATATGAATCTCGTTACGGTTTCCAGACTGCAGAGAAATCCAACCGTAAAATCGGAGATCCAGATGAGAAACTTTGAGGCGAGCATCCCGGTTGGATTCTTCACCTACCCGATCAGCCAGGCAGCCGATATCACTGCATTCAAGGCAACGACCGTTCCGGTTGGAGAGGATCAGATGCCGATGATCGAGCAGACACAGGAGATCGTCCACAAATTCAATACGGTTTATGGCGAGGCACTTGTGCAGCCGAAGATTATGCTGCCGGAGAATGATTCCTGCAGACGTCTGCCGGGTATCGATGGAAAAGCGAAGATGAGTAAATCGCTCGGAAACTGCATTTACCTGTCCGAGGAGCCGGATGAGATCAAGAAAAAAGTCATGAGCATGTACACCGACCCGGATCACATCAAGATCACCGACCCGGGCAAGATCGAGGGAAATACCGTATTTACCTATCTCGATGCATTCTGCCAGCCGGAGCACTTCGAGCGCTATCTGCCGGATTACGCAAATCTCGACGAGCTGAAAGCACATTACCAGAGAGGCGGCCTTGGCGATGTCAAAGTGAAGAAGTTCCTGAACAATGTACTGCAGGAGACCTTAGAGCCGATCCGTAACCGCAGAAAAGAGCTGGAAAAAGACATTCCGGCGATCTATGAGATGCTGAAAAAAGGCAGCGAAGAGGCAGAAAAAGTTGCCGCTCAGACACTGGCGGATGTCAAAGCAGCCATGAAAATCAACTATTTTGATGATCTGGACCTGATCCGTTCCCAGGCAGAGCGTTACGGCAAATAATTACCAATAGAAGACAAATGGAAAAAGCGGACATTATGGTTCCGCTTTTTCTGTTGCAGGGCGGACGAAAGTTCGGAGTCCTGCGGTCGGAGAGGATAGCATATGGTCATACATGGATTTCAAAAGCTGACGCTGCTGGATTACCCGGGCAAGGTGGCGTGCACATTGTTTTCGGGCGGATGTAATTTCCGCTGCCCGTTCTGCCAGAACGGAAATCTCGTGCAGCATCCCGAATGGGAGCCGGTGATTCCGGAGGAGGAGATTTTTGCAGTGCTCGAAAAGCGGCGCGGCGTGCTGGACGGCGTCTGCGTGACGGGCGGTGAGCCGACGCTGGATCCGGATCTGGAGCGGTTCGTGACGAAAATTAAGGAACTGGGATATCTTGTGAAGCTCGATACGAATGGATACCGGCCGGAGATTTTGAAAAAGCTGGTGGAAGAGAAGAAAATCGACTACGTCGCCATGGACATCAAAAACGCGCCGTCCCGGTACGGCGAGACGGCGGGCGTGAAAAAGATCGATGTGATGCGGATCAATGAGTCGGTCGAGTTTTTAAAGAGCGGCGTGGTGGACTATGAGTTCCGGACAACGCTCTGCAAAGAGCTGCATGGAAGGGAAGAGATCGAAGCGATCGGAAAGTGGCTTTCCGGGGCAAAACGGTACTTCCTGCAGAATTACCGGGAATCGGATTATGTGATTGATCCGAGGTTCTCGGGGTATGCGAGGGAGCAGCTCGAGCGGTTCTGCGAGATCCTGCGCGGAAAGATTGAGACGGTGGAGATCCGCGGCGTGGATTAAAAAACGCTTTAAAGCGTGCGGTACCAGTAGCCGAAGCGGGCATCGGGCGCGAGCTCGGAGGGGCGCATCGCCTGCTTGAAGTGGAAAAAGCCGAAGAGGCTTGCCATGAACTGCTCATTCGGCGTGTAGACGCCGGGGACGCCGAAATACCAGAGTTCCTGCTGGTCGCGGTTCCGGGCGAGGAGCAGATGGCGATAGGACGAGGAGCCATGGAGGACGAAGCGGTTCGCATCCACCGAAAGACCGGCGGCGCGGAGCTGTGGAAGATCGTCGAGTGAGAGGCGCAGGCAGTCGGTCAGATCATCATCTGGGAACGGATGGAACTCCGGGAACTGGTCCTGAAGCTGGAGATAGAGAGCAGCGCGGGACGGCGGCACGGCTGCTGCGGCGGGAAAATCGGCGGAAGTCATATGTAGCGGCTGGGCGGCAGAATCCGGGATGGGCTGCGGCGGTTCCGGGTTGGCAGAGGGATAGCTTTCTGCGGTTTTCACAGATTCCGCGGATGCGGGATGGAGTGTGTTGGCGGATGATTGCGTGATCCTGTCTGCAGGAACGGTGTTTACCGTGTTAGTTGATGTGGATTCTGTGGAGACGGTGGATTCCGGGTTGGAATTTTGTGGATAAAGTTCGGAATTGCTGCTGAATTCTGTGGAAAGTTCATCGAACTGTGCTTTTGAAGCGTCTGATGATGGCAGGGACTGCGCAGGTACGGCGGGATCCAGAGGTTCGGGTGTTTCGGCAGTTTTCTCTTCGGTCGGTCTGGCACCATTGTCTGCGGATGTTTTGGGCTCCTGCGGGAGCGTGGGAGCGAAAAACTCCGGCTGAATCGGAAGATCGTCCCACTGGGTGGCGATGACACCGGTCTGGCGGCAGAGCAGGATCAGACCGCCAAGCTCGTCGAGCGTGACATCCGTCTGCCCAATGGAATTGGAGTGCGTGAAGAGCTTTCCGCTTGTGGAGGAGCGACCCGCGAGGAGATTCCCGAGCGGAATGCCGTACATCCGCCCTGACCGGCGGATAAATCCGTAGACCGTGACCGAGGTCTCCGGCGGAAGCGACGGCGATTTGATCTGGAAGTCCATGCGGCAGAAACCGTTCTGCGACTCCACGCGGACAAAGCCGCAGCATCCGCCCTTGCGGTTGTTCGGGTATTCGTATAGATAGGCAATGAAACGCCGGTAATCAGACATAAAAACCTCCTGCATAGAAGTAAAAAGAGTAGAAAAAGATACTGCGCTACAGTTCACGATATGCGGGAAGGACAGAAAATATACGCAGAGAAGAAAGGAAGTGCACAATGGAAGAAGAAACAAAGCTGGAAACGCCGGAGGAAAAAGCGCACCGGAAAGAACGGGAACGCTTCATGCGCCAGGCGATTACGCAGGCGAAGAAAGCGGAAAAGCTGATGGAAGTGCCGATCGGCTGTGTGATTGTGTACGAGGGAAAGGTGATTGCGCGGGGCTATAACCGCAGAAATACGGATAAAAACACGCTGTCCCACGCGGAACTGAATGCGATCCGGAAAGCAAGCAAAAAGCTCGGCGACTGGCGGCTGGAGGGGTGTACGTTGTATGTCACCCTGGAACCGTGCCAGATGTGCGCCGGTGCGATCGTGCAGGCGAGAGTCAGCGAAGTCGTCATCGGCAGCATGAACCCGAAGGCGGGCTGCGCGGGATCGATCTTAAATATGCTGGAAATGCACGAGTTTAACCATCAGGTGAAGGTCGAGCGCGGCGTGCTGAAAGAAGAGTGCTCGGAGATGCTGAGTGCGTTTTTCCGGAGACTGCGGGTGGTGAAAAAGAAGAAAAAAGAAGAGAGGAAGAGGGCGGAAGAAGGGAAAGAATAAAAGAAGAGGCAAAGAAGAGGCAGCATCGGGATGGGATGCTGCCTGAGGAAGATTATTTGTTTGAGTAAGCTGCACTTTCGAATTTGAGTTGTTGGAGCACCGCTCGCCGCATACACCCCTTCTGCCATACCTGCATCCACAGTAATTACAGGCCTTTCGTATGTATGTTTCATTACATTTACCTCCATTTCCTAACTAATTTCATCATAAATAACACACTCCCAAAAGCCAAGCTCTCCCCCGCATTTCCCGAAAAATTTCCGTAAAAAATACAATCCCCGTATTTCCATCGGAAACCAATGAAAAAATCATTGACGAATCGTAGAAAAAGCACTATAATATACGATGTATTTGACAAAATACGGAGAAGTACCCAAGAGGCTGAAGGGTCTGGCTTCGAACACCAGTAGGTCGGAAACGGCGCAAGGGTTCAAATCCCTTCTTCTCCGCTATGCAAAAAAGAGACAGCAAAAAGATTGAAAAATCGAAAAAGCTGTCTCTTTTTCTGTGAGAAATTATGAAATAGATGCAAAACAAAAGAAACAAAGACAGAAAAAGCATCGCCAGTTCACGAAAAGGGACCGATGCACAACAAAGCAAAATAAAAAGGAGAGACAATACATGGCGCAGTTACCACAGGAATTTCTGACCCGCATGCAGGAAATGCTGGGCGATGAATTTGATGCATTTTTAACTTCCTACGACGCACCCCGCACAGCCGGGCTGCGTGTGAATACAAAAAAATGCCGGACCGAAGATTTCCCGCCGCTTGTTCCGGGAACGTGGAAGAAAATTCCGTGGATTCCAAACGGCTATTTCGTGCCGGACGGCATGCGCATGGGCCAGTCTCCGCTGTATGCGGCAGGCGTCTTCTATCTGCAGGAGCCAAGCGCCATGACCCCGGCGTCCCGCCTTCCGATCGAACCGGGTGAGCGTGTGCTCGATCTCTGCGCAGCGCCGGGCGGCAAAGCGACGGAGCTGAATGCGCGTCTTGCAGGAACCGGCCTTCTCGTCGCCAATGACATCAGCAACGCCCGCGCCAAAGCACTGCTGCGCAATCTGGAGCTGTTCGGAAGCGAAAACGTGCTTGTCACCAATGAGACACCGGCAGGCCTTGCAGACGTATTCCCGGGCTTCTTCGATAAAATCCTCGTGGATGCACCGTGCTCCGGCGAGGGCATGTTCCGGAAAGACGAGGCAGTCATCGGCACCTGGACCCCGGAGCGGCCGGATTTCTTTGCGGAGCTGCAGCGCGAGATCACCTCGAATGCTGTCAAAATGCTGCGTCCGGGCGGCCTTATGATGTATTCGACGTGTACCTTCGCCCCGCAGGAGGACGAGGGAACCGTTTCTTTCCTTCTGGAAAATTTCCCGGAAATGGAACTGATCGAGATGGAAGGCTACGAAGGTTTTTCAAAAGGCAATCCAGTCTGGGGAAACGGCGATCCGGAGATCGAAAAGACCGTGCGCATCTGGCCGCATAAAATGAACGGCGAGGGCCATTACCTTGCCCTGTTCCGCAAAAAAGACGAAGCCATTCCTTATGAGACAGAAGAAAAACCGATCGAAAAGAAAAACAAAAAACAGAAAAACCGGAAAAAAGACCGCGGAACGGAAGCACCGGGTCCGTCGAAAGCAGAAAAACAGATCCTTTCCGATTTCCTTTCCCGTATGACAGCACCGATCCCGGTGGAGGAACTGGAAGTCCGCGCCGGAAAAGTATACCATTCCCCGTCCCTGCCGGATGGCGTGCGGAATCTTCATTTCCTGCGGAACGGTCTGTATCTCGGTGAACTGAAAAAAGACCGTTTCGAGCCGTCACAGCCGTTTGCCGTGACACTCTCCGCGGACAAGTTCAAAGATTACATGAATTTAAAGGCAGATGACGAGCGTACCGAAAAATATCTCCACGGTGAGACAATTTCCGTAGAGCCGGGAGAGACCGCATCGCCGTCGGGCTGGAAGCTGGTCTGCGTCGATGGATTCGGCCTTGGATGGGGCAAACTGGTCAATGGAACCTTGAAAAATAAGTACCCTGTTGGATGGAGAAAGTAGAAAAATCATGCCAGTTTTTGCAGGAAAAACGTCGAAATATTACAAAGTTATTAACAGAAATTAAAAAAGACTTTCATTTCAGACATACTTGTGTTATAATGGCAAAGTACGGCGGGAAAAAAGACCCATTTTCCGCAGTAACTTGGAGTGACAATCAGCAACAGAACGTAATAAGTATGAGGTGTACGACATGAAAAAAAAGAAATTATTCAGCCTGGTTTTGGCCACAGTGCTTACGGCAGCAACCGTTCTGCCATGCTATGGTGCCAGTACAAAGGAGAAAATTTCAAATGCTCAGGCAGAACAGGCTGCCGCACAGTCTCAGCTTGACAGCATACAGAGCAGGATTGACGAACTCAATTCCAAAAAGGGACAATCAGAAGAATATCTTTCCGAACTGAATCAGCAGCTGGACGATCTGCAGAACCGTCTGCAGGAGCTTCAGGATCAGTATGATGCGAAGCAGAACGAACTGGTACAGATTCAGGCAGATCTGGAAGATGCAAAAGCAAAAGAAGAAGAGCAGTACGAGGCGATGAAGCTCCGTATCCAGTATATGTATGAAAATTCCTCCGGAAATGGATACATGGCAATGCTCTTTTCTTCCAAAAGCATTTCAGAGCTGATCAGCCGGGCAGAATACATACAGAAAATTTCCGATTTCGACCGCGATCTTATGCAGGAGTATGAGGACACGGTAAACCAGGTAAAAGAAAAAGAAACACAGGTGCAGGAAGAGCAGGCAGCGATCGTAGAACTGCAGCAGCAGAGCAGCGATCAGCAGGAAGCCATCCAGGAGCTGTACGCAGCAGCTTATCAGGAACTCCGTACCTACTCAGCAGAGCTGGACGATGCAAAATCCAGCGAGAGTGCACTGGTAGATGAAATCAACAGCAAAGCAGATGCAATCAACGACCTGATCCGTCAGGCGAAAGAAGAGGAGATTGCAGCGCAGAAGAAAGCAGAAGAGGAAGCAGCCGCAGCCGCCGCCGCACAGCAGGCTGCCGCAGAAGCTGAGGCAGAGGCCGCCAGAAAACAGGCAGCCGAGGCAGAGGCCGCAAGAGTCGCAGCCGCAGAAGCAGCAAATGCCGCAGCGAAAGCAGATACCGATACAAGCAGCAGCTCCGGAAGCAGTTCTTCGGACAGCAGCGCATCCTCCACGACAACGGAGAGTCCATCCGCGTCAGATACTTCCAGCAGCTCCTCCAGCGGAACATACCTTGGAAGATTTAAACTGACAGGCTATTGCTCCTGTTCCATCTGTACCGGACAGTGGTCCGGCGGATCCACCGCGAGCGGAACCACACCGACCGCAGGAAGAACGATCGCCATGGGCGGTGTACCATTCGGAACGAAACTGATGATCAACGGCCAGGTTTACACGGTAGAAGACCGCGGAACCGCTTACGGCCACGTAGACATCTTCTGCAGCAGCCATTCCGAGGCGCTGAGCTTCGGCGTGCAGTATGCAGATGTATATCAGCTGAGCTGAGAAACAAAGATAAGAGATATGCCGGAACAGAACTTCCGGCATATCTCTTTTTTTGACTTTCTCAGAAACTGTCATTCTAAAAGAACACCAAAAAGGCCGCAAACCCGTGTAAAATGTACCTTTTGAAGCAATAATAAAAAAAATTAAAAAAATTTCAAAAAAGGTGTTGACATTCCTATAGACATCATATATAATAGCTATTGTTGACGGACGAGAGTTCAGAAAACAAAAAATCGAAGCGTGGCTCAGTTTGGTAGAGCGCTGCGTTCGGGACGCAGAGGTCGTGGGTTCGAATCCCGTCGCTTCGACTGGAATGAAAATGCCGAAAGCCTTGACAATCAAGAGCTTCGGCATTTTTTCGTATGTCAGAAAGAGAACAGGAAAACAGGGAAAAATATCTGGTCACGAATTTAGTCACGAATTTTTCAGACCGATAGGAAAAGAGTACACGAGGAGGAAATTTTTGTGAAAGCATTATTTTTTGATATTGATGGAACGTTACTGAGTGAGATTACAAAAGAAATTCCGCAGAGCGCGCTCGATGCATTGAAAAAGACAGCGGAAAAAGGAAATCTTACGTTTATTAATACCGGCCGCACCTGGTCGGAGCTGCCCGAGGAGCTGAAAAAGCTTCCGTTTTCCGGATTTCTGTGCGGCTGCGGGACCTATCTGCGCCGGGACGGCGAAATCCTGATGCATCAGACGATTCCGAAAAAGCGCTGTGAGGAAATCCCGGTTATTTTAAAGGAGTGCAGGATTGGCATGATCCTGGAGGGAACAGATAATGTTTATTTCCCCTCGGAGGTATCCCGTTTTCGGGAGGTCGAGCAGACGCGCGCCCATTTCGCTGCTGTCGGAATCGGACTCGCGGAGACAGCAGAGACAAAAGGAATCATCTACGATAAATTTTGCATCGTAACCGATGCACAGTCTGATATAGAACGTATGTACCGTGAGTTTGAGCAGGAGTTTGATATCATGGACCGTCGCGGTGGTGTATACGAACTCGTTCCGCACGGCTGCAGCAAAGGAACAGCTGTGGACTATGCGCTGAAACAGTTTCAGCTGGAGAAAGAAGATGCATACGTATTTGGCGACAGCAGCAACGACCTTACCATGTTCCGGTGCGGCGCACACACCATTGCGCTTGGAAAACATGATGAGGTTCTGGATCCGTACACAGAGTACGTAACCGATACCGTCGAGCGGGACGGCGTGGCAAAGGCGATGGAGCATTACGGATTGATCTGACAGAAAAACAGAAGAAAAGAAAGCGAAGGGGCGCATTTGAAAAGAAATTTTCAGGTGCGCCCCTTTGGTTGCAATTTTCTGAAAAAGGAAACAAGAAAATCAGCGTCTGAAAAGGTATGTGCATTGCAAAGTAAAAAATTTCGTGGTAATATAAAAATGAGTTTTTATGCATATTTGTAATGATACCAGGAGGTGAGCGTTCAGAAGTTCCATGGAAACAGAAAAAAATCAGATAAATAAAAAAAGCCTCAGATACCGTTTTACAGCAGGAACGATCGGAGTAAGTGTCTGGCAGCAGGAATGAATGCTTACTTGGCAAAGCCTATAAAAATTGAAAACATAAAGAGAATTTTGTATGAATATTGTGTGTAGTGGCTGCAACTTCTCAAATCCGTATACCTGTTTTTCACGTTTTGTAGGATATTATAACGTAAATGTAAAACTGGCAGGGACAGGTTCTCTGTATACAGATAAAAGCAGGATAATGAAGTATAAAACAGAGAGAGGATTTTTATAAAATGGAAAAGTATGAAGACAAAATATATTCTTTAGGTGAGGCTGTAACGGGACAGACACAGGCTATGTCACAGGCCGTACAGAAAACACTGGAAAATAATGGCGGGGTAGGTATAATGACAGGATCTTATGACCAAAACCTGTCTATTTTGTCTGTGAATAATCTGCTGTTGCATAGTACAGGATATACATTCGATACTTTCATGGAACAGACAAAAGGCTCATTGAGAAACTTCTTTTATGACGAGGAAGATAGACAGGAGCGAGACCATTTTTTGCAGCTTCACGGAACAGGGGAAGCACAGATCCTTACAGCAGACGGTACAGTGAAAAATGTACGGCTTTGTAAAGAGGATGCGACAGATGAGGCGGGCAGACAGATCTGGGTTATGTCCGTACAGGTCAACTGGGATCATGTAAATTTGACACTGCTCAATGAGGCTATCTGTTCCGGCTTCTGGTATTTTGACTGTGACGAAAACAGTGAGATTGTGAATGCAAACTGGAGTCATGAATTCCGAAAAATGCTTGGCTATCATGACACTCTGGACTTTCCGAATAAACTGGAATCCTGGTCAGATCTTCTGCATCCACAGGATAAAGAAAGAGTAATGGTGCAGCTTCAGGCGGCAATTAAGGATAAGACGAACCAGATAAAATACCAGGTAGAGTATCGTATGAGAATGAAGGATAATCAATACCAGTGGTTTCGGGCATCGGCAGAAGTAATACGCCGTCTGGATGGTTCTGCCAGCAGGATTGCCGGGATTTTTATTAACATTGATGCGGAAAAAAAAGAAATCATGCAGGCACAAAAATCTGCTGCTTTCCACCGGGCTTTTACGAAAGCAGATCTGTGCGAGTATTATGTGAATCTGGAAGCGAATACTTTTGATACCTTTAAGGTTGAACCGTCCCTGATGACAGTCTTTGAACAGAGTCATACATGGGATGAACTGATCCGTCATTTTGTGGATTCCTATGTTGTGGAGACAGATAAGAAGGCGGTATCTTCTTTTTACGACCGTGGTTATATTGCAGAAAGGCTGAAGGGTCTGGAAACCGAATTGGCTTTAGAGTGCCGTATCACTCTGAATGGAGAAGAACGATGGGTCCGCAATGTGGTCATACGTGGCGAAATAGAGGATTCAGAATATGCCATGATCTTTCTGCGTGATATCACAGAGGCAAAGGTAGAGAGCGCACGGCATCTGCAGATGGCAGCGGATAATGCTTCCATGGAGCAGCTGATTCAGAGTATTGTGCGTCTGGTTGACCGCTTTGTTGTCTGTGATCTGGAAAATGACAGATATGAATTCTATAACCTGAATGGACAGATGCTATATAAACCTTTGGGATTCTATCATGATTTTCAGATGCAGGTTCTTGAAAAGTATAAGACACTGGAAACATTGGAAACTATGGACATCCTGATCGCACCGGAAAATATCCGGAAGAATCTGAAAAGTGAAAATGATATTTATAAGTTTGAGTACTGCAGCCTGGATGAAAAGACTTATAAGATCGCTTCTTATATTCCTTTGGAATGGAAGAATGGAAAGCTGGAAAAGGTATTGCTGGCATCCATGGATGTGACACAGGAGAAGAAAGCAGAGATTGAATCCCGTCAGGCACTGAAAGAGGCTTACCGGTCTGCAGAAAATGCAAACCGTGCGAAAACAGAATTCCTTTCCAATATGTCCCACGATATCCGGACACCGATGAATGCCATTGTCGGCCTGACAGCAATTGCAGGAGCAAATATTGAGAGCCAGGACAGAGTCATTGAATGTCTCAGTAAAATTACAAAATCAAGCCGTCATCTGCTGGGGCTGATTAATGAAGTGCTGGATATGGCACGTATTGAAAGTGGAAAAATGACGCTGGCACAGGAGGATTTCAATCTGCCAGATCTGGTGGATAATCTTATAACACTCACAAAACCGGTGATTGATGAACATAAACACAATTTAGATATACACATTAATCACATTGAACATGAGAGTGTCTGTGGTGACAGCCTGAGAATCCAGCAGGTATTTGTGAATCTGATGAGTAATGCGATCAAGTATACACCGGATGGTGGGAATATTACTTTTTCGATAGAGGAAAAACCCAATGGATTTTCAGAACTTGGATGCTATGAATTTACGATTGAGGATAATGGAATCGGTATGTCACCGGAATTCCAGAAAATCATGTTTGATCCTTTCAGCCGCGCAGATGACCATAGGACAACCAAGGTTCAGGGAACTGGTCTGGGAATGGCAATCAGCAGAAATATTGTGAACCTGATGAATGGTAATATTAAAGTGGAAAGCACCTTACATAAGGGAACTAAAATTACAGTAACAATTTATCTGGAACTTCAGGAAAAAGAAAAAGAACAGGACAGAAATCTGATGAATCTACCTGTTCTGGTTGTGGATGATGATAAGACATGCTGTGAAAGTACAGTTGCCACATTGAAGGAGATTGGAATTACAGGCGAATGGGTTCTCTCCGGCAAAGAAGCCGTTGAGCGCTGTTATGCACATCATGAGCTAAAAAATGATTACTTTGCTGTTATTTTAGATTGGAAAATGCCGGATATGGACGGAATTGAAACAGCCAGACAGATCCGGAAACGGATAGGGAAAGAGATTACCATTATTGTACTGACATCTTATGAATTCAGTGAGATCGAAGAAGAAGCAAAGGCTGCAGGCGTAGATGCTTTTATTGCAAAACCGCTGTTCCGTTCCCGTTTGACGGCTACATTGCGGCAGTTTACTTCTGGCAGAAAAGAAAAAACAGCAAGAAATTATCTGGATGAGCTGTCTGAAGCAGATTACACAGGAAAAAGAATTCTGCTGGTCGAGGATAATGAGTTAAACAGAGAAATTGCTGTTGAAATTCTGCAGATGACCGGGGCGGAAGTGGAAACGGCAGAAAATGGAAAAATTGCAGTTGAAAAAGTAGAAGCTTCTCCGAAAGGCTTGTATGACCTTATTTTTATGGATATCCAAATGCCTGTCATGAATGGTTATGAGGCAACCGCAGCAATCAGGAGCCTTCCGGGTGAACAGGGAAAACTGCCTATTGTTGCCATGACTGCCAATGCTTTTGCAGAAGATGTACAGCTGGCAAAAAATACAGGCATGAATGGACATATCGCGAAACCGCTGGATATGAATAAGCTGAATGATGTTCTGGAAAACTGGCTGTAATTGTTTCCCAATTATTGAATTAATGATTTTATCAGGAAAGAATGAGGAAAATACGAGGATGAAAAAGGCAAAACAATGTCTGACAGCATTACTGTCAGGTGTGCTTTTAGCAATTACTGTTTTGTCTGGCTGTGGACAATCTCAAAAAGCAGTATCTAAAAATGACGATCACCTTACCGTGTATCTGTGGGAAAATCGTTTAATGAAAAATATTGTACCCTATATCCATGAGCAGTTTCCAGATCAGGATATTGAGTTTATTACCGGTAACAATGATACCGATTTATATAGCTATTTTGAGGAACATGGTGAACTGCCGGATATCATAACCGTACGTCGATTTTCTGGAAAAGATGCACAGGATCTGGAGCCATATCTAATGGATTTTGCTTCTTATGACGTGGTTTCCAGGTATTACTCCTATGCATTGCAATATTACAAAAATTCAAAAAATGAGATTCAGTGGCTTCCTATCTGCGGTATACCGCAGACGATTATTGCCAACAAGACATTGTTTGAACAGTATGGAATCAAGATACCGAAAAACTATAAGGAATATGCACAGGCATGCCAGCAATTTTATGATAATGGTATAAAACCGTATTCCCTGGATCTTGCAGAAGACTGGTCCGCTCATGAGGTGATTCAGACAGGTGCAATTGGTGAATTCATGAGTCTGGATGGAATCGAATGGAGAAGCTCAGCTGAAAGTGCATCAGGGGATATCGCATTTGATGATGCGTTATGGAAACGTATTTTTTCAGAAACCAATACATTTTTGAAGGACTCACATTTTACAAGTGATGATATCAGCGTCGATATTAATACTGCAACGCAGATGTTCCTTGAGGGAAAAGCAGCAATGTTTCATGGTTATCCGGCACTTATGCAGGAATTTCAGGAACAGATGGATGCAGAATTAACTCGTATACCGTTTTTTTCACAGATTTCGGATGAAGCTTTTATAAATATGACCCCTTCTCTGAATATTGCATTTAACAAAGAACTGGAAAAAGATCAGGAAAAACTGGACCTGGCATTCGATGTCCTGGAGTGTATGATTTCAAAAGAAGGACAAACATTGATCGCAGATGGAAAGGGTGTAATTTCATTAAATGTAGATGTTCCAAACATGATGGAAGATGTACCTGGCCTTGAAGATGAAATTAATAATAATTCTGTTTATATCCGATATTCTGCTCAAAAATCATTTGATGCCAGTCTTGAGGCTGTTCACGGATTATTGTCAGGGGAAATGGATGAAACACAGGCTTATGATGCTTTTCGCAGCACAATGAACAGTAAGGATTCAAAAGAAGAAACCACAGTTAATTTTGAAAATGAATATTCCATTTCGCTAAATGATAAAAACGGTCGTGATGCGGCATCTTCTATTTTAACTACGATTAGAGAAGAAAAGGATGCTCAGCTGGCTTTGGCACCATATTATTATTTTACTTCCTCCATTTACAAAGGGGAGTGTACCTGCAGCCGGGTTGGTCTGATGACAGCAAAGAGTTCAGATACACCATTATACCTGGCAAAAATCAATGGCAAAGAGATTTATGAACTTGCGGAGAAATATCTTGCTGATTCTGATGAGAAATTCCATATAACCAATAAATATGAATTACCAATTGCATCCGGTATGAAAATAATCGTCAGGCAGGAGGAAAACGGATTCTCATTAAAGGACATAGAAGTAAATAAGAAAAAAATCGACAAAGAAAAGGAGTACTCTATTCTTCTTACAGAAACCACAATGTCTGTTTTGAAAAAAATAAATCCGGAATGTGAGATCAGGCGGCTTGGTAACACAACATTATCAAGTGCATGGACCGCAGCAATGGAAAACGGACAGCAGCCGTCAGCACCGGAAGATTATATAGAGGTTGAAAAATAAAAGTGGGAACAGAACAGGCGAAAACAAAAAGAAAAAAGATGATAGTACCATTGTTCTTTTTAATTCTTATCTTTTTAAACTTAATTTTTGTAAAGCTCCTTTTGAACAGGATGAACAGCTATATCGCAGAAAACGGGAAAAGCAGTATGGGAGCAGTTGTTGAACAGATACAGCAGACCTATGATCTGCAGGTGAATGGATACTACAGTCGGCTGCATATGCTTGAGGATTTTCTTACTCAAGAGGGAGTGAGATCTATTGAACTGGATAGAAACAAGAAGTTCTTTGAGGCATGGCAGAAAGAATCTGAAAGTACACTTATATTTCTCCAGGAAAATGGAAAGGCAATAACCACTGATGGAACAAAACTTCGGGTTGACATGCCAAGTAAACTTTTGTTGGATTTGAGGAACGGATATAATATTGGAAAATTGGTTTCTCTTGATTACAACCAGAAGAAAAAAGATGGTTATCTGGTTGCAATTCCATGTCAGGAATATACGATTAAGGGGGAAACTTATACGGCAATTGGAACCTTGTATGATCATTCAAAATTAGATTCCATGTTAAGTGTGAAAAGCTATAACGGGAATGCGTATCTGTTTATGCTGGATAACGACGGAAATATTACTTATACAAATCAGATAGAAGATAAATTTTTCAGGAACTATTTTTTGTTAAAGCATTTAAAAGGAGATCAGGCTATCACTGAGGAAGAGGCTGATTCTCTTCAAAAAAAGCTGGATGGCAGAGAACAGGGGGTAGAACTTCTGGGAAGTGACAAACCTTACTATCTGGGATACTGTCCGATAGAAAATAATAACACCATGCTGATCTGTATTGTAGAAAAGAGTGTTGTAGATAATGTACTGAGAGATTATCAGAAAACAATAGTGTTTGAAACAATACTCATGGCAGGTTTTATACTTTTGCTTTTTGCCGGATTATTCTACAGTATTTCCAGACGCAGTCTTGCTGAGCAAAAAGCTGAATACGAAAAAAGAAATAATGAGATTCAGACGCTGGCAATGAAGGAAATATGGAGGAGTCCAATAAAAAACTGAAAAAAGCAAAGGACATTACAACGGAAGCCTTGCAGACCGCTGAAAATGCAAATAAGGCGAAAACAGATTTCCTGTCCAATATGTCACATGATATTCGTACACCAATGAATGCAATTATCGGCATGACATCATTGATCAGACATGATGCCGGTAATAAAGCGAAAGTAATAGAGTATGCAGATAAAATAGACATTTCATCACAGCATCTGTTAGGAATCATTAATGATGTTCTGGATATGAGCAAAATTGAGGCAGGAAAAACAGTTTTTAAGTATACCGATTTTTCCATCTTGGATTTTATTACAGAACTCAATACCATATTCCATTCACAGATAGACGAAAAAAATCAGACTCTTACAATCATAAAAGAAAACATCCGGCACGAGTGGGTGAACGGAGACCAGGTTCATCTGATGCAGATTTTCAGCAACTTGGTTTCTAATGCAGTGAAGTACACGCAGGAAGGTGGAAAAATTCAGTTTCTGGTAGAAGAATGTGAGACAAAGTCATCTGTCTACGCAAAGTACCGTTTCTTAGTCAGCGATAATGGCATGGGAATGTCGGCAGATTTCAAAGATACAATTTTTGATGCTTTTACTCGTGCTGAAAGTTCTATGACGAATAAGATACAGGGAACTGGTCTTGGAATGGCTATTACCAAAAATCTGGTTGAAGCAATGGGAGGCACCATTGATGTGGAGAGTGAACTGGGCCAGGGAAGCTGTTTTGAGGTTCTTATAGATCTGAGAATAGCAGAAGATAGATTTGTTTCTTCAGCAGAACAGGCAGAAAAGGATGAACCGGCTGGCAATGTCCTGAAAGGAATGAGGTTTCTGTGTGCAGAGGACAATGAGCTGAATGCAGAAATCCTGATGGAATTGTTAAAGATTGAGGGTGCAGAGTGTACAATCTGTGAAAATGGTAAAAGGGTCTTAGAGGCATTTGAGCAGTCTGCTCCGGGGGATTATGACATGATCCTGATGGATGTGCAGATGCCGGTTATGAATGGTTATGAGGCAACAAAAGCAATCCGAAGAAGCTCCCATGAACTGGCAAAGACAATTCCAATCATTGCTATGACCGCCAATGCGTTTTCTGAGGATATTCAGCATTCTCTGGCAGCTGGTATGAATGCCCATGTTTCAAAACCGATTGAGATGAAGGTACTGGAAAAGACGATCAGAAGCATAAAATCCGGCGGGGGGCACCGAAATGCAGCTCATTGAAAACTGACAAATAGATATGGAAAAGAGCTGATGAAAGAATCTGGCATTGCCAGAACTTTCAATCAGCTCTTTTTTATCATCAGTTCCCTCTTGACATTTTTTCATTTCCTGCTATACTTATCAAAGATAATTACTAAAGATAACTAAATTTTAAGAAGAAAGGACCATTTTCCATGACACAGGAAAAATTAAAGCAGTTCCTGGATGCGTGTTTTGATGCAAAGCGTCTGATCGAGAAACTCCCGGACCTGCCGGACGGTATGAAGCCGCGGCAGGTGCATGTGCTGGATGCGGTGAATGAGATTCAGAAAAAGCAGGGCTTCTGCCGCGTCAGCGACATCAGCAGCTATATGAACACAACGCTGCCGAGCATCACCAAGCTGGTGCAGGAACTGGAGGAGAGAAATCTTCTCGTGAAACAGGCGGATGAAAAAGATAAGCGCGTGATCAACCTGACACTGACCGAAGAGGGAAAAGAGTTTGTGGAACTCCGCGTGACGCACTTTCACGGGGAATGGGCATCCCGCCTGCCAGATCTGGACGACGCGGTGGTGGACGAATTTGTGCATGCAATCACACGGATGCAGGAAACGATGCCGGGAATAAAAGGAGTGAAAAACAATGGCAAAAGAAAATAAGAAAGAAGTATCGTTTGTAGAGGGACCGATTTTCCAGTCCCTGATCCGTTTTGCGCTGCCGGTGCTCGGCGCGCTGATTCTGCAGGCGGCTTACGGTGCGGTCGACCTTCTCGTGGTCGGCTGGTTCGGCGATGCGTCGAGTATTTCCGCTGTCGGAACCGGAAGCAACTTCATGCAGATGGTAACACTTATCATCACCAGCCTTGCGATGGGTTCGACCGTTATGATCGGCCAGCACATCGGCGAGGGCAAGCCGGATAAGGCCGGCAAAACCGTGGGAACCTCGATTGTTCTGTTCGCCATCATCGGTATCGCCATGACGGTGATTCTGGAGCTGTTCGCAGGTCCGATTGCCAATATTTTACAGGTCCCGGCGGAGTCTTTTGACAAAACCGTCCTCTACCTGCGGATCTGTTCCGGCGGTATTCTGATCATCATCGCGTACAACGTCATCAGCAGCGTGCTTCGCGGAATCGGTAATGCAAATCTGCCGCTTTTATTCGTCGGCATCGCCTGCGCAGCCAATATTGCCGGAGATCTGTTCTTCGTCGGTGTGCTGAAACTGGACGTTGCGGGAGCAGCGCTTGCGACGGTTCTGGCGCAGCTGATTTCTGTCATCGCCTCCATGGGTGTGTTGAAAAAAGGCAATCTGCCGATTGAATTCAAAAAAGAAGACTGCCGCATCGACCATGACGAGCTGAAGAAAGTCCTGAACGTCGGTGTGCCGATCGCGCTGCAGGAGACGACCGTACAGATTTCCTTCCTTGTGATCAACTCGATCATCAACGGCATGGGCCTTATGCCGTCCGCCGGATACGGTGTGGCGCAGAAGCTGACCTCATTCATCATGCTGATCCCGTCCTCTGTGATGCAGTCTGTGTCAGCATTCGTGGCACAGAACACCGGAGCCGGAAAGAAAGACCGCGCGTGGAAGGGCTTCCTCACCGCAATCGCAACGGGCTGCTCTCTTGGAGTTGTGATTTTCTGCATCGGTTTCTTCGGTGGAAGTGTCATCTCCAGAATCTTCACGAGCGATCCGGCCGTTATCGAGCAGAGCGCCGCTTACCTGCGCGGTTTCGCACCGGAATGTATTCTGACCTGTGTGCTGTTCAGCAGCATCGGATACTTCAACGGCCGCGGCATCAGCATCCCGGTTATGATCCAGGGAATCACCTCCGCCTGCCTGATCCGTATTCCGCTGGCGCTGTTCTTCTCACACCTGCCGAATACGAACCTGACCTTCGTCGGCATGTCCACCCCGATCACAACCGTATACGGCATCTGCTTTTTCATGATCTGCTTTGCACGGTTAAAGAAAAAAGGGCAGATGTAATTGAATCAAACATAACAGAACTGCCTGGGAAACGGCACGGAGCGATCCGCCGTTTCCCAGGCAGTTTTTGGTATTGTTTGTCCGGAACTTTTTTGATACAATACAGACAGAAAGAGCGGAACCCTGTTCAGAAGGGACAGAACAGACGGAAAGGGGAAGAGGAGTGGATAACAGAGAAATCATCAATGAGACACTGGTCCATCTGTTTCACGAGATACAAAAACTGGAAGAAGAGGCGATCATCACCGAGGATTTCAAGGATCTGACGAACAACGATATGCACATCATAGAAGCCGTCGGCCTGGAGGGCGGCAATATGTCATCGATCGCGGCAAAGCTCGACATCACGGTCGGATCGCTGACAACGTCGATGAACAGTCTGGTGAAAAAAGGCTACACCGAGCGGGAGCGCAGCGAGAAGGACCGCCGGATCGTCTACATCCACCTGACCGGAAAGGGACGGCAGGCATTCCATCATCACGCAAAATTCCACGAGCAGATGACGGATGCCGTGATGGCGGAACTCGGAGAAGAGGAAGTGCAGGTGCTCGGGAAAACGCTGAAAGCGCTGACGGACTTCTTTCGGTCATATAAAAAATAGAAACAAAAAGGCTTTTGCAGCCGGGACAGAATCAGAAAAATCTGTCCGGTATGCAAAAGCCTTTTTCGCATGGAAACGCATAAAAAAATGCTATTTTTCTACGCCGTTCTTCTCACAGATATCCGCGAGCACACACCGTTCACAGTGCGGTGTCGTCCGCGCAGTACAGACCTCGCGTCCGTGCTCCACAAACCGGTGGCAGAGCGAGCTTCCTTCTTCCGGCGGCACAATTTTCCAGAGTGCCATCTCCACCTTCTTCGGATCCTTGCAGTCATGCACGAGCCCGATGCGGTTGCACAGCCGGATGCAGTGCGTATCCGTCACAATCGCAGGCTTTTTGAATACATCGCCCATAATCAGGTTCGCACTTTTCCGTCCCACGCCCGGGAGCTTCAAAAGTGCGTTAAAGTCATCCGGCACCTGGCTGTGGTACTCGTCGCGCAGCATGCGCATGCAGGCGTTGATGTCGCGTGCCTTGCTCTTTCCAAGACCGCACGGCCGCACAATTTCCTCGATTTCCTCCGGTGTCGCGTTTGCCAGCGCATCGATATCAGGATACTTTGCGTAGAGATCCTCCACCACAACATTGACCCGCGCATCGGTGCACTGTGCGGCCAGGCGGACACTGACGAGCAGCTTCCACGCCTGGTCATAGTCAAGCGTACAGTCGGCGTCAGGATATTCTTGTTTCAAACGTTCAATGACGGCAAGCGCCAGTTCTTCTTTTGTCATCGTGTTAAACTCCCATTCTCAAAGATATTAAAACAGCGAAAGCTATCAGGATCCTTTCTCGCGTGCTGCCTTCCGAAGCTGCAGCGGCGTCGTGTGAAACCGCTCGCGGAAGAGGCGGTGAAACAGCTTATCGTTTGTAAAACCATGCTTTTCCGCGAGCGTGCCGACCGGCAGATCCGTGGCGATCAGGTCGCGGTAGATGCGGGAAAGACGGTAGGAATTCAAGTATTCCAGATACGTCGTTTCCATGTTCTGGCGGAAGAACCGGCAGAAATATTCCGGCTGCAGCGAGACAACATCGGCAGCCTCCTTCAGCGTAATCGGCCGCTGGTAATTTTCCTGCGTGTACGTCAGAATCGTATCGAGCCGTGTCTGCGTCCGGGAGCTCATCGGGTGGTGCGCAAGCGGGCTCTTCTCAGAAAATTTCGTGTAGAGCAGATCGAGAAACGTAAAAAGCTCCCGCTGGAATGTCAGCAGATAGCCGTCGGGCATTTCCTCATGAAGCTGCATCATCGAAAGCAGAAGACGCCGGAACTGGCTGATATTTTTCTGCACTTCCGGATTCGTACTGTCGTAGTCAATCGAGAACCAGAGCTGTGACGGATCAGGCAGATAGTTCGCAAGGAACGCATCCGGAATCTGCATCAGAATCGAGCGGTTTCCCGTGGACGGACAGCGCGCCGTGTGGATACGCCCGGAATTGATCAGCAGAAATTGACCCGGAAGGACGGTCTTGGTGCGGTCCGAGAGCGTGACAATGGAGGAACCCTCCAGAATATAAATAATTTCCAGCGCGTCGTGCCAGTGCGGCGGCGAAAAACTGCCGAAATCGTCGGTTACACGAAATTCGATGCTGCGGTTCGGCTGCAGCGTGATGTGTTCCTGGCGTGTCTGGCGCGGCAGATGATCTTTGCGTGGCATAAAAAACTCCTTTTTTGTTCAACTTAGTGTATCACTATCTTATCACGAAACCCCCGAATTGGGTATAGCAATTTTTGCATGAAGTTGTTATAATAAATGAACACAAAGCCACGTCACATACGGCTTCGTGCAAACTCAATCTAAAGAAAAGTGAAGGAAGAAAACGTATGTATCAAGTATGGAGTAACTTTTTAAATCCCGGCCAGATCGCCATGCTGGGAATCGTGGTCACCTTTCTGCTGACCTTTCTGGCGTTAAAGCATCCATTTTCCTTTCTGCCGAGCGATCACGGCAGAGAATTTGCCGTAAACGGCGGCCTCTCCCGCGGAAAACTGCGCGGCGTCGGCCTCGTGATCGTCATCTGTTTCCTGATCGGAAGCGTATTGTTCCTGCCTCTTGGCGCCGAGTATGTGATCTACGCGATCCTGCTCGTCTGCATCATGCTGAGCGGCTACCTCGATGATGCATCCGAAACCCCGTGGAGCGATTACAAAAAAGGCGCGATTGACCTCGTCATCTCCATTGTGACCGTCATCACCTTTGTGAATTACAATTCCACCACGATCTGCTTCGGAAGCATGTCCCTTACCATTCCGAAAGTGGTCTACATAATCCTCGGCATCATCCTGATCTGGATTTCGATCAACGTTACAAACTGTTCCGACGGTGTCGACGGACTCTGCGCGAGCCTTTCCTGCGTGGTTATCTTCGCGTTCAGTATGATTTTCCACGATGTCCTTGGAAGCTTCACCGTAGCCAATTACCTGTTCGTGGCAGCGCTTCTCGCGTACCTGTATTTCAATACCTCGCCGAGCAGCATGCTGATGGGAGACGCCGGTTCGAGAGCACTTGGCTTCTACATCGCCATCCTTGCCATGCAGTCCCGCCATCCGTTCTTATATCTGCTGATGGCAGGCGTGATGATCATCGACGGAGGAATCGGTCTTGTCAAAGTATTTTTACTCCGTTTCCTGAAAATCGCAATCCTCAAAAATACAAGAACACCGCTGCATGACCATGTCCGCCTGAAATACAAGTGGTCCGACAGTCAGGTTGTGATCCGCTTTGTGATCCTGCAGATCCTGCTGGCAGTTGTTGCCTATCTGATTGTGGCATAAAGAAAAAACAAAAGAAGAAAGATGGGAGTGTGTCCCGGCAAAAGTAACTGGAAATGCAACAGGATACTTTTGCGGGACACACTCCCGTTTTGCATATTGGAACCAGAAAAAGGTTCAAACCGGAAAAAAGATAATATCGCCGTATTTTTTCACAGAATCCTCCCTGTTTTCGACAGGAAAAGTGTGGTAGGATAAAATTACCAAAAAACGTCAGCCTGAAACAGGAATTCTGTAAAAAATGATGAAAAGAGAGTGCTTTTCATCCTCTGTTTCGGGCGCATCAAATCAGGAGGTAATGAAAAGATGAAATTCACAGAAGGTTACTGGCTTCCGAGTGAAAAAGCAAATGCATCCCATGCAATGCAGGCTTATGAAGTAGAGCAGATTCCAGGCGGTATGCGTATCCTGGCTACCACACGTCCGATCGAGCACAGAGGCATGACCCTGAACCTGCCGACCATCACCGTTGAGTTCGTAGCACATACACCGGACACCATCTCCATGGAGGCATGGCACTACGAAGCCTACGACAACAAAGTTCCGTCCTTCGACAAAACAGAGAGCGTATACGAGGACGTAACTGTAACGATCAACGAGGATGAGGCAGTTCTTGATACCGGAAGCGTACAGGTCCGCGTACAGAGAAAAGGTGTCTTTGCTTACACCTTCGAGGCAGATGGAAAAGTTCTGACCGGAAGCGGCTTCCGCAACCTTTCCTATATCAGATGGGACCGTCAGCAGAGCACCATGCTGCCAGCCCAGAATTACATGACCGAAAAATATCAGCCATATATGGTAAGCGAGCTCTCCCTTGGCGTCGGCGAGTGCGTATACGGCCTTGGCGAGAGATTTACTCCATTCGTAAAAAACGGACAGGTTGTAGACACTTGGAACGAGGACGGCGGTACGGCATCCGAAATCGGCTACAAATGCGTACCGTTCTACATGACAAACAACGGCTACGGTATTCTCGTTGACAGTACCGACAACGTTTCTTTCGAAGTAGCAAGTGAAAAAGTAGAGTATGTCGGCTTCTCCGTACCGGGCGAAAGAATCAAATACTATCTGTTCCACGGACCGTCACCGAAGAAGATCATGAACGAGTACACCGCGCTGACCGGACGCCCGGCACTTCCTCCGGCGTGGTCCTTTGGTCTGTGGCTGTCCACATCCTTTACCACAAACTACGACGAAGAGACTACCACATCCTTCATCGAGGGAATGGAAAAGAGAAATATTCCGCTGAGCGTTTTCCACTTCGACTGCTTCTGGATGCACGAATTCCACTGGTGCGATTTTGAGTGGGACAAGAAATGCTTCCCGGATATCCGCGCAACCTTAAAGAAATATCACGACAAAGGTCTTCACATCTGTGCATGGATCAACCCGTATATTGCACAGGGAACCGCATTCTTCAAAGAAGGCGCTGCAAACGGCTATCTGCTGCAGAGAGCAGACGGAAAAGGCGTATGGCAGACCGACAACTGGCAGGCAGGTATGGGCCTTGTGGACTTTACCAATCCGGATGCGGTTAAATGGTATACCGATAAACTGAGAACTGTTCTGGACTGCGGCGTAGACTGCTTTAAGACCGACTTCGGCGAGAGAATCCCGGTTGACGTTGTTTACCACGACGGAAGCGATCCGCAGGCAATGCACAACTACTATACATACCTGTACAACCAGGCAGTATTCAGCCTGTTAAAAGAAGTAAAAGGTGAGAACGAGGCAGTTCTGTTTGCAAGAAGTGCAACAGCAGGAAGCCAGAAATTCCCGGTACACTGGGGCGGCGACTGCTCTGCAAACTATCCGTCCATGGCAGAAACGCTGCGCGGCGGCCTTTCCTTCGCCATGAGCGGCTTCTCCTTCTGGAGCCATGATATCTCCGGATTCGAGAGCACCGCAACACCGGATCTGTACAAGAGATGGTGCGCATTTGGACTGATGTCTACCCACAGCCGTCTGCACGGATCCACAAGCTACCGTGTGCCGTGGCTGTTCGACGAAGAGTCCTGCGACGTAGTAAAATTCTTCACCAACCTGAAATGCTCGCTGATGCCGTACATTTTCCAGAAATCTGTAGAGGCACACGAGGAAGGAACCCCGGTAATGCGCCCGATGGTATTCGAGTTCATGAACGACCCGGCCGTTCCGTATCTGGATCAGCAGTACATGTTAGGTGATGCCCTTATGGTTGCACCGGTATTCCGCGAGGATAAAGTTGCACAGTACTACCTGCCGGAAGGCACCTGGACCGAGCTTCTGACCGGCGAGACAAAAGAGGGCGGCAGATGGTACAAAGGAACATACGATTACTTCTCCATGCCGCTGTACATCAGAGAAAACAGCATCGTAGTCAGAGGAAACTGTGATACCAGACCGGATTACGACTATGCTGACCATGCAACCGTTTGCGTATATCAGTTAAAAGACGCAGCCGAGACAAAAGTTCCGGATGTACATGGAAACACGGTATTCACCGTAAAAGCAGTCAAAGAAGGCGATGCAGTCAAAGTATCCGTAGAAGGCGCACATACCGAACTGAAAGTAGAAGTCTTTGTCGGAAATGAAAAGAAAGAAGCTGTTCTGGCAGCAGATGCAGACGAAGTTGTCGTTGCATAAGCATCGGAATGTAAGAATATAGGGGAGGGAGAGGCGCGGAAAAGAAAATTTTTCTGTGACCTCTCCTTTCAACAAATAATAGCAAGGATTCTCCCACCTCTATAGGTGGTGAGATGAATTGCAAATAAGAAAGTTAACGGCAGTGGCGGGCGGAGAGAAATCGGTATCCCCCACTAACATGAGGCAAACCACAGTCAGCATTCTGCTGACATGTCAGACTCTGTGAAATTACCGACTGTGGATTGAAACAAAAAGGAGGAAAAAACAATGCGTTTTCAGACAGAAAATGGTGTGTTAATTGCACAGGCAAACGGAGAAACACTGCGGATTGAGCCGTGGGGAAAAGATTCCTTACGTGTCCGCGCAACGATGCTTCCGGGATTTTCCGGAAAGGACTGGGCGCTGACCGAAGTGCCGGAAAAAACAGAGGCAAAAGCAGAGCAGTTTGCGGTCGATCATCTGGAAATCGACGGATCGATGGGAAAAAGAACCAGCGCATCCATCACCAATGGAAAAATCCGTGCTGTGGTCAACTTTGCAGGAGTTATCACCTTCTACAAAGAAGAACAGGAAATTTTAAGAGAATATCACCGTTGCTACGACGGAACGATCAGCAAAGAGAGCCGCTGCTTAAAAACGGTCAACCGTGAGTGGAAAGGTGTGATCGGCGGAAGCGAATACGGCCTGAACCTGAAATTTGAGAGCAACGACGAAGAGAAAATTTTCGGAATGGGCCAGTATCAGCAGAAATACATGGATCTGAAGGGATGCACCCTGGAGCTGGCGCAGCGGAACTCCCAGATCAGCGTACCATTCGCCGTATCCAGCTTAGGATATGGTATGCTGTGGAACAATCCGGCTGTCGGACAGGTAACCTTCGGAAAGAACTACACCGAATGGACTGCACGCTCGACCAAAGATATGGACTACTGGCTGACCGCAGCCGATACACCGAAAGAGATCCTGGAAAATTACACCGCAGTGACCGGCCGCGCGCCGAAATTCCCGGAGGACCGTATGGGCCTGTGGCAGTGCAAGCTGCGCTACCGTACGCAGGAGGAAGTGCTTGAAGTGGCACGCCGCTACCAGAAGGAAGGCATCAAAATCGATCAGATTGTCATCGATTTCTTCCACTGGACCGTACAGGGCGACTGGAAATTCGATGAAAAATACTGGCCGAATCCAAAAGCCATGGTGGACGAACTGCATTCCATGGGAATCAAAGTTATCGTTTCCGTATGGCCAAGCGTAGACCGGAAGAGCGAGAATTTCTGGCCGATGCTGGACCGCGGCCTGCTGATTAAAACAGAGCGCGGCGCCCTGCAGACGTATGATTTCCAGGGGGACTGCGTGGAAATCGATGTGTTCAACCCGGAAACCAGAAAATACGTCTGGGAAGTCTGCAAGAAAAACTATTATGATTTTGGAATCGATGCCTTCTGGCTGGACAACTCAGAACCGGATTTCGGCGTTTACGATTTCGATCATTACCGCTATATCGACGGACCGGCTCTTTCCTGCAGCAATATCTATCCGCAGCTGTACAGCCGTGTCTTCTATGACGGCATGAAAGCAGAAGGAGAAGAAAATATTGTAAACCTGCTTCGCTGCGCCTGGGCCGGAAGTCAGAAATACGGAAATGTTGTATGGTCCGGCGATGTGCCGAGTACCTTTGAAGCCTTCTATGATCAGCTCCAGGCCGGCCTTAATATGGGTCTTGCCGGCATTCCGTGGTGGACAACCGATATCGGCGGCTTTATGACAGATGATGTCAACGACCCGGATTTCCAGCAGCTTCTGATCCGCTGGTATGAGTTTGCCGTTTACTCTGCTGTTTTCCGTATGCACGGCGACCGCGGACCGCACAACATTCCACCGCTCGATGACCGTGATTTTGGCGGCGGCTACCTGTATACCGGCCAGTCCAATGAACTGTGGAGCTATGGAGAAGAAAATTACCGGATCATGAAAAAATATTACGACATCCGCATCAGCATGCACGATTACATCAAACAGCTGTATGACGAAGCATCCGAAAACGGTTCTCCGCTGATCCGTACCATGTTCTACGAGTTCCCGGATGACAAAAAATGCTGGGAGCTGCAGGATCAGTATATGTTCGGAAGCGAATACCTGGTAGCGCCGATTTTCCATCTGAACGAGTTCAAGCGTGAAGTATATCTTCCGGAAGGACGCTGGGAAGACACCAGAGACGGAAAAGTGTACGAAGGCGGACAGACTATCCGTGCCGCTGCACCGATCGATTCGATTCCGGTATTTAAGAAAATGGCATAAGATCGTGTAAAAAGGTCAAAAAAGAAAACAGTACAGAAGACACACACAGCGTGGGGACTTTTCTGTACTGTTTTCTTTTCGACTCTAACTGCGCATCAGATATCCATATTTGCGCATCTGTCGGCGTATGATCTGCTCAACACGCTGGCGGATTTCCAGAGGATAGTAATCGGCCAGAGAATCCAGTTCCGTGCAGACATCTTTTGCAGTAAAGGAAAAGTGAAGCTGGATACCGTATAATTCCTCCGCAGCATCCAGCTGTGTATCAAAATCAGAGCTGAAAGGTTTGGCTTCGATGCGTTCTATACAGACATCCATCGGCAGATCCAGAGGATAGTCATTGCTAATGTCTGCAAACAGGCATAAACCCTGATCGAATAGAGGACTTGGAGAATATTGCTCTGTTTCTGTATCATATAGAACAGCGATGTTGTTGGTGTGCCGGTCTTCGTTTAGAAAGAAGGCATCAATTTCCAGCATAGCGGTCAGATATGCACCGAAATTCTGAATTCCCGTCATGTGTTCCATCTGATCTGCCAGAAAACGAATGCGTTCCGCCGGTTCTGAAAAAGCAGCAAGCGTGATTGCCAGACTGTCTCCGGTATTCTGGCGGTACAGTTTTTCCAATGGGATCAGCATCTGATTTGCTTTTAGAAAATCAGGACTGGAACAGCCACTGCGGAGAGTGCCGCGGTATGCAATCCGAACAGGCTGATACAGGACAAACGGGTGGGAAAGAGTGCTTTTTTGCAGTAAATGAGACACCAGTGTCTCCGAGAGTCCCTCATATCCCATATAGTCGGATTTGTACCAGATATTACCGATTTTCCACTTGAGCTGGTCCCCTTTTGAGGTGTGATCTGTTTTTTTGACAGGCAGCTGATGATCAAGACGGATCTGTTCCATGGCGTGCCTCCTTATTCTTCAGAATCAGGATCCATTGCTCGTCACCGGCCATTCGCCCATCTGTTTTTTCAATGATAAGCAGCGGATCATAAAAGGGAAGTCCCATTTCTTTTAAAATATCTTTGGCATGATCGCGTGTTTTGGGAAAACAGCGGCTTTCCAGAAACCAGGTAAAATCATCCCAGGTCGGATGCTCCACAACGCCAAAGGCACGAAGCGGAATTTTTTTTGTGTAATTCTGGATTGCAATTTTCTCATGACGGAAGTCGATATCAATCGTTGTGCAAAGCTGATCGCGGTAAAGAAAACACATCCGCGTTTTGACATCGGGATCCGTGCTGAAACAGTGAGCACGGGCGATTTGATTGTATACCGTCTGCCTGCTGACCTGAAAGGTGCGCGCGATCTCGGCAATACTTTTTCCCTGCTGCTGCATGGCAGCCATCTGAATGATTTGCGGCAGCGAAAAAGCTGGTTTTCTTCCAGCCGCATGGCGCAGTGCTTCTTTTTTCGCTAACTGCTGGTATTGTTTCGCGTCTTTGGAAAGCTTGCGCAGCTCCTTTGGGTCCGTTGTTCCAAAGATCTCGTAAATCTGTTGCTCAAATGTGTTTTTCATGCAATCACCTCGTTTCTGCCATTACTGTATCACAGAGATCTGAAAGCGTCAAGAAATCATTTATTGACAAAAAACGAACTGATTGAGAAAAGTTACGGCTCGCAGATGTCTGAGAACAGCAATCATGGCGATGAAAGAACTTCCCTGCAGTGCAGGCAAAAGCTTGGCAGAAAAAAGCAAAGGCAGACCCCATTCTGCGTGAAAAACTGCTTCAGACAAGGGAAAATCCGAATCCAATCCACGCATTCTGCGAAATCTGCCATGCCTATGGCGTTTCCATCTATGAAATGGATCTTGCCATGGCAGGTGAAGAATTTTACGCAGAAATCAAACGCAGCACCAATGGCGGCGGAGAAAATTCCCCGGCGCTTGAAGGGGAAGATGACTTCTATGAGCTGTTTCTGGCAGCGTTAGAAAATATATGATTTTTGCGAAGAATGTAAGTATTGATGAGTGTGGAAAGCTGCATGGACAGTGCCTGATGAACCTGCGAAGGGCTTGCCATGTCGTAGATGACACCGTCAAAAACTTCGAAGCGTTTCTCTTCTGGAAGCATTTCATACTGTTCCAGCGTGACTTTTTCGAGCTGTGGTTGAAGAACTGGCGTCATAAAATACACATCTTTTCCCAAAAATGAAATGAAATCGCTTAAAATTCTTTCTTTAAATGTTCTGCGAGAATCGTATCGTAATCGCCTTCGATTTCCTCATCGCGCCCTGCATACCGCAGATTGGTCTCCACGCCGACCGGCTCCACATCGTCTGCAAATTCCCAGATATGATACCGCAGACCGCGGTGCTCAAAGTCGATGCTTCCGCAGTTGTCCTCTTCCGTATAGGAAAACGTGATTTTTTTCTCGTTTAAGACAGATTGAATTTGTGTCATATGCATAAAGCGTGATACCTCCGATTTTGTAGTTATCTGGAATAAAAAACAGCTACATTTGTTTACATTAGTATAGAACAGGGCGGGAGAAAATTCAATCGAAATTCTGGTCAGAATCATCGCAGCAGCTCTCACACGCGGTGTGCAGAGACAGTACGGGGTCGGAACGACCATCAAACATTACGCCTGCAACAATCAGGAAGAAAACCGCCGCGGCGTATCGAGCATCGTCTCCGAGCGCGCTCTGCGTGAGATCTATCTGAAGGGCTTCGAAATTGCAATCAAAGAATCCCAGCCAAAGGCGATCATGACCTCCTACAACAAGGTAAACGGTGTCCACACCGCCAACAGCTATGATCTGTGCACGATCGCTGCAAGAAAGGAATGGGGCTTTGCCGGCATCATCATGACCGACTGGACCACAACAAACGCCGACGGAGGCTCCTCCGCCGCAAAATGCATCGCCGCCGGAAATGATCTTGTGATGCCGGGAACCGACACCGACCGCCGCGAAATCCTGGATGCGCTGAGTGCCGAAAATGACCAGTATCTCGAGAAAAAAGACCTGACCGCCTGTGCCCAGAGAATCCTGGAAATGATTTTTACTTCCAATTCATATGAATAATGCGGCGTTTTCAGGGATAAAATAACATCAGAAATAGCTGCCGCCACTTCGTAAAGCAAAATTTTCCATGCGGGCTTTGAATGTTACAGTTCGCTGAGATGCAGTGAACTGTAACATTCAAATAGTTGGGCAATTTCACGATTGAAATTTCCCATAACATGTATTAGAATATAAATGATATCAATAAATACGAGGACGTGAAAAGAATGTCAGGATTAAGTAACACACAATATTTTAAAGTAAAAACAGAGCCGGAGATTCAGGTAAAAGAGGTACTCGAAACCGTTTACAACGCCATGGTAGAAAAAGGGTATAATCCAGTCAACCAGATCGTAGGCTATATCATGTCAGGCGATCCGACGTACATTACAAGCTTCAAGGGGGCCAGAAGCCTGATCATGAAAGTAGAGCGTGATGAACTGGTAGAGGAACTGTTAAAAGAGTACATCAAAAATGAATCCTGGAAGTGAGCGTAATTACTATGAGAATAATGGGATTAGATTACGGCTCAAAAACAGTAGGGGTGGCAGTCAGCGACCCTCTGGGTCTTACTGCGCAGGGAATCGAAATTGTCCGCAGAAAATCGGAGAATAAGCTGCGTCAGACGCTGGCCCGGATTGAAGAGATAGCAAAAGAGTACGGCGTGGAAAAAATCGTACTCGGCTTCCCGAAACATATGAACAACGACATCGGAGAGCGGGCCGAAAAATCTCTCGAGTTCAAAGAAATGCTGGAGAGACGGACAGGTCTGCCCGTTGTTATGTGGGACGAGCGGCTGACAACGGTCGAAGCAGACCGCACCATGATGGAAACCGGAATCCGCAGGGAAAACCGCAAGGAGTACGTAGATATGATTGCAGCTGTTTTTATCCTGCAGGGATATCTGGACTATCTTTCCCATCAGAAGGAATCACAAGAAAACTGAACAAAGGAATATTGTATGGAAAAAATAACATTTGTAACAGATGATGGCGGCAAAGAAGAATTTTACGTGGAGGAGCAGACCAGAATCAACGGAGTCAACTATATTCTGGTATCCGATTCAAAGGACGACGAGGCAAATGCCTATATTCTGAAGGATATCTCCACCGACACCGACGCAGAGGCAGAGTATGTTATGGTAGAAGACGACACCGAATTCGATGCCGTTTCCGGCGTATTTGCTTCCATGTTGGATGACGAGGCAGACATCACCTATTGAACCAGCCGTTTTGAAGCCATACCGGGACGCAGACGAAGCGGGACCGGGACAGCGCTTTAAAGGGCAAATCCTGCAGGTGCGGGACATGCTCCATCAGCCTGAAGTGACGCTCAGGGGATGCGTGCGTGAAGCCGTACCGGTAACGGAATCGTTTGGAAAACATGCGCGGAGGTGCTATTTGAAAAAGAATAATGGAAGTAAATTAAAAATTATACCGCTTGGCGGTCTGGAACAGATCGGTATGAACATCACCGTTTTCGAGTATGAGGACAGTATCATCGTCGTAGACTGCGGACTTGCATTCCCGGAAGACGACATGCTCGGTATCGACCTGGTCATCCCGGATGTAACATATCTGAAAGAAAACATCGACAAAGTCAAAGGCTTCGTCATCACCCACGGCCACGAGGACCATATCGGAGCCCTGCCTTACATCTTAAAAGAAGTGAACGTGCCGGTCTACGCCACCAAACTGACGATTGGCCTGATCGAAAACAAATTAAAGGAGCACAACCTGCTCCGTACCACAAAACGGAAAATCATCAAACACGGACAGTCCATCAACCTGGGCGCATTCCGCATTGAGTTTATCAAAACAAACCACAGTATTGCAGATGCAGCAGCACTGGCAATCTACTCCCCGGCTGGCATCATCGTCCACACAGGAGACTTCAAAGTCGACTACACACCAGTCTTTGGTGATGTCATCGACCTGCAGAGATTCGCAGAGATCGGAAAGAAAGGCGTTCTGGCACTGATGTGCGACAGTACCAATGCAGAGCGGCCTGGCTTTACCATGTCCGAGCGGACCGTAGGAAAGACGATCGACGGCCTGTTTGCCGAGCATCAGAATTCCCGAATCATCATCGCAACCTTCGCATCGAACGTCGACCGTGTGCAGCAGATCATCAACTCTGCTTATAAATACGGCCGTAAAGTTGTCATCGAAGGCCGCAGTATGGTCAACATCATCTCCATCGCGCAGGAGCTGGGCTACATCAATATCCCGGAAAATACCCTGATCGATGTGGAGCAGATGAAAAACTACACCGGCGAACAGCTTGTCCTGATCACCACCGGAAGCCAGGGCGAGTCTATGGCAGCACTGTCCCGTATGGCAGCACACCTGCACAAAAAAATCTCGATTCTGCCGGGAGACACCGTGATCTTTAGTTCCCACCCAATCCCGGGAAATGAAAAAGCCGTTTCGAACGTCATCAACGAACTGTCTGCACAGGGTGCCAACGTCGTATTCCAGGACGTTCACGTATCCGGACATGCCTGCCAGGAGGAAATCAAACTGATCTACTCCCTGGTAAAACCGAAATACGCCATTCCGGTACACGGCGAGTACCGCCACTTAAAGGCACACGCAGAAGTAGCACAGAGCCTCGGCATCCCGAAAGAGAACATCTTCCTCATGTATTCCGGTGATGTCATGGAACTCGATGAGGACGGCGCAGCAGTAACTGGCAAAGTCCACACCGGAGCCATCATGGTCGACGGACTCGGCGTTGGTGATGTAGGAAATATCGTCCTGCGTGACCGCCAGCATCTGTCCGAGGACGGAATCATGGTCGTTGTACTGACTCTCGAAAAGAGAACAAACCAGCTTCTGGCCGGCCCGGATATCGTATCCCGCGGTTTCGTCTATGTACGCGAATCCGAGGATTTGATGGGCGAGGCAAGAGAAGTTGTAGAAGAGGCACTGGATGGCTGCCTTTCCAAAAATATCTCCGACTGGGGCAAGATCAAATCCACGATCAAAGATGCCCTCGGCGATTATGTATGGAAGAAAACAAAGAGAAGACCGATGATCCTTCCGATCATCATGGAGGCATAAATACCATGGACAAAGTAACAGAATGCCTGGACGCGCTCATCGAAGAAATGAGGGAGAGCAGGGCATATCAGAATTACTTGTGGATGGAAGAGGAACTTGAAAAAGACCCGGACTTAAAAAGCCGGGTCGACGACTATCGAATCCGCAACTACCGACTGCAGCAGTCCGAAAACGTAGACCTTTACGATGCGGTAGATTCCCTCGAACGGGATTCCTACGCACTCCGCAAAAGCGAGAAAGCAAACGCCTATCTTGAAGCGGAACTCGAGGTCTGTAAGATGGTACAGAAGGTGCAGGACTGCATTTCAGAGGCAATCCGCATCGGAGTACCGGAAATCTAAAACCGAAAATCAAAAGGAGAGCGCCCATGTCCGAAAAGAAAAGGGATGCCGGATACCGAGCAGCGCTGACAGGTGCGAAAGGAACCGTGCGCCTGCTCATTTACGTCTGCGTGATTCTTGTGATCATTCTGGCAGCGAAAACTTCATATCAGTTTGGACATGACGTGTTTGCCGAGGAGCCAGTCGCATCCAGAGGAAAAGGAAAGGAAGTCACCGTACAGGTGCGTTCCGGCATGGAGGCAAAAGAACTTGGCGAACTCCTGAAAGACAACGGACTGATCGACGAAAGCCTTCTGGTTTTCGAAGTCCAGTACCGCCTGTCCGGCTACTACGGCGGCATCAAGGACGGTTCCTACGTGCTGAACACCGCACAGACCGTAGATGAAATGCTGGAAATCCTGGCGGGCGTCAACACCGAAGGACAGCCGTCTGCGGAATAACGCACGTTTGCAAAACAAGAGGAATCTTACATGATAATAGACGAACGAATGGTAACCTACATCAATTCCCTGGACACCGGCCACACCCCGTTTCTGGAAAATCTGGAGCGGACGGCCAAACAGACAAAAGTGCCGATCATTCGCCGTGAAATGCAGAGCTTTTTAAAAGTATTCTTAAAGATGAAACAGCCAAAGAGAATCCTGGAGGTAGGAACTGCCGTAGGATTCTCTGCTGTTTTCATGGCACAGTACGGCGAACCGGACGCAGAGATTACCACAATAGAAAATTACGAAAAACGCATCCCGATCGCGCGGGAAAACTTCGAAAAATCCGGCTTTGCCGACCGCATCACGCTGATCCCGGGAGACGCTGCAGAAGTCTTAAAAACCCTGGATGGCCCGTACGATTTTATCTTTATGGACGCCGCTAAGGGACAGTACATCCACTTCCTGCCGGAAGTCCTGCGTGTCCTTGATAAGAACGGCGTACTGATCACCGACAACGTGCTGCAGGACGGCGACGTCATCGAATCCCGCTTCGCCGTGGAACGCCGGAACCGCACGATCCACAAACGGATGCGGGAATACTTATTTGAACTGACACACAATGAAGGGCTGCTGACATCGGTCGTGCCGCTGGGAGATGGAATCGCGATCACGATGAAAAGCCATGAGAAGAGAGAGGAAACAACATGAGAAAACCGGAATTACTGGTTCCAGCCAGCAGTCTGGAAGTATTAAAAGTAGCAGTGATCTTCGGCGCAGATGCCGTATATATCGGCGGAGAAGTCTTCGGACTTCGGGCGAAGGCGAAGAACTTTTCGATGGAAGATATGAAAGAAGGCGTGGAGTTTGCGCATGCGCATGGAGTGAAAGTGTATGTCACCGCGAATATTCTGGCACATAATCAGGATCTGGAGGGTGTGCGGGCTTACTTTGCCGAATTAAAAGAGATCGGGCCGGATGCACTGATTATTTCCGATCCGGGAGTCTATCGCATCGCCATGGAAGTGTGCCCGGAGATTGAGCGGCATATCAGTACACAGGCGAATAATACGAACTATGGAACGTATCAGTTCTGGTATGAACAGGGGGCGAAGCGCGTCGTGACAGCGCGGGAGCTGTCGCTGGCGGAGATCAAAGAGATTCGGGAGCATATTCCGGAGGAGATGGAGATTGAGACATTTATTCATGGGGCGATGTGTATTTCGTACTCGGGAAGATGTCTGCTGTCCAATTATTTCACGGGAAGAGATGCGAACCAGGGGGCTTGTACACATCCGTGCCGGTGGAAGTATGCGGTCGTGGAAGAGTCCAGACCGGGGGAGTATCTGCCGGTGTATGAGAATGAGAGAGGGACGTATATCTTTAACTCGAAAGATCTTTGTATGATTGAGCATATCCCGGATTTGCTGGATGCGGGAATTGACAGTTATAAGATTGAAGGAAGAATGAAGACGGCGCTGTATGTGGCGACGGTGGCAAGGACGTATCGGAAGGCAATTGATGATTATCTGGAGAGCCCTAAGAAGTATGAGGAGAATATGGAGTGGTATCGGGATCAGATCTCGAACTGTACGTACAGGCAGTTTACTACGGGATTTTTCTATGGAAAGCCGGATCATGAGAGCCAGATTTATGATAGTAATACGTATGTGAAGGAGTATACGTATCTGGGGATTGTTGGGGAGAAGAATGAAAAAAGCAGATATGCGATTGAACAGAGGAATAAGTTTTCGGTTGGGGAAGAGATTGAAGTGATGAAACCGGATGGGGAGAATGTCCGCGTTACGGTGAAGGGGATCTGGGATGATGAAGGGAACCAGATGGAGAGTGCGCCGCATCCGAAGCAGAAATTGTGGATTGATCTTGGCGTGGAATTGGATAGGTTTGATATTTTGAGAAGGAAAGAAATGGAATAGGATAGGAAAATAAAAGGGATTAGGAACGTGTCATTTTCGAAAGGTTGCTAATCCTTTTTTGTGCGAATAGAGATTATGTAAAGCAATGGTAATGATAAAAGAAACAAATAGGAAAAAGTTCGACATTCTGTGAAGAAAGTTGCTTCATAATGTTTACAAACTGGAGCAAATAAGCTAGAATGTACATGATATTATTGGACTAAGGCTAAATGCTGTTTTAATAGGCCATAAGTCACAAAAATATGGTAAGTATCATTATAAACGGAATGTATATAACTGGCAATGTCTAGGTCTAATTCTCCGGAAAAATAGAATGGTCAAGGGTGGAGTTCTAAAAACATGGTTTTGGGCAATAAGTGAGCTTTTCACTACATCCTGATACAGATAAACGAGGTTTCGTGTAGAGATATGTATACCTCTAATTAACTGGAAATATTGCATGAGAATGAAGTGAAAAAATCATTTAATGAAAATTTTTGTTAAGTTAAACAACATACTTTTGAAAAACACTCAATAAAATATACAAAATGCACTAAAAAATACGTTGCAGCACAGAATAAATGTCTACCTCAAACTTTCAGTTGCGGCATGATGGTCTACGGTGGCGTATAAAACTCATGCAAAATACTCCTACTGCGAGCCTGTTTTATTGCAGAGCAAGGTAGTGACATGATACCTTCATTTTTCCGAAGAATTAGAGGTGGAGGTTAAAAGTGTTGAAAAGCCCAAAATCTATTTTTCTGGAAAAGTTTATTGCAGACAAGAGATGGACATGATAACTGCATTTTTCTGGAAAATTAGAGGTAGTGAGGGGAAGATGATTGTTCATATTGCAACAAGGAAATGGTATGAACTTGTATAGTTTTAACAAAGTGAGTTGGTTTACGAGTTATGACAATAAAGGTCAGCACTTTGAAAAATGGAGAAGCGCGACAACGAGTTATGACAATAAGACACAGCACTTTGTCGGTGAGCTGGTATGAAGGTGTCTACCATAAAGTTTCAGTTGAGGAAAAATGAGAGTGTAGCCCGTGACAGGTCTACATAAAAGATTCAGTGATGGTCGGAAAAGTAGATACCCACTGTGAGAAAAAGATGACTACAGTGCGATAGTTCATCCGGCATAGATGATGAACACACTGTTTGATATAGATAAAGTCCGCCGGTGTACTGCTTTGGCGGTTAGAAATAAAAAATTGTGAGAGGAATATAGCGGAATGTCAAATAAGAAAAATCTACTGATTTATGCTCATTACTATATTCCAGATACTGCGTCAACGGGGCAGATCCTCCGTGAGCTGGCGGAGGGAATGCTGGATAAGTTTGATATTACTGTAATTTGTGTGGTTCCGAGTTACTTAGGAACTATTGAAGATAAATATAAGACACAGAAGTATTACGAAGAAGAAATCAACGGTGTGAAGGTGCTGCGAATCCGGGTTCCGGAGTTCAGCAAGACCAACAAGAAAAGCCGTGTGAAGAATATTGTTTCCTACTTTTTTGGGGCAATGGGCGCGACCTTTAAGGTTGGAAAACAGGACTACGTGTTCTCTATTTCCCAGCCACCGATCCTTGGCGGTCTGCTGGGTGTCTGGGGCAAGTGGGTAAAACACGCCAAGTACATCTATAACATTCAGGACTTCAACCCGGAGCAGGTGCTGGCTGTTGGCTATACCAAGAGCAAATTTATCACCGATGCCATGATGTGGTTTGACAAGTTCAGCTGCAAGAGAAGTGATCTGATCATCACAGTTGGCCGGGATCTGGTTGAGACGGTAGAGGGGCGGTTCAAAGGTAAGAAAGTCCCGAAGACTGTCATGATCAACAACTGGATCGATGAGAAGGAGATCTATCCGCTGGAAGCAGGTAACGAGAGAGTAGTCGCTTTCAAGAAGAAGTACGGTTTGGATGGCAAGTTTGTCATCATGTACTCCGGCAACATCGGTCTGTACTATGATCTTGAAAATTTAATTAAAGTGGTTGAGAAGTTCGGTGCCGGCACAAAGACCGCGGATGGCCGAGAGGTTGTTTTTGCATTTGTCGGTGCCGGTTCCGTCCTGAAGACACTGAAAGACTATGTGGCAGAGCATCACATGGAGAATGTGGTCTTCATTCCGTATCAGGATAAGGCAGACTTGATATATTCCTTAAACGCCAGTGATGTCCACTGGTGCGTGAATGCAAAAGGTATTAAAGGCGTGAGTTGCCCGTCAAAATATTACGGGCTGGCATCTGCGGCAAGGCCAGTAATTGGGGTCTTAGAGTCAGGCTCTGAGATCCGTTGCATTATCGAGGACACAAAGGGCGGCCTGTGTTGTGAACCGGGCGAGTATGACAAGGTTGAAGAAAACATTCGCTGGTTCATTGACAATGCCGGAAGCGAAGAGCTGAAGGCCATGGGAGCCAGAAGCCGTGAAAACCTTGAAAAAAATCTAACTAGAAACGTAAGTGTACAGAAGTACGCAGAAGAAATTCTGAAGCTGTAAAGGAGGCGAGAGGGAATGAATAGTAACTGGTTTAAGCTGGTTATGAAGATGACAAAAGTTGAATATGGAAAGAACCTCTTGCTGAAGGGTGTGCCGATCATCTTCAATAAAGGCGGTGCCAAGCTGAAGATTGGTGAGAACGTCACGATTAAGAGCAGCTTCCTCAGTAATCTGGTGGGCCTTTACAGCCGGACAATCATTGTTACCCGCGCTTCGGGAGCAGAGATTGAAATCGGAGATAATGTGGGAATTTCGGGCGCAACAATTTACGCCCGCAAGAAGATCACGATTGGTGAGAATACCTGCATCGGCGGTAACTGCAAAATTCTGGATAACGACTTTCACCCAATCGAGGCAGAGGAGAGAAACAAGCTGCTTCGGGATGAAAACGGTGGTGAGAGCGATCTGGTACCGAGCAGAGAAATCAAAATCGGCAAGAACTGCTTCATCGGGTGCAACAGCATAATCCTGAAAGGCACAGTGCTAGGCGATGGCTGTGTTGTCGGTGCTGGTGCTGTGGTGTGCGGAAAGTTTGAGGATAACTGTGTGATTGCTGGTAACCCGGCGAGGGTTATTAAGAGGTTGGATGGTAAAGTGCAATGAAATACTTTGTACTTCTTACAGGTTTGATTTTGGCGTGTTATCTGCTGGGCTTTATCAAGAAGTCGGAAAAATACCAGTGGATGGACAGAAATTATACAACAGCAATTAAAGGTTTTTCAATTTTGACTGTTGTCTGGGCACACAGCGGAGCAATGCTTTCTGTTGGAGGAATTCAGTTCGTTGCTGGAATTGGCGTGGCATTGTTTCTGATGTGTTCTGGATATGGACTAGAGATTTCATATGAGAAGAACGGTCTAGAAGAATTCTGGAAGAAACGTCTGTTGAGTGTATGTTTGCCGTTCTGGGTAGTAGAACTGGTAGGACTGTTTGCTACAGCGACATTCACCATCAAGACATATTTATTTGATTTCTGCTGTTTGAAGCCTGCAACAGGATATGGTTGGTTCATGGGCTATATCGTCATCTGCTATCTGATTTTCTACGCAGTAAAGAGGCTGATTAAAGATAGAAAAATGCAGATGGTGGCTTTGTTTGGAACTTTTGGTATTTGGTTTGTAGTAGAGTCGGTATTCTTTGCAAATCCAGATATGCCGTTCCTTCGTGCAAGACAGATGCTGTCTTTTCCAGCTGGTGTATTGCTGGCAGTAAATAAAGATAAGATCGAACGGATATTGACAAAATCTAAAAATATCCTGGTTTTAACGGGGGGGGGTACAGTGTGCCTTCTCTTCATGGCAGTAACACAGCTGAATGTGGTTAAGAACCTGCCGTACCTTGTATCGAATGCGATGGCATTGTTGACCTGTTTGCCGATGGCGATAGGAATTATGGTATTTGGAAAATCATTTAGTGGATTGTTTGAAAATAAAATGTTGGCCACGATTGGAATGATTTCGTATGAGATTTATCTAGTTCATGCTTTTACATTAGGAATAGTTAAACCGTCAATAATAAGCGTTTTGGCGTTTGTAGTGGTTACATATATATTCGCTTATATCTTATATATAGGGATGAGGAAAGTGAAAAATGACAGATTTAACGGTAGTTATACTAACAAAAAATGAAGAAAAGAATCTTAGAAAGTGTGTGGAATCCTTTCGTGGAGTTGCTAAGAGGTTTGTTATTGTAGACAGCTTCAGTACGGATGGAACAGAAGCACTGTGTAAAGAGTTGAATACGGAACTTCAGAAGATTGGATCTGGTTTGGATTTTTACCAGAATAAATGGGTTTCCTATGCAAATCAGCTGAATTGGGGGCTCCAAAACACTGGCATTGATACAGAATGGTCTATGCGTATGGATGCCGATGAGGAAATTATGGAAGACTTAGCGGCTGAAATCGATGAGAAACTTCCACAGGTTAAAGCACCTGTAAACGGTGTGATTCTCCGTCGGAGAGTCTATTTTATGGGCAGGTGGATCAAGCATGGTGGTCGATACCCGGAACTGTTGCTGCGCATCTTCCGGACGGGTAAAGCATCCTGTGAAATGAAAATCATGGATGAACACATGATCCTGTCAGAGGGGACAACTGTTGAGTTCAAGCATGATCTGATTGACAACAATCAGAAGGATTTGGAATGGTGGACAGCAAAACATAACTGGTACAGTAACCGTGAAGTGCTGGATCACCAGATGACACTTGAAAATGCAATGGATGAGAGCCTGGAGCAGGATGGCACATCGTCTGGACAAGCAAAGATGAAGCGTGTAGTGAAGAATAGCGGATATTATAGACTGCCGAAGTTTTTCCGTGCTCATCTGTATTTCATCTATCGGTATTACATTAAGCTGGGGTTCCTAGATGGACCGGAAGGAAAGATATTCCACTTCTTGCAGGCGTATTGGTATCGTTTCTTGGTAGATGCCAAGATTTACGAATGCGAGAAAAAGGGAATAAAGATGGAACAACAGGGAGCATTGGAAGCAATTCCCAGTAATCGGGGGGGGGCAGCACTAAAAATTAAGTTTTTCCCTAATTTGACTTTCGTTAGCACTGGAAGGGCGGTGCTGGCATGAAATTGGGGTATATTATTCAAAAGATTCTAAAAAAGATGTTTAATCGCCCTTGCATTAATCAATCAAATATTGAGAAAAGTGCGCGAATTGATATTGGATCAGTTGTAGTAGAAACATCTATGGATCGCTATTCATATATAGGAGAACATACATCGGTTTTGTGTGCAGAGATAGGAGCATTTACCTGCATATCAAATTATTGTGCAATTGGCGGAGGAAGCCATCCAATAGATTGGGTTTCAGTTTCACCAGTATTTAATACAACAAAAGGAATAATTAAGAAGAAATTAAGTTCGTTACAATATTCACCGTTTCAGAAGGTTCATATCGGAAATGACGTATGGATTGGGTCACATGTGTTAATAAAAAGTGGTGTGACAATTTCTGATGGTGCAGTTATTGGAATGGGTTCCGTAGTTACACATGATGTCGGTCCATATGAAATTTGGGCAGGAAATCCAGCTCGAATGATTCGGAAAAGATTCAATGATGGAACAGTGGAAAATTTAAAACAGATTAAATGGTGGAATTGGAACGAGGAAAAAATCAAAGAATATGCCGCATATTTCTCGGATTCCAATGAGTTTATGCGTCATGTGGAGGAAAAACAAAAGTGAACAAATTACTAATTATAGGAGAGTTCCCAGCACCGTATCGTGTTGAAGTGTTTGCAGATTTGGCAAAGCATTGGTCATCAAAAGTATATTTTGAATATCAGCAAGATGAAAAAAGAACGGCTGAGTGGCTATCAAGAGTATCTGTGGATTGTAATATTCTTGATAATCCATCTGCAAAAAAAGAATTCAAACAGGACATAAAAAATCTGAAATCATACGATGCAGTTATTCTGTACAATAACTGCCTAAAAAATGCTATCATTTTGGAATTGTTTTGCAAACTTAAGAGAGTTCCTTACTTTATCAATTGTGATGGATGCAATGATATTGAGGAATCGAATCCTCTAAAGAAAGCATTAAAATGCTTTTTGATGCGAGGGGCAACTGGGTATTTTGCGGGTGGCCAATCTGCAGTGAAGTATTTTGAATACTATGGGGCAAATCGCAAAAGAATACATTTGCATAATTTTACTTCACTCCATCAGGAAGATATTAATAAGAAACTCTTGTCTAATGCTGAGAAAAACTGCCTGAAAGAGAAAATTGGGATGACTGGAAAATTTAATGTTGTCACAGTTGGCAGACATATTGAATGCAAAGGTTTTGATATTGTACTGAAGGCAGCAGAAAAAATCGGTAAGTCTGTAGACTTTTATATTATCGGTGGAGAACCGTCTGCGGAAAATAAAAAGTATAAGGAAGCACATAATCTTTCAAATGTCCATTTTGTTGATTTTCTAGGCAAGGATGAACTGAGAGAATACTACAACGCAGCAGACCTTTTTGTGCTTATGACTCGTGGGGATACATGGGGGCTTGTAATCAATGAGGCTATGGCAAATGGTCTTCCAGTTATAACAACGAAGCGATGCGTGGCGGGCGTAGAACTTATTAAAGACGGAGAAAACGGCTACATTATTGAGGTTGATGATACAGAGGCGTTGGTAAATAAGGTCTTAACGCTAAGGGATAATGAAGAACTATGCAGACAAATGAGCCTTGCTAACATCAATAAAATGCAAACAAATACGATTGATCAAATTGCAAAGAATCATATTCAAGTGCTTGAAAGCTTCTTTAAGGAAAAGAAGCAGTAAGTAGAGGAAAAATAAGTGAAAGTATTATATGTAGATATAGAAACAGGGGGACATCATCAAACATATCTGAAAGCGTTGATGGACATTCCTGGAAAGGAAAACGTTCTTGTTCTTCCTGAAAAAATAGAAGGGCTTAATGCGAAACAATATGTATTCCGGAAAACAGATTTTTTTAACAAGAAACTGCTGGAATATTATAAGTGGACAAAAGAAGTCAAAGGCATTATAAAAACAGAAAAGCCAGATGTTGTTCATTTCCTGTACGGAGATGTGTTTTATAAGTATTTTGGGTTAGGACTAGAAGGACTAAAAAAGAAACACAAGGTTGTCAATACAATTCATGCACTCAAAAAGGGAAAGATTGGAATTGTAAGCCTTAAGAGAATCATGCACTTGTCAAGCGTTGGTGTTGTACATACAGATGCTATTTTTAATGAAGTTAAAGATGCAGGAATTGAAAATGTTGTGCATATTGAGTATCCGCATTTTTCAACTGGATATGATATTGATAAAGCGGGAGCACGGAAACATTATGGCCTAAGTGAGAATGCCTTTGTACTGGGATGCATTGGTGGAACACGCTATGATAAGGGACTGGACATTTTACTTAAGGCATTGCGAAGCGTAACTGGAGATTTTGAATTACTTGTTGCTGGAGCAGAGGATGCTATAAAGCGAGAGGAAATTGAAGAACTAGCAAGACCATATAGAGACCGAGTGAAACTGCATCTCAGTTTTTTGACTGATGAAGAGTTTGAAATGGCAATTCAGGCTGTAGATGCAATTGTACTTCCTTATCGGAAAACTTTTAATGGAGCCAGTGGTCCTTTAGGTGAAGGTGTGGCTAAAGGAAAGATAATTATTGCAGCAAACCACGGCAGTCTAGGAGATATAGTCGAAAAGAATCATCTCGGATATACGTTTGAAAGTGAAAATATTGAAGCCCTTAAAAAAGTATTAAATATGGCAATACAACGGACAAATTATACATATGATGAAAAAGCAAATGCGTATAAAAATAAATTGTCGATAAATGAATTTAAAAAACAGTATTGCAAACTGTATTTCTGAAAGGAAATGCTATGAAAATTAAATTAGGATTGTTTAGAGAAAAAATCACATATTTGCTTTTTTTTGGTTGCCTGTTTTGCGCATCAATGTATATGTTTGAAAGCTATAGTGGAATGGTTTCAAGCGTACTACTGCTAACGCTGTCTGTTTTAATATATTTATTCAATATAAAGCCATTGGCTAAAAGTCAGATTTTGAACTGTCTGATCATCTTATCATTCATTATGTTTTCAATGGTGGTGAACCGGTCGTTTGCATCAATTGATATTCGTACTGTTGTAATAGTTATTTCTTCGTATCTTGTAATACAAAGTTTTTCTTACGAAGATTTTTTGAAAAAGTATACAGACTGCATAATGGCAATAGCGTTATTTTCGATTGCTGTATATTTTCTGTATAAAGTTGCCCCTGGAGCATTTGGGGCATTTCCGCGACATCTTTGGAGAAATCATAGTGTTTTATTTGTTAATTTGTGGCTCTCTGTTGTGCCAGTTGGTATGCAGGATTATTTCAGAAACTTTGGTATTTTCTATGAACCCGGTATTTTTCAATTTTATCTAAATATAGCCTTGTTAATAGAACTCTTTTCAAACAAAAAAATAAATGTATTTAGAGTTCTTGTGTTGACGGTTGCTGTGATTACGACATTGTCTACAAATGGATATATTAGTATCGTTTTGGTGTTTTTTGCGTACGGATTTTTTGTGATATTAGGCTCTGGAAATAGAGATAAAATATATAGAAAAATAGGATTTCTTGCGCTGCTATCAGTAATTGCGATAATTTTTGTCGTTCTAATAGATAAAGGCATAATCGGAAGCAGAGTGTTTATGAAATTCTCATCAACTAAAACAAGTGGAAGTTATTACGACCGAACCAATGCTATTAGTTATGCGCTTTCAAAAATATTTCAAAATCCATTGTTAGGTGTAGCTGCAAGAGGAATCGAAGATTCGTACAATGCAACGTTTACGCCATTAAATTGGATGATGCTTTATGGAATAGTTATTGAGGGATACGCTTTAGTTGGATACAGCAAAATGTTTTCTAGGCTAGCATCCAATAGGTGGTTGAAGATTTTTGTTGTTGCTGCAGCGTTTTCAACAATTTTGACACAAGATCTTTCATTTGAATGGATTGTATGGTGCTTTATATTTTGCGGGATTAAAAATGGTGTTAGCAAATATAATAAGAAAAGTGAATTATATTAATGAAGAAAAGTATGAAATCAAAAATTAAAACAAACAAAGTACTCCAAGCTGGCATGGGGTACACGATTGGAAATTATTTATTAAAGGGAATCAATCTAATTACATTGCCCATATTTGCCAGACTGATGAATAAAACAGATTATGGCCTGTTTAACATATATATGTCCTATGAGGGAATATTTGTCATCTTGATAGGAGTGACACTTCATAGTAGCTTGAAAAATGCAAGATATGAGTTCAAAAATGATTATAGAAAATATGTATCATCAATTGAGATTGTTCCTATGATAATGCTGGCGGTTGCATTATTGATTGTGAATTTGTTTTCAGGCTCGGTTACACAGGTGACGGGTTTAAATCTTCTGACATTGGATCTACTGATGATTCATAGCTATTGCAGTGCGTTACTTCAGTTTTATAATGCGGATCTTAGCATAGATTATAAATACACTTCTTTTTTGAAAATTGCATTTTTCAACACTATAGCAAATGTGCTGATATCATTGATTTTGATGACAACGGTACTCAGCAGCAAAAGATATGCAGCAAGAATAGCAGGGTGTGTTGCGCCACTTGTTTTAATATGCGTCTATATTTTGTTTAAGCTGTTTTCTTCAGAGAAACCTAAATATAATAAGACATTCTGGAAGTTTGGCGTTAAGTATAGCCTGCCGATTGTTCCACATGGATTATCTCAAATTGTTCTTTCACAGTTTGATAGAATCATGATTAACAATATGGTTGGCGTTGCAGAAGCTGGTATCTATAGTTTTGCGTTTAATATTAATACCATAATACAAATACTGGTTAATTCACTAGATACAGTTTATGGACCATGGTATTACGAAAGGGCCGACAAAAAGGAATTCAAGCAAATTAAAGAAGTATCTACGATTTATATGTACGCCATGTGGTGTGTGATTGTAGCAGTAATGCTTGTGGCCCCAGAGGTAGTACTTATTCTTGGAGGAAAAGAATATTACGAGTCGAGAATAGTTGTATTGCCGTTGTTAGCATGTACCTTCTTTACATTTTTGTACTTACTTCCATCGACAACGGAGTATTATTTGAAGAAAACTTGGAATATTGCATTTGCAACATCATGTATTGCTGTACTGAATATTATTCTGAACTACTTCTTTATTAAACGGTTTGGGTATATTGCTGGTGCTTATACAACTTTGTTTTGCTATATCTGCTACTTCTTATTCCACTACCTGATGGCAAAGAAACTGATCGGATTTCAACAGTTTGATACAAAAATCATTGCGGTTTTAGCAGTTCTGCTGTTTGCAGTACTGGCAGTTTGCTATGTATTGTTGGATCTCTTGGTTGTTAGATGGACTCTTATGATAATTTTTGTGTTAGTAAATGCGCTTTTGTTGCTGAAGATGTACAAAACAGGAAAACTCAAGGGATTAGTAGGAGAAAAGAATAATGAATAAAGAAGATTATCTTAGAACTGAAATCAGAGACGGATATCAGGTTTCAGTTACAAGAAAAAAAGTTTGGTTATGTGAACTGGAAATGGCGACATGGTTTTGCAATGTATGCGAAAAATATGGTTTGAATTATTTCCTGATTGGAGGAAGTGCAATTGGTGCAGTTCGTCATAATGGATTTATTCCATGGGATGATGATCTGGATATCGGTATGCTACGAAGTGACTTTGATAAATTTAGAAAAGTGTCGATAAGAGAGCTTCCGAGCAACTATAAAATCGAATATGGTGTATTAAAAAACAATGTATTTAGTTCGTTACTGCGAATTCGCAATAATGATACGACCGGAATTATTGTTGATGAATATGAGCAAAATGCGCCTGGTGGTGGTATTTTTATTGAGTTATATCCATTTGATAATGTTCCAACTGGTATAAAAAGAAAAGTGCAGTTGGCAAAATCTAGTATGCTTTTTCTTGCATTGAATAATTGGAATCGAAAAGAAAACTTTAGTGGAATAAAGAGATTGATTATCAGTGGGCTAAAAATGTTTCCGATTGAATCTGTTTGGCGAATGTATGAAAAAAATAATACAAAATATTCTGGTACAAAAACAGAATATGTGGATACTGTAGCGTTGCCATCCTATGCGAAACAGGGAATTCATTTCTATAAGAAAACAGATGTACAGCAAACAGTTTCACATAGCTATGAATTTATAGACTTGAATATCCCTAAAGGAAATGATACGTGTTTGCGGCAACAATATGGGGATTATATGGAACTACCGCCGCTTGAAAAGCGCGGAACACATCATGATTTTATTGTTTTTTACGATCCAGATAGATCTTATCTGGAATATAAAGACAGTGAGATATTGAAGAAATATTTTAATGGCGATATTTCAGTAGAGCTTCTTTAAGAAAATAGGGGTATTGGATGATGTTATGTGAGAAATATAAAGAACAATTCCTGCAGCCGGAAGTTAGGTGCGATACATATATAGGAATTGAAATGAAACAAGTGTGGTTCGCAGAGCTGCAGCTACTTGAAAAATTTATAGATATTTGTAATAAGCATGGCTTGTCATACCAATTAGTGGGCGGCAGTCTGTTAGGAGCAATTCGGCATAAAGGATTTATTCCTTGGGATGATGATATTGATGTAGGAATGCTTCGCCCTGATTATGATCGCTTTGTGCAGTTGGCAAAAAATGAGTTGGAAGCACCATTTTTTTTGCAAACACCTTTGACAGATCCAGGTCGAAATATAGACTATGTTCAAATTAGAAACAGTGCAACAACAGCAATCGATTTGAGATATGTTGACGATCATAATACATTTAATCAGGGGATTTTTATTGATATTTTTCCGATTGATGGGGTTGGATCAGATGAAGTATTGCAAAAGCAGGAAAAGCAACAGCAATTTATCAGAAGAGTTTATGGAAGTGCCTTTAAGACGAATGCTACTGGAAAAGCAAAAATAAAGCACTATGTTTCGAATGCTATTTATAAGATTGCAGGTCCAAAAAATATTGATAAAAAGAGAAATGACATATTTAGAAAAGTCAGTATTGAATCGAGCAATGAAATAGGTCTGGTTAGCTTTCTATTCAATAATAATCGACGAAATTACTGGAAGAAAGAATGGGTCTTGAATTGTACGAATGCTCCATTTGAATTCTTAAATGTTACGGTTCCGATAGCTGCTGACGAAGTCCTGACGAAAACATATGGTAACTGGCGAATGTTTGAAAAGGGAATGGCGATGCATAGCGGCATTGATTTTGATGTATCAAAGTCATATATGGAAGTTTTGAGAGACAAGTATCACTATGAAGAATTTAAATCATATAACAGTCAGAAAGGGAAAAAACTTGATTACGAAACTGAACGGGGGGGGGTACTACGCCCCATTGCTCCAAATGAAAATCAAACGATTTATGATATGCTACAGGGCATTGATAGAAGAGAAAATGATTTTACAAATGATGTGAAAGATATGCCATATGAGGAATTCCCGGAATGGTGCAAATTGCAGTATGAGTATGCAAATGGAAGGTTGCTTCCGGCTGGGTATGTGCCACAAAGTATTTATTGGCTGTATATTGATGGAGAACCTGTAGGTATTGGAAAAATACGTTGGAAACTTACAGAAACCTCACGAGAAGCAGGCGGTAATATTGGATATGCGATTTCAAGACAGTATCGCGGACATGGATATGGAACAATACTGTTAAAGTCACTTATTGATATTGCAAAATCTGGAAATTGTCCGGAGCTTTTGGCTACTGTGAAAAAATATAATTACGCATCAAAACGTGTGATGGAAAAATGTAGTGGAGAACTGGTAAGAGAAACAGACGAGCGTTGGTATTATAGGCTTGGATAAAATAAACGAAAGGGGGAGAAACAGTGGTCAAAGTAATTACCTATGGAACATACGATATGTTGCATAGAGGACATATTAGACTTCTTGAAAGAGCAAAAGCATTGGGTGATTATCTTATTGTTGGTGTCACAGCTGATGATTTTGATAAAACTCGAGGAAAGATTAATGTACAGCAATCTTTGATGGAGAGAATAGATGGAGTAAAGTCCACAGGATTGGCTGATGAAATTATTGTTGAGGAATATGAAGGGCAAAAAATAGATGACATCAAAAAGTATGATGTTGACATTTTTACGGTTGGCTCTGACTGGAAGGGTAAATTTGATTATCTGAATGAATATTGCAAAGTTGTCTATTTGGAAAGAACACAAGGTGTATCAAGTACAGAAATTAGAGAACAGAAGAGACAGCTTCGCATGGGACTGGTTGGTGAATCGAAATATTTGTGTAAATTACTCAAAGAGAGCACATATGTAAATGGATTGAGTATAGAGGCAATTTATTCTGATTCATTGGATGATGTGCCGGCTGAACTTAAAAAACTAAAGACGGTAACGGACAATTTAGACATTTTTATAAATACAGTTGATGCAGTTTATATTAGATCTTTTCCTACAAAACATTATGAGCAGATAAAAAAAGTATTAAATGCAGGAAAACATGTCTTATGTGAATCTCCTATTACACTAGATAAGCAGCAGTGTAAAGAACTCTTTGAATTGGCACAAGCAAAAGGCTGCATTCTGATGGAGGCAATAAAAACTGCGTATAATACTGCATTTTCACGTCTTGTACTGTTGGCTAAAAGTGGAAAAATTGGAGACATTGTATCCGTTGATGCTACCTGCACTAGTTTAAAAGAACTTGCGGCAAATGAAGTTGAAAAACTTACCGTATGGAATAGTGCGTTTGACTGGGGACCTACAGCTATGTTGCCGGTCTTTGAAATTTTAGGTACAAACTATAAGCTTAAAAGGATTGTAACACATTACATTGATAAAGAAAGAAATTTTGATGATTTTACAAAAATGGATTTCACATATGATAATGCGGTTGCATCAATTAAGGTTGGAATGGGAGTGAAGTCAGAAGGAGAACTGATTGTATCGGGTACCAAAGGATATATTTATGTTCCAGCTCCGTGGTGGAAAACAGACTATTTTGAACTACGTTATGAAAATGCAGCGGATAATCGGCGATATTTCTACCAGTTGGATGGGGAAGGAATTCGGTATGAATTAGTCGCTTTTGTACGAGCAATTGATAATGGCCGTATGGCACGATATATTGAAGAATATGTTTCTGAAGCGATTTCTTCGATTGTAAGTGATTTTCATAATGGTATAGATGTTATTGCAATTAAAAATTGAGGAGGATATAAAAATGTATTATTTGGATAGTAGGGTAGAAAATCTGTATAGAATTTTTGATCAGAATGCAAGAAAGGATTATCTTCGATTAGATTTGAATGAGAATCCTGGTGGTCTTCCGCAGGAGTTTATTGATGATGTTCTTAAAAATGTTACACCGCAGTTTGTTGCACAGTATCCGGAAACGTTACATTTCACTGAAGTTCTGGCGAATCATCTCGGAACGGATATTTCTCATATTTGCCTGACAAATGGTTCAGCAGAGGGCATCCGTTACATCATTCAGGCGTTTACCTCAGTAAATGGACGTATTGTCGGTGTTGTACCATCCTATTTTATGTTCCAGGTTTACTCTGAAATGTATGGACGTAATTTTGTAAAGGTTCCGTATAAAGAAGACCTAAGTATGGATGTTAACGATATTATTCGTGAAATGACGGATGATACACAGCTTTTAATTCTTTTGAATCCAAACAACCCGATGGGAAATGTATATTCGGATGATGAATTTGAATCTATTATGAAGGTTGCAAGACAAAAGCAGATTACAGTATTGGTTGATGAGGCCTATCATTATTTTTATCCGAAGACATTTATTAAATATGCATTGACAGAGGATCATGTGTTTATCACAAGAACATTCTCCAAGCTGTTCTCTATGGCTGGTTGCCGTCTGGGATACGTTGTTGGCTGGTCAGATGGCGTTAAAATGGTACAGAAGATGTGTACACCACATAACACGAACGCATTTGCTATGATGTTTGCAGAAAAAGTATTGACAACGCCGGGAATGCTTGATTCTCTGATTACAAATTTTAACGGTGGAAGAAAGTATCTTGTTAATTCTTTAGATAAAAATGGGTATCGTCATAAGGGAGAAGCAGGTAACTTCATTTTTATCGAACCTAAGACGGATGCACAGACTATCGTGGATAGAATGAAAGCAGAAAAGAAAATCTTGATTAAGGCTTATCCAAATGTTGGTGAGTTTGGTAATTGTTTGCGAGTGTCAATTGGTGAAGAGAAATATATGAAGCAATTTGTGGAAGCATTGCTTGAAATTGATCGATAATTTGTGAGGAGTACCTTTACCATCAGCACAAGCGCGTCTGGAACTTTGTGTATCGACTATACCTTTGAGTCTGGTGACAACAAGGCCGATATTTATGTGGATAGCGAGCTATATGAATCTCCTACCGTTACGTTCAACTATGACTTCTCTCAGAGACATATTCTTGGAGTCAGTGATGACTGTACAGTAGAGAAGGAAATTAGAGTTGTGTTCAATAGTAAAGAACAGGCAGATGGTTTCCGAGGAATGTGCTTTAGCTGGAAGTAACAATTTAGGCCGTGTGAGTAATCACACGGTAGCTGCTCAAAATTTGCACACCTCTCCGTGGTGAGCAGCAGGCAATGGTCTTATGACTGGATGAGATGTGAAGGAAAAGGTAGGGGTTCTACTATGAAGTTATATCATAAAGTTTTTAAGAGCCATGCTGATATGTCAGTATATCTTGCGAATATGGATCCACTTATCTCATATGACGAAGAACTTTTGAATCGTTTAACCAATGCCCGTAATACAGATGAGCTTTATGATGCAAAGTGCTCTATTTTGAGAGATTTTCGTGATATTTATGCTTTTGACGCAAGTGAAGCAGAATTTCCAGAGCCTATAGGACATTTTGACGACGAGGAAGAAAAGATCAAGTTTATCCGGAAGAAAATATTGCTGCAGGACATAGCTTTCTATCTTGGAAGTGTGTACAAAAAATACCATTCTATAATTTATCAAACGCATAATAGATTGCCAGAAATCGAATTGAAAAGACTGGCGATAGATTATAACGAGATATACCGGAAAGCAATGGAAGATTACATTGCGACACTCGTTACTGGGGGACAGCACGCCGTGACAGCCAGTTTCGTATTGCCATCACTGATTGAGCAAGGATTAGGAATGGCACTACAAAATAGAATGCTGTTCAAGTGCATAATGCAGTTGAACGATTTGACGGAAGAAGAAAAGAAAATAATTAAGCCGTTCTTGCACAATGATAAGGTACTTTTCTATGGGACAGAGAAATTTGCCATGGAAAAGTTATACCGACTCTTTGTGGAAAAAGGCGTCTTAAAGAATACCCCAGATAATGAAATGATATTGACGGGAGTGTGTCTAAAAGGAAAGAGAAAATTGACTCGGACGCTGGGCGGATTACTGAATAGCAATTTTGCGAAAGAAGAAATACGCCCGGAATATTTGGAACTTCTGAAAAATTTCTTTGTTGAACTCAATATTAGAAACTGCATCATGCATGGACTGGGAGAAACATTTGACTATCTTAACATTGGATTGGTAGCCATTATGTTCCAAATGCTGTGGGATATAGTTGAGTGCGAGATATTTAAGGATTAATAGCGAAAAAGGGGTGAATTGGATTTGACAATTAAGTTTTCAATGGATCGTATTAAAAATATGGATCAGCTCTATACATGGACACCTACTTATTCAGAGGAGCTTGGTTGTCCGGGTGAGGAAGAACATTATCATGGAACCGACTATTGCAAACAGGTTATTGCTGATGTGTTTGCTACTATGAATTGGGGGACGCAGAAATATCTTGGTTCGTTGGATCGCATTGCAAACGAAGTGTTTAATGTCAATTCAACTGAGGGGATAAATTATCGTATTGAGTTTGCAATCAATACATATGAGAAAAAAGCTGCAAGACTTGAGTGTACGATTACTGGGCTAGAAACGGAAAACTACGATCAAAGGCTTGAAGAATTAAAGATCGCTTTAAAAAATAGACTGGCTCCAGATTGGGAAGTGTGTACTTGGCTGGTTGATATGCAATCCGCACAGCTTTGCAAAGAAGCATACGAAAAGGCGTTTATTATTGAAAATAACCTTCGTGCTTTTGCAAGTAAAGTTTTGATTCATTTTCTTGGTGCGGATTGGCTTAGCAAGCCCGGTTTAGAAAAGCAGTCCGAGTCCGTAAAGAACTTAAAGGAAAAATTCACCCAGCGTGTGCCAGAATTTGATAATATCAACACAGATTTTCTGTCGATGACACTAGAAACTTTGTTTGGGGTTTTATTTGATAGCATTACATACAATACTGAATTTGTATTGAATAGAGACAAATATAATAAACTCTTCAATATGGCTTCTAAGAATGTAAGTGGACAGAACATTGCGGATTATATTAAATCTAAGCGAACTGTAGAAAAAAACATTTGGGATGATTTGTTCGTTCCGTTTATTGGTGAACCTGAAAAATTTAAGGATGTAGCGCATAAATTTATCGAAGATAGAAATCATGTTGCACACAGCAAAATTTTGTCATGGAATTCATATCAAGTCATTTTAAATGATTTTGAAAAAATGAATGAGCAGATACGGAACGCTGATGCCAAATTCGATATGGAAGAGACATCAGATGAAATATTAGACACGTGGAGTGCGGAGGAGAAAGCAGAAGAAGAGCAGGATGTAAGAGCGTACTATCGTGATCGTTTAGTAAGTGAAACTGGAATTGACATTCTGGATGAAAGCGATATAGAAAATCAATTTGATGAAACGCTCCACGACTTATATAGCGATGTCTTCAAACAGTATCATTTGGATGTACGCTATGAAATTTCTGATTTCCAGACACCGAATGAGGGAACTTGCTTTACAGTGACATCCCCAGTACTTGAGGACGGATCACTGCGAGTAGATGTTGTGGCAAATTATATCATTGATGACGAACTTGGCGAAGATAGTGTCTGCAAAATAGAATGCAGAGACGGGGAAGGAAAAACTATCTGTTCGGCAGAGATCAGCTTCCGTAATGGAAATGGCCATGAAGGAGAGGAAGGGCTTATGGAAGCTGATGAAGATTCTGAATATGATACTTCTGAACTAGAGGAACTTCGCGAAAAATTGTTCGAGTACATTGATGAAAAACTGAACCCATATCCTGAAAAGTTGGATGCGTATGTGTACGAAAATAAAGGCGATAACGCATGGACAGCAGATTTTGCTTGCAGCCAGTGTGGGAAATTTGGTGTCTCTATCCATGAGGAGTTTCTGCCAATTGGTCGTTGCTGCTATTGCGGTTGGGACAATGAACTGGAAAAGTGTGATCGATGTGGCCAATTGGTGGATGTAGACGTTTTAGAAAACGGACTTTGCCCGTCCTGTTCGGCATACATTGATAAGCAGTAAGCAAAAGGAATATATGCAGGTATCTAAAGAGGAAGGAAAAAGGGAGGCAGTAATATGGACCAAGAATTATTCAACCCGCAATCGTCGTCCGTGACCTCCTCCCGAATCCTGTACACACCGTCCACGTTTGCACGGACATCGTTACTGCATCTGCAGGAGATCGGATCGCTGCAGGCCATCCATCAGCATACATCGACCAGAACGAACCTGACCTCGTTCCTTTGCTTCGTGGTTCTGTCTGGCGAGGGGACACTTTCCTATGAGGAACAGACTTATCAGCTGGGTGAGGGAGACTGCGTGTTCATTGATTGTCGGAAAGCATATAGCCATTCAACTTCGGACAATCTCTGGTCGCTCCAATGGTGCCATTTCTATGCACCATCCCTTCCGGCTGTGTATGAAAAATACAAGGAGCGTGGAGGTCTGCCTGTGTTCCACCCGGCGGATATTGAACCGTTCACTACACTACTGACGGATATCTACGATTTGGCATCATCTTCCGATTACATACGGGATATGCGAATCAACGAGAAGCTGGGAAGTCTATTGACTCTCTTAATGGAACAGTCTTGGCATCCAGAGAGTATGACTGTGGTAAGTGCAAAATAATTCGACGGATTGTGTTGCCCTAAAAAATATCCCATAATAA
>ERZ1673703.212-NODE-212-length-81577-cov-38.443721_pt1 | contig 81577 bp, 95 predicted proteins | sample MGYA00580233_ERZ1673703 | MGnify/ENA primary metagenome ERZ1673703 (study PRJEB41218, sample SAMN15661748) | gut metagenome | host: Homo sapiens | place: Canada: London | collected 2015-08-20/2019-03-30 | study: EMG produced TPA metagenomics assembly of... | reverse complement strand
CATATTTCTGACTTATTATCTATAAAATATTGAGTAATAATCGGTTGTAAATACTATAATTGTATTCTGCTAGTTTACGTCATATCATTTATAGAGCAATATATCATTCATCTCTGCTGCATTGCAGTTCAATGCCTGCTGATTCTATATCTGCTCCCATTGGCGGATTCCGTTTGGAAAGCCGGAGCTCTATTTTCTCAATGCAAGGGAATTGGTCAAAGAGTTTTTGTATAATCCGTCCGCTGACATGCTCCAGTAACTTTGACGGAATAGCCATTTCATTTTTTATCACTTGATGTACTTCAGCATAGTTGACAGTGTCGGCAACCTCATCTGTCCGGGCAGCTTTGCTGATATCCACTTTCAGTTTCAGGTCAATGAGATATTCATTTCCAATCAGATTTTCTTGCGGTGCGACTCCATGATAGGCGTAACAACGAATTTCCTTCAAAAGGATATAGCTACTGTTTATCTTCATATACTGTCTTTTTAGTGTGATCTTGTTTGACTTTTAACAGGTCTTTCTGTGCAACCATTTGTGGAATCACTTTAAGAAAGACGGGTGTGAGCAGAAGGCAGATGCTTAATGTTATAAGCAGAAGTGCGCTTGCTTGTGCCCAACTATTGTGAATATAACGGCTGACTAATGGACCTAAAAAATGAAGTATCGGGCCATGAATACTCAAGGTGATGATTGAATATCGTCCCAAGTAAGAAACAACCTTTATCTTTTTCACTTTTTTGCAAAGTAACATAATCATAAATATTCCTGCAAACGCAGCGATATATACTTGAAAAATATTTCCCGCATAATTGTTGGTACGCATACCCAATGTGGTAGCGGTAAAGTACATTACCACCAGTGCCAATACAATAAAAACCGGTATCAGTTTGTCGAAACGATGGCTGGGATATAGAAAGAAATTATACCGTCGGATCCAGAAACCGGCCACATAGAAGGGGAGGGCAGTCATGGAAACATCTATATACAGGGGTAACTCTATCTGTAATTTTCCGAGATAAAATCCTGCGCAACCAATCAGGATTGTCACAGCGAACATGACAGGCAGATGCTTTTCGCGCAGAAAGTGAATTAGATAAAACAGGATGTTGCAATTGAATAATGCGAGTAGAAACCAGATCGGTGGATTGAACTTGATAAGGTCGTGTCCATGAAATACAACCAAGAGTTCATTCCACGACACAGGCAGTTGAAATACCCCCGGAGCAATCTTCCAAACAATGTATTTCATTAGAAATGCACTTAGATAGAAGAAAAGAAAAGGAATAATCAATTTGTTTATTTTTCGTAGGATGAATCCGAGCAGGCCTTCGTATGATTTGAAAAACACTCCCGAGATAAGGAAGTAAAGCGGCATGCGGAAACAGGATAACATCGAATTCGTATCCAGTTGTTCGAAGGCCCCTCCAACGTGTGCCATTACCACAAGGATAATGCAGACTCCTTTGGTTAAGTCCACAAAATCGATACGTCTGCTCTGGTTGCCTTCCATTATCTCTTTTAATTTCTCTTTTTCGGCGCAAAGATACTTTATAAATCGGAATAAAAAGAGGAACATTGAAAAAATAAACGAATGATGCGAAAAGCGAAAAAGTATGATATATAGTAATGATATTATTGCGAAAAAAATGGTTGACTATGTTTTGAAACTCCTTATTTTACCTCTGTTATCAATATATCCTTGAAAAACGAATGACGCGGATCACATAGATTTTTAGCGTTCTTAATCTAGTGTTATCCGCGTCGGTAGTGTCCGGAAAATATCCTTTTTGAAAGTTACTTGTACCTTTTATTCTATTTATTCAGATCTCTTCCTGTGTATTTAATCAATTCGCTAATCTTATCATTAAGTGTTTTTGCTTTCATCAACTGTTCCAGAGTGAGATGCATCCGGTATCTCCAGTAGTTTCGTGGATTGGATGGAACATTAATTCGCTCTTCCGCCACATTCGGATTTCTCCATTTCCCGTCTATCGATAACCAATCCTGGAAAGACAAGATACAGAGAATGGAATTACTGTTGAGATGGTTGCGTACGATTTCCTCGCACAACTCCGGGGTGGCAGTTGTCGGTGCAACTCCATAATGTCCTAACGTTGCATTATAGTAACGTTGGGTCTGTTGATAATCTTCTTCCCACCAGCCACGCAACGTAGACATATCGTGAGTGGAGATTGTGCAGACAGACCGGTACGGATACTCATTTAAATGCCCGAATTCATGCATCGGATTCTTAGGCATCCGCTGAATTTCCAGACTAAGAATCCGGAGATCATTCATCACCGACGACACACAAGCAGGAATCATCCCCAAATCTTCTCCACAAACCAACATGCGGGTTGATTGTGTCAGTTGAGGTAACTTCTTCATAGCCTGTTGATACCAGAACTCGTTGTGCCGGTGATAATAATACTGGTCGTATAGTCTGTTAAACGCATTTTTCTCTTCTTCGTTCAGCGACCGGAATACGAAATCCCGTTGCACACCGATGCGCGGGTGGTATTTACCTTCCTCTTTCTTATCCGCAACAAATAAGACGTTGCTGATTAATGAATAAAGCCCTTCCCGAATCCACACACTATCTTCATCATTTCTACCGGCGAAGAATTGCTCTACCTCCCGTTGTGTTTCGAATCCCGGTTTCATCCGATAAAGTCCGGAGTTATCAACCGATTCAAGGAAATCCTGTTTGACTAAATGGGTATGCGGTCCGAACAACTGTCCGAGGAAAGATTCATGGATGAATGGTAGCAGATATTCATCCCGGAACGTTAGACCATAACTTTCGATTTCTTCCCGGCTCATCGGTAAAGAAGGATCAAACTGACCTAACAATCCGTGTACAGCGTGCATTGGTATTTCCCAAATACGGAAGAACCCGAGGATATGATCGATCCGGTAAGCATCGAAGTATTCCGCCATTTTCTGAAAACGCTTCATCCACCAGCGGTATCCGTCTTTTTCCATGACATCCCAGTTGTATGTGGGGAATCCCCAGTTTTGCCCGTTGATCGAGAAATCATCGGGCGGAGCACCCGCTTGTCCGTCGAGATTGAAGTAATGGGGTTCTGTCCAGGCTTCCACGCTGTTGCGGCTGATGCCAATCGGAATATCCCCCTTTAATACGACACCGTGTTGGCGGGCATATTCGGTTGCAGACAACAACTGTAGATGCAGATGATACTGGATATAATAATACAACGAGATATGAGGATAATCTGCCGTTCTCGGTTGGCACATTTTTTCTATATCTTCCGCTTGGTAAACAGAGTGTCTCGGCCATTTGCGGAAATTGGGCGTTTTGTAGGCGTCGCGCAGATAACTAAAGACTGCATAAGGTTGCAGCCATTCCTTGTTCGTTTCAAAGAAATCTTTGAAACCTTTGGAAGCCAATACCTTTTCTCCTTCCTGTCGGAACAGTAAGTTGAAAAACTCCCATTTAGTTTGGTTGACCGCTTCGTAGTCAATAGCAGGGAGGCTGTTCAGTTCCTTTTGTTTCTTGCTGAATTTCGATGCCGCTTCTTTATCTTTCAGAGTTCCCATTTGCCTGATATCCGCATACATCGGATGGAAAGCATAAATAGAAATGCTGTTATAAGGATAAGAGTCCGTCCATGCATGAGTCATGGTGGTGTCGTTGACCGGTAAAATCTGAATAACTTTCTGGCGAGTATTTACTGCCCAGTCTACCATACGTTTCAAGTCGCCGAAATCACCTACTCCGAAACTTTTCTCTGATTTTAAAGAAAATACGGGTATAGCGATTCCTGCCCCTTTCCATGCGGGAATGTCGAAATAAACATATCGGTCGGAAATCACGAGCGTTTCGTTGGTTTTCAGTTCCGGGTCTGCCAGATAGCGGTTAGGGTTTTTCTCCCAGCAGTCTGCTTTCTTTTCCTGTTTGTTGTAGAGGATGAATTTATATTCCAGCGGATATTTTAGTTTGCTGGCGTCCAGTTCTATCTGCCATTCCGGGAAATTGGTATCACTCATCAACACCGCTTTCTCCGGGTCCCAGTGACCTAATGATTTCTGGTTGCCACAAATTGCCAGACAATAATCTTTGTTGATACGTGGGGCGTAGGCCTTGATAACCAGTCCCTTCTTATATCTTTGCGGGATATTCTCTTTTTCAGGATGTGCCAGTAAGGCTTCTGTAAAAGCAGAACTATAAAGATACAGTTGTTCCGGAATATTTTTCCAGCAATCATTGATTCTGTATATCTTTCTGGAGCTGCCTGATAAGAAAATAGATCTCGAAAAACTGTCCCATTCCTTGCGGATAACTATTCCGTTTTGCTCTATCTGATAGCTATAATTGATAGTCATCCCTTCTTGAGGGACTTCAAGCTCAAGTTCTGCCGTCCAATAGATACCATCGGTGGTGTGTAAAGGAATTGATTCCGGAAATAAGCCGGAAATCCTTACTTCTTCTCCCCAATTGGTGCGGTATTCAATATTAAATGATAGAATCATATATATTAGATTTTGATTGTATATGTAAGACACTGCAAGTATAAGACATTTTTTTGAATAAAAAATAAAAGGAGCCGCACCGGACTCCTTTTAATCTTTTGTTTATATATTAATTAACATACGTAGGATTATTATCCACATCTGGAAGCGCCGCAAGTAGTACAAATCAGACAGCCTTCCTGATAAACCAATGTCTCGTTGCCACAGTTCGGGCACTTCTTACCTTTGGCTTCCGTTCCATCCTGAATATACTTCTTCAATGCACGTTCTACACCGTTTTTCCAAGTGTTGATACTTTCACTGTTCAATTGCAGAGAGCCAACCAGTTTGATAACCTGTTCAATCGGCATCCGGTAGCGAAGCACGCCGGAAATCAATTTTGCATAGTTCCAGTATTCCTTGTTGAACTTCTCTGACAATCCTTCAATGGTCGTCTTATATCCGCGTTTGTTCTCGAATTGGAAGTCGTAACGTTTGGTACCGTCTTCATCCACATTTTTGATGATACGTCCGCAAGTTACGCTCTTAGGCAGCAAGATACCTTCGTCGTCATCTTGCAAACCAGTGAATATTTCATAAGGGTGTCCGTCCAATAATCCGACAAAAGCTACCCATTTTTCCTTGTTGTTCTGGAAACGGACAACGTCTGCTTCCAATATTCTCGGACGTACCTCTACAACCGTAGGCGGTTTGCAAGGAGGAAGTCCTTCTTTCTTGTCTTTATCCGATTTCGTAGAGATCAGCACTCCGGAGCGTGAACCGTCGCGATATACGGTACAACCTTTACAGCCGGATTTCCATGCCTCTACATACAGGCGGTTTACTAAATCCTCGTCCACATCGTTCGGCAGATTGATGGTTACGCTGATAGAGTGGTCTACCCATTTCTGGATTCTTCCCTGCATCTTCACTTTCATCAACCAGTCGACATCGTTAGAAGTCGCTTTGTAATAAGGAGATTTGGCAACCAGTTCGTCAATCTCTTCTTGGGTGTAACGTCTAGCCGGATCGTATCCGTTAGCTTCCATCCAGGTAACAAATTTATGATGGAATACGATGTATTCTTCGAATGCGTCCCCTGTTTCGTCTACAAAGTCTACATGCACATTCGTATCGTTCGGGTTCACTTTTCTTCTACGTTTGTAAACAGGCAGGAATACAGGCTCGATACCCGAAGTGGTCTGCGTCATCAAACTGGTTGTTCCGGTTGGAGCAATCGTCAGGCAGGCAATGTTACGGCGACCATATTTCTTCATGTCCTCATACAGTTTCGGGTCGGCTGCTGCCAGGCGTTGGATGAACGGATTGTTCTGTTCACGTTCGCTATTGTATATTTCGAAGGCACCGCGTTCTTTGGCCATTTCCACTGAAGAACGATAGGCACCGAGAGCTACTGTCTTGTGTACTTTTTCAGAGAATTCCGTTGCTTCTTCCGTTCCGTAGCGCAATCCTAAAGCAGCAAGCATATCACCTTCTGCAGTGATACCTACGCCGGTACGACGACCTTGTCCGCTCTTCTTGTAGATTTTCTCCCAAAGTGCACGTTCCGCATGTTTCACTTCTTCGTTTTCCGGATCTTCGTCAATCTTGGTCATGATACGTTCGATCTTCTCTAGTTCGAGGTCGATAATATCATCCATGATCCGTTGAGCGAGAGCCACGTGTTTTTGGAACAGGTCGAAATCAAAATAAGCATCCGGTTTGAACGGATTTACCACATAAGAATATAGATTGATAGCCAGTAAGCGGCAAGAATCGTAAGGACATAGAGGAATTTCTCCGCATGGGTTGGTAGATACCGTTCTGTAACCCAGGTCTGCATAGCAATCAGGCACAGATTCACGGATAATCGTATCCCAGAACAAAACGCCCGGTTCTGCCGATTTCCATGCATTGTGAACGATTTTCTTCCACAAGGTAGAAGCGTCGATTTCCTTGGTGAATGTAGGTTGGGCAGAGTCGATAGGATATTGCTGTACATACGGCTTTTCGTCTACGGCAGCCTGCATGAAAGCGTCGTCCAACTTGACAGAAACGTTTGCTCCGGTCACTTTACCTTCGGTCATCTTGGCATCAATGAATGCTTCCGAATCCGGATGCTTGATAGACACGCTCAACATCAATGCACCGCGACGTCCGTCTTGAGCTACTTCACGAGTGGAATTCGAATATCGTTCCATGAACGGAACAAGACCGGTAGAAGTCAACGCCGAGTTTTTAACGGGAGAACCTTTCGGACGGATGTGTGATAAGTCGTGACCTACACCACCGCGTCTTTTCATTAGTTGTACCTGTTCTTCGTCGATTTTGATAATAGCGCCATAAGAGTCGGCTGCACCGTCCACTCCGATAACGAAGCAGTTGGATAGTGAAGCAACCTGGTAGTCGTTACCGATTCCTGTCATCGGGCTACCTTGGGGGACGATGTACTTGAAGTGATCCAGTAAATCATACAGTTCTTTTGCTGTCAACGCATTCGGATACTTCGATTCTACGCGTGCCACTTCATTTGCAATTCTCCAATGCATGTCTTCCGGGGATTTTTCATAGATATTACCGAAAGAATCCTTTACTGCGTATTTGTTTACCCAAACCCTTGCAGCAAGCTCGTCGCCTTGAAAATATCGTAAAGATTCTTCATAGGCTTCGTCGTAAGAATAAATCTGTTTTTCCACGATTCAATTTGTGTTAAATCTCGTTTTTAATAAGTAATATGTAGAAGTTTACTTATCGTTAACAAATGTAGGCGCAAAGCTAAGAATGTTTTTTCATCTATCAAAATAAAAATGAATTAATTTATTAACAGGTTGCAAGTTTTCCATTTGTTTATGCTAAGTATTTGATAAACAGTTAGAATTGAATTTTGTTCAAAGGTTAAAGTTCTCCAAAAAGAAAACTATTCTATTCCACTAGTGTGGTGGATTATTTTTTTCTTTTTATATCTTTGCAAAAAAAAGATATGTTTGAAACCGTAAAGAACAGAAGAACTATCCGGAAATATCTGCCTAAAGATATAAATCCGAGTTTGTTAAATGATTTGCTTGAAACCTCTTTCCGTGCTTCTACGATGGGTGGGATGCAACTTTATAGTGTGATTGTGACTCGCGATGCGGAAATGAAGGAGAAACTTTCGCCTGCTCATTTCAATCAGCCGATGGTAAAAAATGCTCCGGTCGTATTGACTTTTTGTGCTGATTTCCGTCGTTTCAGCAAATGGTGTGAACAGCGGAAAGCAGTGCCGGGCTACGATAATTTAATGTCTTTTATGAATGCGTCTATGGATACTTTGCTTGTTGCGCAGACTTTTTGTACGCTGGCGGAAGAAGCAGGACTCGGCATTTGTTATTTGGGAACTACCACTTATAATCCTCAAATGATTATTGATACTCTCCAACTCCCCGAACTGGTATTCCCTCTCACCACAATAACGGTAGGCTATCCGGATGGTATTCCCGCACAAGTAGACCGTTTGCCTTTGGAAGCTGCCGTGCACGATGAAAAATATCACGACTATACACCGGAAGAAATAGATAAACTCTATGCCTACAAAGAATCATTGCCGGAAAACAAGCAGTTTATCGAAGAAAATAAAAAAGAAACATTGGCTCAAGTCTTTACGGACGTGCGTTACACAAAGAAAGATAACGAATTTATGTCCGAAAATCTATTGAAAGTACTTCGCCAGCAAGGATTCTTGAAATAAGTATTAAGTATTTTTCAAGTATTAAGTATAAAGTATTAAGTATTACCCTGGTGCGAAACCGCATAATAAAGCCTGTCCGCATGGATAATACTTAATACTTAATACTTAATACTTAATTTCAGTTTCTCTTTTTCAGTAACGATTCTATTTCCTGTACTTCTGCACTAAAGCTTTTGTCCACCTCCAATTGTCCTTTTACGGTTTTGCAGGCGTGAAGTACCGTTGCATGGTCTTTGTTACCGATAAACTTACCTATCTTAGAAGTTGAAAAGTCTGTGTGGTTTTTAGCCAGATACATGGCGATCTGTCGTGCTTGAACGACTTCCCTTTTTCTGGATTTTGTATGTATGGCAGACGGTTCCAGAACAAAATGTTTGCATACCACTTTGAGGATATCATCGATGGTAACCGCTTTTGTTTCGTTATGAACCACGCCATGTACAATGTGTTGTGCCAAATCCAAATCTATTTCTTTGTTGAAAATAGTGGAACGAGCCATGATAGCAATGACGATACCTTCCAGATCGCGTACACTTTCATTCACATTTTCGGCAATATAATCGATCACTTCCGGCGGGAATTGTAATCCGTCGCGGTGTATCTTGTTGCGTAGAATGTTTTTGCGAAGTTCTACTGTCGGCTTTTCAAGCTCGGCTACCATACCCCATTTGAAACGGGTCAGGAGGCGTTCTTCAATACCTTGCAACAATACAGGAGCACGGTCTGAAGTTAATATGAGCTGTTTGCCGTTCTGGTGTAAATGATTGAAGATATGGAAGAAGTTGTTTTGAGTCTTGGTGACACCGGCAAACTCCTGAATATCATCAATGATTAATACATCAATCGTCTGGTAAAAGTTAATAAAGTCGTTGGTCGTGTTATTGCGTACAGAATCCGTATATTGTACCTGGAACAAATGTGCCGAAACGTACAATACTCTTTTCTCTGGATAAATTTCTTTGATTTTCGTGCCTATTGCGTTTGCCAGGTGCGTCTTTCCTACTCCGGATGCTCCATAAAGGAATAACGGGTTGAAAGCAGTCCCTCCCGGTTTTTGCGCTACGGCTTCCGCCACACTTCTTGAAAGTTTATTGCTGTATCCTTCAATGAAGTTCTCAAAATTATAATTGGGATTCAAATGCGGGTCCAAATCCTGAACGGCAGGGGCCTGTAGGAAGCTGGGAGCTTTGTTTCCTCCGATTATGCTTTTGGGAGTAACAGCCGTAGAACGATTGCTTGCTTCGAGATTCACGGTTTGATTCGGAATCGAAGTCTTGTCCACCATGACATTGTACATCAACTTGGTTCCTTCGCCAATGACCTTATATAATGTCTTACGTATAAGATCTACGAATCTCTCTTCCAGTATTTCATAGAAAAACTGGCTCGGGATCTGTAAGATCAACGTTTTGTCCTCATATTTCAACGGAACAATAGGGGCAAACCAAGTATTATATGTCGTCTCGGGAACATTGTCTTTAATAACGTCGAGACAGCGGTTCCAAAGTACGACATGATTTGATTCAATCATAGTAACTTTTAATACATTTATTAATTAAGCAAAACTTCTACGTTTGCAAAATTGGGAATCTTATTCGGAAAAAACAAATCTATTTTTTTCTTGTTTTTTTCATGCTAACAATAATGTGTTTACTTTCAATGACTTATGCGTTTGTTGTCGGATACACTCTGTTTACCCTCTCTTGCAGTTTTGTAAGTATCTGTATGTTAATGTCTTATATATATAATTTTAGCCTTTTTTCTCACTTTTGTACGTTTGTACGGGAATATTATTTCGGTTTGTAGATAGACATTTGAAGAGCAATCTACTTTCTTTTGAAAGCCCTTCGTTATTTAGATAAAATCTATATAACGATAATTTGCTACTTGTCTTTCTTGCCGAATAATGAGAAGTGAACGTACCGTTTCGGATGCTCTTTCAGGTCTTCTAATAAGCTGGCTGCATTTTCAGTTGTTGCATTCAGATTATTGTATAAAGTCGGGTCGTTGAAGAGCAGTCCGATAGTGTTATCTTTGCTGTTTAATTTTTCTGTAAGTATTTTTACGTTAGCCAGCGTTTCGTCTATTTTTTTGAAAGTGGCTGCATAGTCTACTTCTTTCAAATTTCCGCTGATGACAACGAAGTTGTCTCCGATGGTGTTCAGTTTACTGGTGAGTTGAGGTATGTCATTACTCATCAGCCCTTTTACCTGCGAACTGACTACTGCCAGGTTGGCGGTTGTCTTCTCTATCGAGTGCAGGGTGGCAGGGATGCTCTTGTCTCCTAATATATTGTTCAGAGAGATGAGGATAGAATCCAGTTTCGGAAGCATTTCTTCTACCTTGGGGATCAGTTTCGCTGCGCTTTCCATCATTCCGTTGTTCAGTGTGCCGGGGATCGTATCTCCTACGGCATATTTTTCGCGCGGGTTGTTTGCCAGAAGAATATTCATGCGTACGCCTCCCATAAGTTCGGATACAAGCTCGGCACTACTTCCTTTGGGAATCCGCAGTTCCGTGTCCAGTTCCACTTCGACAATTACATTTCCGGGTTTGGCATAATCATAATAGATGTCACGCACGATACCTACACGAACACCGTCGGCAAATACCGGGCTTGATTTGGTGAGTCCGTTTACGTTTTCAAATTTGGCATAGAAATAGCTGGAAGGTTGAAACATGTGTATACCTTTCAGCCAGTTAATTCCGTATATAAGCACACATAGTGCAACGATACCTGCAATACCTATTCTGACTTCTTTTGTAATGTACTTCATTTTATCTTTTTATTTATTTCTTCTTTTTTTGAATTCGGCAATCGCTTCATTGACGTTCATTTTCTCGCCGTTCCGGAAAGCGATGATAAAGGCGTCTTTGAATTGTGCCGTAATGGTGCGCTTCGTACGCAACACCTTGTTATAATCGGAGGAGGCTCCATACGTATATTTGTATATTCCCCCTTCCTTATAATAATCTACCTCTTTCAGTCCTTTCAGCCGTTTGTCGTTTTTGGCGAGAGGTTTGGAAGAAGTAAGTATCTGTATCTTAAACGTAATTTCACTGTCATTGGTTGCACTCTCTACTACAATTGGGCGTTTCGGTGCTGTTTTTGCTGTCGCGGCAGGTTTTGTTTTTGCTTCGGCCAATAGCTTTTCCTGTTGGGGAGCTGTGTTCACGCTTTCGGTATCCTTTTGGGCAATTGCCGGGGCGTTGTCTTCTTCCTGTTCGGTTGGGACGATTGTTTTGCTGACTCCCGTTAGGCGCAGTTCATGTTCTCTCTTATAATTTAAGAAAGCACGGTAGATGCCTTTTGCCATGGTGCCGGCCCCTTCTTCGGAATTCAGATAGCGCTCCTCTTCGGGCGTAGAGATAAATCCTAGTTCTATCAGAATGCTCGGCATGGCACTCGCTTTTAAGACAAGGAATCCGGCTTGATGCACTCCACGGTCTGCTCTTCTACAAGTTTGGCGAAATTGTTTCTGCATCAGCGAAGCCAGGTGTACACTCTGCTCCATGTATTTATCTTGCATGAATTCAAATATAATATATGACTCGGCAGAGTTCGGGTTGAAACCGGCATATCTTGTTTTGTAGTCACTTTCGTAGAGGATTACGGAGTTCTCTCGCTTGGCAACTTCCAGATTAGCGTCTGATTTGGCCAAACCCAGTGTCCAGGTTGAAGCACCTTTTGCGGTACGGTTGTTAGCCAGTGCGTTGGTGTGAATGGAAATAAAGAGGTCAGCCTTCGCGTTGTTCGCAATTTCTGCGCGTCGGTCTAAAGGGATGAATACATCTTTGCTACGAGTGTAAATCACTTTGACGTCGTCGCAATTCCTTTTAATCAGATTTCCCACTTTCAGGGCGACGTTCAGATTGATATTTTTCTCTTTCGAGATTTTGCCGATGGCGCCCGGATCATGTCCGCCATGTCCTGCGTCGATAACTACTACAAAATCCTTCCCCCATAAGTGGTTAGTACATGAGGGTAGAAAAAGTAGCCAGAGGCAAATGAATATGTATAATATGTACGGTCTATTCAGTTTCATATCTATAATACGGTGCAAATGTAGTAGAAATTTGTAGAAAACTCATTATTTGCCATTAAGTTTTGTGTTTTTTTCGGTTTAATGGTAGCTTTTTTCCTGAAATCTCCGTTACTTTGTGCTTCGAAGTTAAAATGTACGATGATGCTTAAGTTTTTGAAGAATTGGACGTTACCTATTGCTATGCTGGTAGGTGCTATAGGTTATCCGCTGTTTATCAGCCTTTCTTTTCTGACTCCCTATCTTATTTTTACGATGTTGCTATTGACCTTCTGTAAGGTATCTCCTCGTGATTTGAAGCCTAAACCTCTCCATTTGTGGTTGTTATTGATTCAGATTGGCGGAGCGTTGGCTGCTTATTTGTTGCTTTATCGCTTTGATAAAATAGTAGCAGAGGGAGTGATGGTTTGTATTATTTGTCCTACGGCTACGGCTGCTGCGGTGATTACTTCCAAGTTGGGTGGGAGTGCAGCCAGTCTGACTACTTATACATTGATAGCAAATATCGGTGCGGCTATTGCTGTGCCTATTCTTTTTCCTTTGGTGGAGGTGCATCCTGATGTCACTTTTTGGGAGGCGTTTCTTGTTATTTTAGGTAAGGTATTTCCGTTGTTGATTTGTCCTTTTTTGGCTGCCTGGTTGTTGAGTAAGTGTTTGCCAAAGGTGCATCAGAAGTTATTGGGCTATCATGAACTTGCTTTTTATTTGTGGGCTGTATCTTTAGCTATCGTAACAGCGCAGACGTTGTATTCCTTGCTCAATGACCCAGCGGATGGTTTTACGGAAATCATGATTGCTGTCGGAGCACTGATTGCTTGCTGTTTGCAGTTCTTTTTGGGGAAGACAATCGGCTCAATTTATAATGACCGTATCAGTGGCGGGCAGGCGTTGGGACAAAAGAATACGATTTTGGCTATTTGGATGGCACATACTTATTTGAATCCATTGTCTTCTGTGGCTCCCGGTTCGTATGTGTTGTGGCAGAATATTATTAATTCGTGGCAGTTGTGGAAAAAGAGAAAGAAAGAGGCTGAGATTTCTGCATAATACTAAAAAACTGAGATTGAAATTAAGGGCAAATGTGGTGGAGCAAAAGATATTTGAAATAGAAGACTTAAAAGAACTGGAAGAATTTTTGCAGTCTCAATCAGAAATAGAACAGTTGCGCGAACGCTTGTTTGCCGAGTTTCTGAAATATGCGGATTATAAAAATGCCGGAGAATGGAATAAAGCCGTTCGCCTTTGCGAGAGTCTGGCTATTATCGGCTGGGGAAATCACGAACCCGTCGAAGCATTGAGAGGACAATTCTTTAATGGAAATCCCGCGACTTGTTTTCAAAATAAATTTGGAGAAACTCGTTTTGTCGATGCCATTTGGTCGAAAAGAGTCAACGGTTTTACTATGGAGCAGGGAAGGACAAGTTATTGTTTCAGTCCTGACGACCCGAATCAAAAGCAATCCGTATTTTGGGAATATGAGATAAAGGAAGATATACAGGATATAAGGCTTGAAAGCCAGAGAAACTGGATTCCTAAAAATCCGGTTTGGATAAAGCGGACAATTGGTAACTGCTATGAAAACTCCAAGGTAGTAATCGAGAGCGTTGACAAAGAACTGAAACCGGAGTTGGATAGAAGGATGCGCCCCGAAATATACGGACGTGCTATTAATCGAATTATAATTAATTGTTCGTATAGTTATTATGACCACGACCATTGTAAAACAAACTATATCATAGCCGATGAAAAGTTGAAATTGAAACAAAAAGATTTCTATCGGACACTGCTCACTATGTTTACCAGGCAAGAAATAGAGAAGAACGGATATTTCCTTCGCAATCGTTTTGAATTTGGACCATTCAGGGCAGATACCGGGAAAATTAGAATCGGACTAAACCTTGAAAAAGAATTCAGCGAATTAAGTCATTCCGAACAGAGGTTAAAGCTAAGTGAATATATTCTGTTTGCTTTAAACCACGTAACTGACAAGCTAAAAAAGAAGAAGCTGGATTATGACTTCGACTTGATGCTTGAAGATTTTAATTCAATACTAACCGAGTGGAAAGCATGAAAGATATAATAGAGTTATTACAAAACGAAAGAACAAAAACAGTTGACGCTTTAAAACAAGGCGAGCAGGATAAGTTATCTCATCTTCAACAGTTAGACAAGGCTTTAGGCTGGCTGAAAGTCGTTGAAGATAATGAGTTGGCAACTGTAGGGAGCTATAAGATTCATAGATTGCCTGATCCACGCTCTGGCTTCTCTTATTATCATTTAATGATAGACAACGAAAGTGGCGATCCGAAAGATTGGACGGAGTACAAACCCGATAATCAGTCATTGGAACTCTGCTTTGATGATATTATAATAACACGAAAGTAATCTTTTACGTCAGTTATATTTTAGAACTGGTTCTTTTTTGTTATCTTTGCGTCGAAACATTGTAACACACAAAGAAAACATGAAAAATAAAGCCGTTGTAGTCCTTGTTATTTTAGGAAGTTTGATTATATCGATATTTGCAGGTTGCCGACAATCTCCTTTGAAATACATTCCCCCGACAATAGATTCTGTCAATAACGATAAAAGCAGGATGGGGTTGAACGGAAAAGTCAAAACGTTGGATATCTATTATTATCGTCCGGAAAATACATCGTCTTTCTTTTCGACGAAATTCAAAAAAGGCGAGAAATGGGAAGAGGACGGAATACATCACTACCATTTTCATTTCAATATCGACGGCAATCTTGCTCAATGCAACGAGTACGATAAACAAGAAAATATTATCCGAAAGACCGATTATACCTATGAGACTTGGGGACATACATCTACACTTAGCTTTCCGAAAACTAACAGTACGATTGTCAGTAAGTATAATACTGACGGGAAACTACTGGAAATTGTGTATAGTGATTCCCATGGGGAGATAAATACTTATGACGACAGGGGAAATCTTATCCGAACCAAACAGATTGACGGCACGATTGACAAACCGGCTATGATCGAATATGATTATAACGAACATGATTTGTTGGTAGAGAAGAGGGAATATTATAATATAGGGGAATTATCGGGAAAAACAGTCTATGAGTATGATACAAATGGCTTGTTGGCGCAGACCCAAGTGTATGATTTGTTGAGTCGTGATAGGCCGGAAACGCATTTCATCTATGAATACAGTGACAGTAACCGCGTTGTGGAAAAATATAGGATTGACGATGAAGGTAATAAAGAGTTAGAGTCTTGGTGTAAACGTGAATATTATCCGAATGGTAAACTGAAAACCGTTGTTCGTAATAGTATCGTGCAAGAGAAATACGATGAACAAGGACGGCCGATTGACGAGCGGCCAGGATTTGAAATACTCTACAAAGACTTCCAAGACTACGGCTGTGATGCGAATGGTAACTGGATTGAAACAAAGAATTTTAAAGATTATGTTGATTTTGGTACGGGGCTCGGTCGTATATTAAAACCTTATGTCGAGCGTATCTTTACTTATTACGAAGAATAAAAACTTAAAATTGAACAATATGCACACAAACACACCCACATAGCAAGCGGTAAGATTCCAGAAATCATAGTAACATTGTTAGTGCATACTAAAAAAAAGAAAACGATGGGAAAAGTAATGAAAGTATTCAAGACACTGATGAACGAGTTGTTTGGAACTAAGAGAGAGTATAAAGTGGAAGGTTTGGGCATCTTTACCTGTAAGGTTTGTGATTGGTGGCGAGATAAATGTTACCTTTGGAGTGGTGCAGTGCAATTGCCTTTTTACTCGGTAGAAACTCTTGTTTTGATAGAAGGGGACGCTTCTGCTCCGTTCTCCAGGCAATTATTGGAATTACAGGTGCTATTGCAGAACTGGGTACCTATGGCAGAACAACTAGATAGCATGCTGTCCAGCAAAAGCCAGCAGAAACATAAAGAAAAAATATACGGATCCTGGCAGGATGATTTTTATCCCTATACGATCGTGCCGGCTGTACTATATAGTGACAGTTGGGAGATTGTGTTTTACAGGAATAGTGGTGTAAATTATAATTTCACTGTTTTTTGGAAAGAAAACAAAATACAAGATTTACATTTGGGAGGTTTTTGAATCCTCCCTTTACTTATAGCATTTCCCGTTCTTTCTTTGTCAAACTTTTAACTACAATATCGTAGGAGTTGCTTACAAGCTCTTTGATTTTCTCATCAGGTACATCTTGGTTGAAATAAACACTGATCCAATATTTCTTGTTCATGTGCCATCCTGGTCTTATGCCGGTATATTCAGTCTGCAGTTCTCCGGATTCGTCAGGGTTGCATTTGATACAACAAAAATCGAAAATCTCAATGTTAACGAAACAGAACCATTTGTCCGCTACATAAAAGCATAGAACGTCACGGCTATATTTGTCGGGCACATTGGGAAACGGCATCTTCTCATGGACTCCCTTAAAAGACAGGCAATATTCTCTAAATTCTTCGATATTCATTTAGTTTTTATTTTGGTATATTTACTAGGTTAGTCGACTGCTTCAGATGAATAGCCGATATTTCTGTAATCGTTCACTAAACCATATACCATTTCTTTAAAATTCGGCAGGTTATAGTAATCATTCTTTATTATCTCTTTTAGAAACTTGGAGTCCTCTCCTTCATCATCCCTTTGGTTTCCTTCTTTATCTTCTAGTGCCCCAATTATTCGAAACAACATATCATTGATTATAAGATACTCGTCACTACCTGAACGTTTGTCGTTTTCTAAATCTATCAGTTTCAGATAATAAGTAATATATGCGGCAATCTTAAAACTTTCATCTCTTGTAAATTTGCAATCCGTTTTTTCTCCTAAACAATAATTCCCATATATATCAAGCATTTTGACATAATCATTGGTCGGATTTTCTTGTATAAACTTTAGTAAGTTCTCATGAATCTGTAACTTGCCGTTTAAATCTCTTCCTGCAAAGACCTGCTCCAGACTTTCAATGGAATACCCGTCATTTGCATTATTGGAGATGCTGTCCAGTATCAGTTTATTCAGCTTAGCGTCCTTATCATAGCCAAAGCAGAATAGCAAATCTTTCACTTCCATTTCTTTTCCATTGCTTACCAACCAGGCTAGGCTGGCCTTATTGTCATTTAATATATAATTATTCCAATGATAATCAAAAGCGCTTTTATAAACGTTAATATGATCTTTGTCTGTATTTTTATCTATCTCCAGTAATAGGGCAGAAGGCATTTGCATAACACATATATTGAACTTTTTGAAAAAATACAGATGATTTCTATATGGATAGAATTCTTTATCTTGTATGTTATCTTTGCTGTCCATATCAGGGTTTGGATTTAGGGCTACAATGTAGTTCTCATGACTTTTTAATTTTTTCTTGTCTAAAGCATCAGGGGCGTTCAGGTCAATCCCGAAAACATATTTAATGCGTTCCGCATACTCATTGTCCGGTAAAAAACGATAGTTTTGCTCTTTTAATTTATAATATACAATCATTCCTCCCAAAGAAACATCATCAGGCGTTGCTATTCCGGATAAGTTTATATACAGACTACCTTCGTAATACTCTCCATCCATGATTTCATTTTGAGCCTTAGTTAATTTGTCATACCCGGACTTTATCTCCTGCCATTTTTTATCCGTCAATTTCATTGTAGTAAGCCTTAACGTTTCATTGTTTGTTTCTACGGCTTCTTGTGTTTCTTCGTTTGAAGAACCTGCATCAGTTGTCGTGTTTTTTGTTGTTGTATTATGGCAACCCACAATAGTGCTTGCTATGAACAATAAACTTAAAAGGTTCAGTTTTTTCATTGTCATGTTTTTTATTTCTGTTTTTCGTTGACTAATTGGGATAAGCTATATATTGATATTGTGGCAGTATCTGTAATAAGAACTTTATAATTTTTGCCAAAGAAATTTGCGCAGACCGTATCTCCTGTAATTCGCCATTCAACTGCCAAAATCTGTTTGTCCCTATGATCGAATATGATATCCGAGCCATTTGGCTCTTCCCGATAGTATTTATCAAGAACGGTGCTCCTTTTGAAAAAGCTGCGGCAATAGCCGTCTGGATATTTTTTAATCGAATCCAATCGGATTGTCCGGTCATGGAAAGCAATGATGCTGTCAATGAGTGTTTGCTTGCTTTTGAATAAATGATTATAGACTACAAAGTTTTCCTCTTTTTGTGTGGAAGTAGGCCCCGACCAAATCTGACGTTCCCATGCATTTATCGGCATTAAGTAAATCTTGATGGGTGCAAAGTATAATCCTAAACAAATAATTGTTCCTATAGCCAATACATAAATCAATATACGCTCTACTTTCTTCATAATTCAGTATGATTGATTATTTGCAAATCCGATTGTGCGTTCTCTAATTCATTATGTGATAAATCTTTTATTTGCATCAATACAAAAGTAGTGATTAATTTGAAACAATGAAGAGCTATCTCGATAAATAAAAGCTTACCTTAAAACAACTATTATCACTTTTATAACTCTCATTTTTTTTATTAATATGCTAATTTACTGATGAATAAGTATGATAGATGCTTTTAAAATCCGGTATCTATCATACTTTCTTTATGAAATATGGGTATCTATCATTCCCGTTTCACTGTTTTTTTGCTGTTTACTCCTTCTTTGTGTTGGCTCGCACATAAATTTTATGACTGCCGCTTCCAATGGTGTCAAGTACTCCTTCCTTTACCCATCCGTTCAATTCATTCAGCGCTTTGTTCTTTAGTAGTCCCGTCAGTTGCGTATACTCTTTGCGTCGTATCATCGGTCGTTCATCCAGAAACTTCTCCAACCTGCGGCGACGTTCTTCCACCGGAACTTCGGCGGAATGTGCAAATCCTGACTTCGCTTTTTCCACAAATCCGCGAACCTTCTTTCGGAAAGAAGATGATGGACGAAAATTTACATTATCGAAATAAATGGACTGTGCATGTATCTCTTTGGCATCCATCACCGGACGTGCTTTCAGCTTGGCTGAAAAATATCCAAGGTTCCCCAACTGAACGTGATGTCCGCTGACTAAATATTCGGATATTTTATTTTCAATAGCCAGCTGGACTCCTTCAATATCTGCCGGCGTAAAGCTGGAAGCTTGAGCGATCTCTTTTACAATTTGTTGAAAGTCGATGGTTCCGTTCGATACGATGCGGGGATACAACGGCTGTTCGTCTTCGTTTTCTTTCGAAGACGGTTTTTTGCGAAAATCATACTTTGCGTACATGTCTTTTCTATTATGGGTTAATGTGGCTAAAACGCCTTTTAAAAGGCATTTTAATGATTGTTTTGCAGCAAGGTAACCTACAATTGAAGCCTGGATAATCAACTGGAATCAGTGGCTTTTCTTGGGCACACATTCGTGGGCTGTAGAGCCCACAAATGTAAACTATACAGCCCGCATAGGTGGGCTGTACGGCACACTTATGCGGGCTGAAGTCTTACTGCCTGCAAAGATACATCATCCTGCCTTTATTCGCAAATTTAGTAAGCATTATTTCTATAAAATAAAGTCGTGTGACGTGGCAAATAAAAGCAGTGAAATTTGTTTGGACGAAGAGCATGTTGTATCTTTGTATGGCTGTAGTGCAGCTTTCCTTTTACTGGAAATAATAATAAAAAAAGATGAAAATAACATTAGTCAGAGACGATGGCAAGGTAAAAACCTTACGGACGTTGAAAATGGAGCTCCTTTTGGAGCAGATGAAAACGGAAGTCAAGGCGCAGCCCGTCTCAAAGATGAGGGAAGTCTTGCGGTATACTCTTCCGGGAAATTCGATTGAAGAGGTGCGTAAAGTTCCCAAAGTGATGCCTGCCGCAGCTTTTGTCCGTAAAGAAGGGGTAATGACCTTGAATGAATATAACGGCATAGTGATGATGGAAGTCAATAACCTTTCGGGGAGGGCGGAAGCCGATGAAATAAAGGAACTGGTCAAAGAGCTTCCGCAAACATACCTTGCTTTTACCGGATCTTCCGGTAAATCAGTAAAGATATGGGTACGGTTCACCTATTCGGACGACCGCTTGCCGACTTTACGCGAGCAAGCGGAACTTTTTCACGCGCATGCTTATCAGACGGCTGTGAAATATTATCAGCCACAACTGCCTTTTGATATCGAACTGAAAGAACCGTCGCTCGAACAATATTGCCGGCTGACGTATGATCCTGAACTTTATTTCAATCCGAAAGCAATGCCCATTTATATGAAGCAGCCCGTCAGTCTTCCGTCCGAAACGACTTTTATCAAACGAACGCGGGAAACTGATTCTCCTTTGCAGCGAATGGCGCCCGGATATGAAAATTATGAAGCATTGTCGGTGCTTTTCTCCGCTGCATTCAACAGGACGCTCGAAGAACTGGACGGATACCGCGAAGGAGACGATCTGCAACCGCTACTAGTGTGTTTGGCGGAGCATTGCTTTCGGGCAGGTATCCCCGAAGAAGATACGGTGCGGTGGACAAAGGCGCACTACCGGCTCCCTTCGGACGAGTTACTGATTCGCGAAACTGTGAAAAGTGTCTACCGTTCCGCCAAGGGATTCGGCAAGAAGAGCAGTCTGACGGCCGAACAGCTTTTCGCCATGCAGATGGACGAATTTATGAAGCGCCGTTATGAATTTCGATACAATACGCTGACCACGGAAGTGGAATATCGCGAACGGAATAGTTTTAATTTCTATTTTCGTCCGGTGGACAAGCGGGTGCTGGCGAGTATCACGATGAATGCCATGTATGAAGGGGTGAAAATGTGGGATAGGGACGTAATCCGCTATTTGGATTCTGATCATGTGCCTGTTTATCAGCCTGTGGAGAATTTTTTGTATCATCTGCCTCACTGGGATGGTAAAGACCGGATTTTGGAACTGGCCAACCGTGTTCCCTGTGATAATCCACATTGGGCGCCGTTGTTCCGTCGGTGGTTTTTGAATATGGTTGCCCATTGGAGGGGAATGGATAAGAAACACGCCAACAGTACGTCACCTTTGCTGATTGGTCCACAGGCATATCGGAAATCGACTTTTTGCAGAATGCTTCTTCCTCCTGCTTTACAGGCGTACTATACGGATAGCATTGATTTCAGTCGGAAACGGGACGCGGAGTTGTATCTGAATCGCTTTCTGCTTATCAATATGGATGAATTCGACCAGATTAGTCCTACCCAGCAGGCTTTTCTGAAACATATTCTGCAAAAGCCGGTGGTGAACACACGTCGTCCGAATGCTTCGGCAGTGGAAGAGCTTCGCCGGTATGCATCGTTCATTGCCACGAGCAATCATCGGGATTTGTTGACGGATACTTCCGGTAGCCGTCGTTTCATCGGTATTTACATGACGGGAGCTATAGATGTGTCGCGTCCTATTGATTATGAACAGCTTTATGCACAGGCGTTGGAGTTGCTTTATCATAATGAACGTTATTGGTTTGACTCCGAAGAAGAGGCTATCATGACGGAAAACAACCGGGAGTTTGAACAATCTCCTGCCATCGAACAATTATTTATGGTTTATTATCGTAGGGCAGAAGAAGAGGAAGAAGGGGAATGGCTACTGGCTATCGACATTCTGCGGCGGATCCAGAAAGCAAGTAAAATGACGTTTTCCGCCAGGCAGGCGTCTTATTTCGGGCGTATCTTGCAGCGGCTCGGAGTGAAATCTAAACGGAAAACGTATGGTACGTATTATCATGTTGTACCTTTGGAGGTAGAATAGAATTTGTTATTTATTAATTATTTACATCATATATATAATGCTATGACTAAAAAAGATGCTATAAAAGTATTTGAAGATAAAAAGATCCGTGCTGTTTGGGATGACCAAAAGGAGGAATGGTATTTTTCCATTGTGGATGTGATTGAAGTATTAACAGACAGTGAGCGTCCTCGTAAGTATTGGGGGGATTTAAAAAAGAAGTTGAAAACAGAAGGAAGTCAGTTGTCCGAAGAAATCGGACAACTGAAATTACCCTCTTCTGACGGCAAACTGTATAAGACAGATGTAGCTACAACCCAACAACTTTTCCGTCTAATTCAGTCTATTCCCTCGCCCAAAGCGGAACCCTTTAAGATGTGGATGGCTCAAGTCGCCAAAGAGCGTCTGGATGAAATGCAGGACCCCGAACTGACTATAAATCGGGCGATGATGGAATATAAATCTTTAGGTTACTCGGATAATTGGATTAATCAACGATTGAAATCAATTGAAGTACGGAAGGAACTAACTGACGAATGGAAAAGAAATGGGATGCAAGAGGGCGTTCAGTTTGCTGCATTAACGGATATAATTTATCAGACATGGGCTGAAAAGTCGGCAAAAGAGTATAAGCAGTTTAAAGGATTGAAGAAAGAAAATCTCCGTGACAATATGACGAACACTGAACTGATCCTTAATATGCTTGCTGAAACGGCTACTACGGATTTGTCCAAAGAGAGAAACCCATCCGGTTTTGCTGAAAATGCCGAAGTGGCAAAAGATGGGGGAAATGTGGCAAGAGTTGCTCGCAAGCAATTGGAAAGTCAGCTAAAACGCCCTGTTATATCTCCACTTAATGCAAAAAGTGCGTTGCAAGTTGGTGATGAACGGGAAAAAAATGAAACTTCAGGAGAGAGCGTGGAATGATCAAGTATGATAGATACCCCGTTTTTGATGGTCTAAGTATGATAGATACCGGAAATAATAGTTATCTATCATACTTATTCTTTTAATTATAAGTGGTTTATGAAAATGAATGAGAGTATGATACTAGTTTTTTACTCATAGAGAAGATGTTTTTTTCTGATCTCCTTGTAATCCTGTAATTCCTTTTGCCAACTATTCCGGATAGCCTCTTCCGATTCTCCTTTGAGGATAGCTTTGCGTACGCTGTCAGTTCCCATCAGCAAATCAAACCATCGGGCACGGGAGAAGAAAGCTGCGTTTTCGCCGGATAAGCGATAAAAGTTCAAGAAGTAGCGAAGCGTAAATCCATTTACATCGGTTATATTCTGGAGATCTTCCCCATAACAGGTGATACCTTTGTGCATCGGATTTTTGTCAAAACCGGGTAAGGAGCGGGGAGTAAAAGTGAAACTTCCGTATTTCTTATTTGGTGCGCCCAATACTTGGAAAGGAAAAGTTGTCCCCCGTCCCACGCTGACGCGAGTGGCTTCAAAAGGACAAAGTGAGGCATACAATCGGATAGACTGGTCGTTCGGGAGGTTGGGCGACGGTTTGATGGGAAGTGAATAAGGTGCTCCGTGTTTCCATCCGGTCATTGGAATTACCTTTAATGAACAAGGATTTTTCTTGTTGGCAATCCATCCTTCCCCGTTTATCATCTGTGCCAGTTCGCCGATGGTACATCCGTGGAGAACCGGAAGGGGTAACATACCGACAAAACTCCGGTAGGCAGGTTTGAGTATCGGACCATCCACATAATCGCACGGATTGGGGCGATCCAGTACAACCATTTCTTTCTTGTTCTCTGCGCAAGCTTCCATCACATAATACATCGTGCTTATATAGGTATAAAAGCGTGCCCCTACATCCTGAATGTCGAATACAATCACATCGACATCTTTTAGTTGGGCAGCAGACGGCTTTTTGTTGTCACCATAAAGCGATACGATAGGAATGCCGGTGCGGGAATCTTTTCCGTCTTTCACCGTTTCACCCGCATCTGCGTTACCACGGAAACCATGTTCGGGAGCAAATACCTTGACCACCCGGACGTCTCTCTTTAATAAGGTATCGAGAAGATGAACCTGCTTTCTTCCTACAACAGAAGTGTGATTGACCACCATTCCGATGCGTTTTCCTTTCAGCAACGGCAGATATTGATCCATCTGTTCTGCTCCCGTGACAATTTGACTGTTTACACGCATTGGCAACAACATAATGAACAAAAATATAAGAATGAAGGAAACTCTAGTTTGCATATCGGTAATTTTTTTGTAATATTGCACAAAAATATTAATTTCTCATCAAGAGAGCAAAAAATAAAGCACATGAATCCATACGAAATCATTGATAAGTATTATCCGGAGAATACCCAGCAGAGACAAATCTTAGTAATACATAGTCTGGCAGTGTCCGGAAAAGCAATGAAAATGCTGGATGCTCATCCCGAATTGCGTTTAAACCGGAGTTTTGTAAAAGAAGCCGCTCTGTTGCATGATATTGGTATTTTTCAGACCGACGCTCCAACTATTCAGTGCTTTGGCACTCATCCTTATATCGCTCACGGATATTTGGGAGCCGAAATCTTGCGGGCGGAAGGTTTTCCCCAACACGCATTGGTGTGCGAACGCCATACGGGGGCAGGGCTTTCGTTGGAAGATATCATTGCCCAGCAACTTCCCGTTCCTCATCGCGAGATGCTGCCCATCACCCTGGAAGAACAATTGATTTGCTTTGCGGATAAATTCTTTTCTAAAACCCATCTGGATGAAGAGAAAACAGTGGAGAAAGCACGGCAAAGTATTGCAAAATATGGTGAAGAAGGTCTAAGCCGCTTTGATAGATGGTGTTCTCTCTTTTTATAGCACTAAAAAATAATTAAATAACGAAGATTCTAACTCATATTTGGTGAAGATTGTGTACTTTTGCCACTTCAAGCGTAAACTATTAGTTAATGGCGCCATTGAAAGCAAAAATACTTATATCATTCATACTGCTGATTGTCTTACTGATGCTTCCCGATGAGGCTACGTCTCAACGTCGAAGAAGAGGAATGATTGCCTCCAATACCGCGAAAACGGATTCCCTTCAGGGAAATGATTCGTTGAAAGCAGATACGGTAACGGTACGCATTGATTCTATCGCACCGGTAAAGAAGAAACAACCACTCGATGCACCGGTTGTTTATGAATCTAACGACTCCACTGTCTTTACTTTGGGAGGAGCCGCTACACTTTATGGTAGCGGAAAAGTGAATTATCAGAACATCGAACTGGCTGCGGAAGTTATTTCGATGAATCTGGATAGTAGTACTGTGCATGCTTATGGTATCAAGGATACTACCGGAGTGGAAAAAGGTAAACCGGTATTTAAAGAAGGTGATACCTCGTATGATACGGAAACAATCCGATATAACTTCAAAACCAAGAAAGCGGGAATTACTGATATCGTCACCCAGCAGGGAGAAGGATATGTGACCGGAAGCAAGGCGAAGAAAGGAGCCAATGATGAAATTTTCATGGAGCATGGGCGTTATACAACCTGCGATCATCACGATCATCCCCACTTTTATATGCAGCTGACGAGAGCTAAGGTGCGCCCTAAAAAGAATGTGGTGACAGGACCTGCCTATCTGGTTGTGGAAGATGTGCCTCTGCCATTGGCTGTGCCGTTCTTCTTCTTCCCATTCTCCAGCAGTTACTCTTCCGGTTTCATTATGCCGACTTATATGGACGACTCCAGCCGTGGTTTCGGTTTGGCAGAAGGAGGATATTACTTTGCCATGAGTGATATCATGGACTTGAAAATAACGGGAGATATCTTCACGAAAGGTTCATGGAGATTGTCCGGATTGACAAACTATAATAAACGCTATAAATATTCCGGTACGCTGCAAGCGGACTATCAGGTCACCAAGACTGGAGATAAAGGGATGCCGGACTATACAGTTGCTAAGGACTTTAAGGTGGTATGGAACCATCGACAGGATGCTAAAGCCAGTCCGAACACTACATTCTCTGCCAGTGTGAACTTCTCGACCAGTAGTTATGAACGTTCTAATATCAACAACCTTTATAATTCGCAGTTGTTGACTCAAAATACCAAAACATCAAGTATTAGTTATTCTCGTAGTTTTCCCGATATCGGTCTGACCTTATCCGGAACTACCAATATCGCACAGACAATGCGTGACTCTTCTATTGCGGTCACTTTGCCTGACTTGAATATTACGTTGAGCCGTCTGTTTCCGTTCAAGCGCAAGAAAGCGGCAGGAGCCGAACGTTGGTACGAAAAGATTTCCATTGGTTATACGGGACGTCTGACAAACAGTATCCGTACTAAAGATGACCATTTGTTCAAAGCCGGACTAAGCTCATGGGAGAATGCGATGAACCATAACATTCCTATCAGTGCTACTTTTACGCTGTTCAAATATTTGCAGGTCAATCCTTCTGTGAATTATACAGAACGATGGTACACCCGTAAAATCAATCAGCATTATAACGAAGATACTCACAGGCTGGAATCATTGCCGGGCGATTCTCTTAACGGCTTTTATCGTGTATCCAATTACTCGGCTAGTTTGGCTCTAAGTACGAAATTGTATGGTATGTATAAACCGATTTTTGCGAAGAAGAAGGAGATACAGATTCGTCACGTATTCACACCGCAGGTGAGTTTGAGTGGTGCTCCGGGATTTGGCAAGTACTGGGAAGAATATACCGATTATAATGGTAATACACAATATTATTCTCCTTTTACCAATCAGCCTTATGGCGTGCCTTCTCGTGAGGGGTCGGGAACGGTTAGTTTCTCGATAGCTAATAACTTGGAGATGAAGTATTATGACGCAAAGAATGATACAGTCAAGAAAGTTAGCCTTATTGATGATTTGAGTGCCAATATGTCCTATAATATGGCGGCAAAGGAAAGACCGTGGAGTGATTTAAGTATGAACCTCCGTTTGAAACTGACGAAAAATTATACTTTCAATATGAATGCATCGTTTGCTACGTACGCTTATACATTCGATAAAAGCGGTAATGTAGTGACTAGTAATCGTACAGAATGGTCGTATGGTCGTTTTGGGCGTTTCCAAGGATATGGTTCTTCTTTCAACTATACCTTTAATAATGACACATGGAAGAAATGGTTCGGTCCGAAAGAAGAGGATGAAAAAGGAAAAGATAAGAAGTCGGAGGATAGTGATGATGAAGAATCCGACGGAACGGAAGGAGATGGTACTACACCTAAGAAAGTAGAGAAAGCACAGGCAGACCCGGATGGTTATCAGGTGTTTAAGATGCCTTGGTCGTTGAGCCTTAGCTATTCGTTTAATATCCGTGAAGATAGGTCTAAGCCTATTAACCGTTATTCTATGCGATATCCTTATACGTATACGCATAACATCAATGCAAACGGAAATATAAAGATTTCTAATAACTGGTCGCTCTCGTTCAACTCGGGCTATGATTTTCAGGCAAAAGAGATTACGCAGACTTCTTGTACAATCTCCCGTGACTTGCACTGTTTCAACCTGTCCGCCAGTCTTTCTCCTTTCGGACGCTGGAAATATTACAATGTTACCATCCGTGCGAATGCAAGCATCCTGCAAGACTTGAAGTATGAGCAGAGAAGCCAAACGCAAAGTAACATTCAGTGGTACTAGGATAAGTTGAGAGTGGAGAGTTGAGAGTGGAAATTCGGACGTGTAATTGTTTTGCTACAATATAGAAAAAGAAAAATGGCTGCGCTATCATTCGACGAATAGTGCAGCCATTTTTTTTACTCTTTATTCTTAACTCTCAACTCTCCATTCTCAACTTCTCCAACTACCATGCGATTTCTGTTTTTCCATGGGTTTTCAGGTAATCGTTTGTACGGCTGAAATGTTTGTTTCCGAAGAAGCCGTTGTAAGCTGAAAGAGGAGAGGGGTGGGCAGAGGTGAGCACCAGATGCTTGTTGCGGTCGATAAACGCTCCTTTCTTTTGAGCGTATGATCCCCATAAGATAAATACCAGGTTTTCTTTTTCTTCTGCCAGGGCACGGATTGCAGCATCGGTAAATGTTTCCCAGCCACGATTCTGATGTGAACCTGCTTGGTGGGCACGTACGGTCAGGGTTGCGTTGAGTAATAATACTCCTTGTTCTGCCCAGCGAGTCAGGTTTCCCGTGGTCGGGGCATCTGAACCGATGTCGGCTTTGATTTCTTTGAATATGTTCACTAATGAAGGGGGAAAAGGCACTCCATCGTTTACAGAGAAACAGAGACCATGTGCTTGTCCCGGTCCATGGTAAGGATCTTGTCCTATAATTACAACTTTCACTTTGTCGAAAGGACAAAGGTTGAAAGCATTGAAGAGCAGTTTTCCCGGAGGGAAGATCTGATACTGGCTATATTCGCTTTTGACGAAATCGGTCAGTGTGCGAAAGTAGTCTTTGTCGAATTCGGGTTTTAAATGTGCTTTCCAGCTTTCTTCAATTTGTACGTTCATAGTTTGTTATATAAGGTGTATATCAAGTTCTTCACATTCTTTGCGCATATCTTCGGGCCAGATGCTGGCTTGTATCTCTCCAATGTGAGCTTTGCGAAGGTAGAACATACACAAGCGGGATTGTCCGATACCTCCTCCGATAGATAGTGGAAGGGTGTCATTCATCAATCGCTTGTGGAAATAAAGTTCCAGTCTTTTTTCTTCTTTTTCTTCTTTCAACTGACGTTGCAAGGCTTCTTTGTCAACACGGATTCCCATAGATGATAATTCGATGGAGCGTTGCAGTACATTGTCCCACAGAAGGAGGTCGCCGTTTAGTCCGGGTAAGTCGTTCAATCCTTTGGTTGTGTAGTCGTCATAGTCCGGTGCGCGTCCGTCGTGTTTCTTGCCGTCGCTAAGTTTGCAGCCTATGCCTATGATAAACACAGCTCCGTATTTCTGACAGATGGCATGTTCGCGACATTTGGGTTCCAGATCCGGATAAAGTTGGCGCAATTCTTCTGAATGGATGAAATGTAGCTTTTGTGGCAGGCACGGCTTGATTTGCGGATACATTTCGTATACCATATATTCTGTACGGATCATAGCCGCATAAATACGGTTGACGATCTCTTTCAGGAAGTTTACGTTCCGGTCTTCATTGGTGATGACACGTTCCCAGTCCCACTGGTCTACGTAGAGAGAATGCAGGTTGCCCAGTTCCTCGTCTGAACGGATTGCGTTCATATCCGTATAAATACCATATCCGGGTTCGATATGATAGTCAGCTAAGGTCAACCTTTTCCATTTAGCCAATGAATGAACCACTTCGGCTTGTGCATCGCCCAGATCTTTAATAGGGAAAGAAACGGGTCGTTCTATTCCGTTCAAATCGTCATTGATACCCATTCCTTTCAATACGAAAAGGGGGGCAGTCACACGTCTAAGGCGTAGCTCGGATGACAAGTTTAATTGGAAGAACTCTTTTATTTGCTTGATTCCCAGCTCGGTCTGTTTGAGGTCGAGTAGCGGATTATAGTTCTTAGGTTTTATCAAGTAACTCATAGGTTTGTTAAATGTTAATTGTCGGCAAAGATAGGAATAAAATTGATATATGTAATGGATATTCTCTAAAAGATTGTCAATTTGATAAAGTAAATGCTCTAAAGCATTTCAAAATAACAGTGCCTTAACATGGGGAAGTACCTTAAGAACTATAAAAAAAGAAGAATCATTAGGAAGATGAGAAGATTTTTTATACTTTTGTCCTCGCATTTAGAAAGAATGGCTTCTTTATTTAAGCGGATGAAGCGTTTTTTCTAACCTGATAAATTTGTATAAGCACCTGTAGTTCAATGGATAGAATGGAGGTTTCCGGTTCGTCCACCACCTATGGGAACAAAATTTGAACGAAAATTTTAAGAAAATTTTATATTAACATACTACTCTAGCCAGTGTAATTAGCATAAGCACCTGTAGTTCAATGGATAGAATACAAGATTCCGGTTCTTGAGATGAGGGTTCGATTCCCTCCGGGTGTACTTTAAGCCACGCTTTTAACATAGCGTGGCTTTATTATTACCGCACTTTACCAATGAAAATTTATATATTTGCGGTGGAATGTTCTACTATTGTTCCACAACTTAAATAAAATACTATGGCAACTTTTAAGGCAGAGGTGTATAAACATCAAAAACGTTCTGACGGAACTTGGAATGTGAAAATTAGAGTGACGCATAACCGGCAGAAAAAATATCTGTCTACTCCTATCTATGTAAAGCAGGACGATATCACCCGTTCCTCTTTTAAACTTAAAAAGAACATAACGGATAAAACGGACAAGATGATAGAAGAGTATGAAGCGATTTGTACCGAACTTGGTTTGAAGTTGAAGAGTATGCCTATTGACGGTTTGATTAAAGAGCTGGAAAATGGAGTAAAACCAAAAGTAGAGAACATTGATTTTATAGCTTTTGCTGTCCGGAAAATAAAGGAGATGGAAGAGGACGGGCATGGTGGTTCTGCCAGAAGCTATAAAACGACTATTGAAAGTTTGAAGCGATTTATCAAAAGAGATACTTTAGCTATTTCAGAAATAACTTCTGTTTTTATGGAAGATTACGAGAAATGGCTGAAAGATAGAAAGCCGTTGAGTAATCGTGTACTTGGTGATCGGGCACTATCTTTATATCCTGGTTATATTCGCGCATTACATAATTTGGCAAAAAAAGAATATAATGATGAGGAAATGGGGATCATCCGGATTCCCTGGTCCCCATTCCAAAAGTACCATGTGAAGAAACCTACTCCTGCTAAGAAAAGAAATCTTTCGGCAGAAATGATAAGGAAGATACTTACTCTTCCAGATCAACCTTCTACGAATATTGGATGTACACGTGTAAACTTAGCGCGAGATGTATTTGCTTTATCTTTTTATCTTATCGGAATGAATACTGTCGATTTATATAATTGTGATTGTATAGCTGATGGTCGTATTACTTATCAGAGAACTAAGACAAGGGGGCGTCGAAGTGATAAAGCGGAGATTAGTGTTAAGATTGAACCAGAGGTTATGCCACTGATTGAAAAGTACATGGATAAAACGAAGCATAGGGTATTTAGGTTCTATCGTATGTATGCATCGAAAGATTGTTTAAATACTGCGGTTAATAAGGGGCTGAAAAAGATTGGTGAGATTCTAGGTATTGACGATCTGGAATTCTACGCTGCACGCCATTCGTGGGCGACCATTGCCCGGAATGATTTGCGGATAAATAAATATGTTGTTCATGAAGCATTGAATCATGTAGATGATGCAATGAAAGTAACAGACATGTATTTAGAAAAGGATTATTCGCAGAATGACGATGCTAACCGTCGTGTAATAACGTATGTTCTTACAGGTGATAATGGGGTAAAAAAGAGAAAAAGTAAAAGGGAGTGAAAGCTCCCTTTATTTATTATTAAAGAAATAACTATTAGAATATTCTTCTAAGTGCCTGTAAGCTTTTGAAATATATTTATCAAGGCATAGTTTCTTTTTACGATCATTCCATTCTTTTATGTGCTTAATTGTGTCTGTTTCATTGATATTAGGATGTATAGATCTAATATAGTCAACAGAAGCAAGAATTTCAAGCGATAAAGCTGATTGATAACCATCAATTAATTTAAGTAACCTTTTTAATCTATCTATTTGATCTGTTTTTAGTTGAGTTTTAATATAAGTACTAACTTCATCTTTTTTGCTGTAGTCTAGTTCTAGTTCTTCAAATGGCTTGGCTGCCATTTGTTCCATGCCTCTAAGATATTTTCCATTTAAACTTTTTATTAAATGATCGACTCCTACAGCATAAGGACCGTAAAAGTCTTTAGTAAAATTGAGTTTTGCAAAACTTGGTTCTTTGAGCCTTTTAAAGAAGAATGCTATTTTGTTTGCTACAAATAAACTGCAAGGTTCGCCACCATATAGTTCATAATAGAACATGGCATACAATATTAATGCTCTAGCATCTGTTAATTTGACATTTCCATTGAATTCTTGTTTTTTAAGAATCTCTTTTACAGCGTTGCTTGGCTCAAATATTTGTATGTCTACATCTGCTAAATTGCTTAATTTTTCTTCCATTATTGATTTAACGGTGTCCCATTTAAGTCCCCCGTTTCCACATCCTAAAGGAGGAATAGCGATGCTTTTTATATTATATTCTTTTATGGCTTTTACTAGAGCGTCTAATCCACTTTCAATATACGAATATTGAGATTTTTTATGCCATACAGTTTTTGTAGGAAAATTAATAATGATTTTTTCCCCACAATCAGTTGTCGATTCTCTGGTTATTAATAATTTACCAGGAATTAACTCTTTGTTTTTGCAAGCAATAAAATAATTATGGAAATTTGTAGGGTATTTCTCTTTGAATTGTAGAGCTATCCCCTTTCCCATTACACCAACAGTATTTACTGTGTTCACTAATGCTTGGGTATCGGCAGATAATAAATCGCCTATCACGTACTTAATCATTGTTAATAGTATAGTTTTGATTTATCAATTTCTACTGGAATATCTAAACCTAAAGATTCTAATATACTTTCTATCTCCTTTTTTCTTTTATCAGTATAAGTATATATCTTACATATGCATTTGCATGGTACGCAATCTTTTACCATAAATTCAGCTTGTTTCTGTCTCATCCTATCTGGAAAATCTTCTGTATTCTTCCAGATTTTAAGAGGAATTACGTCCCAGTTTATATGTTTTAAATCTTCAAGTTCATTATAATAATCTGTAATGCTGTTTACAGGATGTCCATCGGTAAATATCCATTCTTTACATTCTGAAATGACATTGTATAATTCTAAGCATAAAAAAATTAGGTCTTCTTGCGGTTGCTTAGGAACCTTGAAACCTGTTGTAATGTTCAAAAGCATTGGAGAGTGTCCACAAAAATAGAATGGTACATAATCTCCTAGTACTCCACCGGGGGGGATAGGAACCTTGAACGTTTTTCGTTTTTCTATTAAAGTTTTATCCCCAATATTTACATATTCTTCTTCAGCATTTTTGTGTTTCCTAGTGCATATTCCATTGGATAACACAAATTTAATATTGTCAAAATGAACCATTCTATATATGTATAATGGTTCTGGTGGATTTTTGCTCATATTATTATCAAAGTTAAGATTAAAACTCGATATATTCTATTTATTTAATTATTTAACTATGGATTTATCTTTTTTGAACATATCACCTTTTCCGGTCATTAGCCATTCGGCTGATATCCTGAAATCATTTATTAGGCCTAGCAACCAAGAAACTTGGAAGAATCCCAGAGAGTGGTTCTTTGACTGTGCATCAAAGTTGCGACGATCAATGTTGTATAGCCTGCAGTAAGTAGCTTTTCCACGCATCTGTTTGGCTGATACGAGAAAATCTATTGTCTGGAAGAATCTTGCAATTATAGATAGGGTTTCTTCTGTATATGCTCTTGGTTTACTCATTGTCTTTAGGGTTTTCTTTTTCTTCTGGTTATTAATTATCTATCTAGTACGAATTCAGTTGTCCGAAGAAATCGTACAACTGACTTCCTTCCTTAGATAATTTGCGTTTTAGGTCACTCCAATATCTGCGAGGATTGTCGCTATCGGTAAGGACTGCAACAACATCCACGATAGAGAAAAAACATTCTTCTTTCTTATCGTCCCATACAGCACGAATCTTCTTTTTGATAGCGTCTTTCTTTGTCATAGCAACTCGTATCTAATATACTGTAGATCACTTTTCAGACTTTCTAAGGCAGTTGTGTCTTCGTTGGATATAAGAGCATTGTCAATAGCTCTATTTAGTTGACTGATGCCATTTGTTAGGGCATCTTCATTTATTGTTCCTGTCGCTACATATTGAGCGAAGGAACTTTTAATTAGGTCGATAGTAAATCGGTTGTAGTCCATAGTTAATAATTAGTTTTTTGATTCCCTATCCTCCAATTAGCAAAATTGGGGTTTGATTTTAAATAATCAGTGTTAGTCACATCCAAATAATTACTGGTAATATTGAAGCTATTTAATAATTGTAAATTGATCATGCTTTCAGGAAGTTTGCCTATAATGTTATTGTTGTATAAGTTTAGTGTCATAAGATTCAATGCACTTCCTATATTATCTGGAATTGTGCCACTTATTTGATTGTCATTTGCAAATAAATGAGCCAAGCTCTTTATTTTGAATAAATTCGGAGGAATAGAAGAAGATATTTGATTGTTAGATACGGTTAAGTAGTTCAATTTTGTTTTAGGTATATCGTTTTTTATTTCAAATGTTTCAAGTTGATTATTGTCTAAAGCTAAATAAAATAAATTTGGCAATTGGAATAAAGATTCAGGGATATAACCTGAAAAGTTGTTATGTGAAAGGTTTATGTACTCTAACTGAATGCAACTTTTTAAGAATTCAGGTATATTTCCTGATAGATTGCAGTTCTTGAGTGCAATACGATTGAGTTTAGTAAGTTCAATTATTGTGCTTGGTAAATTTCCTGATAAACTAGTGTTTTCAAAACACAATTCTTCTAAACTGTTTAGTGAAGCTATACAATCAGGAAGTTCCCCTTTGATATATGCATCATTTGGAAGCCAAAGTGTTTTGACATTGGTGTCTCCATTAGCAGTAATTCCATACCACTCACTCAAAGGCTTATCGCTACACCAATTTTCATTATTTGTCCATTCGTCTCCATTTAACGCTTTGTATATTTTGATTAGTGCAATTCTTTCTTTATTAATGGGTTGAATAACTTCTAGTCTGTCCGATAACTTATTTGATTCTTCATAAATCACAATATTAGCAGATTTGATATTTTCACTATTATTGGGCTTGGCATTTATATTTAATTTATTGCTTGATAAAGTATAACTTAGCCATTTATCATTTTCCTGCAGACCTTCAATCTTAACTTTAAAATCAGTTGTTGCATTTATATCAATAATTTGATTTAATGAATTAGGTTCGATTGATATTTTATTGACTTTGAATTCTAATGTTACAGGAGTATTTGACTTATTTTCATCTGCTTCACTGTTACATCCAGTTATAACTAATGCTGTAAATATTGCAAATAGAATCTTTTTCATAATCATTAGTATTTTGGTGTTTTGTGTGTTATTTCTCCAATCCTGATCCACTTGCATCGGCACATTCGGCAGCACTTTCCATGCGGGCAACCGTTTTTTTCCTTTCTTGAAGCATGTCTATTAGTTCTCCATTTTGTCTGATGAGTTCTGCATTCATTTCATCGTGTCGCTTTCGCTCGTCAATCATAGCCTGAACGAATTCGTAAGGAATGGGAGAGTTCTTTTGTTCTTCATTAAATATTTTTTCTTTGAAGAATTTGGTTATATTGGGATGTAGTGATGTTTCTGCTTCGTCTATAAATAATGCTGGTTCTTTGTTTTGCTTATATTTGAGTAATATATTACCATAATGCTTATATAAGAGGGTGAATTTCTTTTCGTTTAATGGGCGCTTTCCATTTTCTATTGAAGATAAATAAGGTTGAGCAATGCCTAAAATAGTACATAGCTCACTTTGTGTTATATTTTGTTCTTCTCTAAACTTTTTTAAATCAATCATATAGCACTTTTTTAACAATGTGTAAAAGAAAATATATAAGCATTTTCTTTGGTTATATTGCCAATATGCTTATATTTGTCCCGTTATAAGTTTTATAACCGAACAAAAATAGTTTAATCCTAAGTAATTAACAAATAAATGAGGAGGTAAAATGGAAAAATTGACATTGGAGTGCTATCGAGGTTTTATGCAATCTCCTAAGGTTACAGCTAAAGAATTAGGCGGCTTGTTTAACGCAACATTGATTATGAATTTAGGACGTCCCATTTAACGCAACATCATTATGACGATAACGCAACGCTGATTATGGGGAGGGTAGGAGGGCAAAAGGGAGAGTGCCCGAGATTCACATCCCGGACACTCCATTTAACGCAACGTTGATTATGACATCAACGTTGATACAAAGGTAATTAAAAAATGATTAATAGCAAATTTTATGGTAGAAATGGAAAGTATAACATTGAATCAGAGGACTTTTAGAGGATACTACGACGCATTGCCTGATAGAAAAGTATCAAAAGCTCCTAAGTCTGCTTTTGTGGACCAAATAGCCTCGGTCACTATGAAATCCACAAAGACAGTGCGTTGTTGGTTGTCCGGGGCGCAGAAACCGGATGCTTTGGCACAAGCTATGATTGAAAAGGAATTGGGGATACCTGCATCAGAATTGTTTCCGGAGGATTGAGTATGCGACCGATTGAATTCTATACGACACCGGAAGGTGAGGTAACTATCCGAGAGATGGGTATGCCGGAATGGCAGTTGAAAGAATCTGATACAGAATTCATTCAACGGTTCTTGGAAGTTCTTGAAGAATTCTATCCGGAGGCTTACAAGGCGTTACGTGAGACTTATGCCAAATACGACGGGAACCGATTGTGGAGAGATTTTCTTGCAGTGCGTCGATTCATTAAATGTAATTTCGGTCTGTATGATAATGAAATTGATATTGATGAAAATTGGAACTTTAAGTTTGAATTCGTAGGATGCCCGATGCGAGGTGAATGTGCAGGGTTCAAGGTTATTTGTCAGCCGAAATTCAACAGCAATTTATCAGAGCGGCAACTTGAAATAATGCGCTTATGCTATGAAGGGTTGTCCGATGAAGAAGTCGGTAAAAGAATGTTCCTCTCTTCCCACACGATTAACAATCATCGTCGTAACAGCTTCCGGAAATTGGGTGTTCACTCTATGGCAGAGTTTAATAGGTACGCAGCCGAGAAAGGATTATTTAAGACGGCCGTTTAACGCAACACTGATTCATTTAACGCAACACTGATTATGGCTAAAAAAGAAGTAGAAGAAAGAGAGCTTACCGGAGGTGAAATAGTTGTAGCCGCTATCATATTGATTTTGGCTCTCTATGTGCTTGGAAATGCTACCGAAGTATGTAGGATAGTAATTTCGTTAGTGATGATGATAGGGGCTTTAGTTCTGGTATACCAGGCGAAGTACCCAACTAAGAAAGGAGGTTGATATGACAGACCAACAATATTTAATTAAGAATCTTCTGATTGGCGCTGCCGAACTTGGTGCGGCTACGCAGAGGAAGTATGATCATCCACGTTTAGACTTGATAACTCAACGTGAGGCTTACAAGTTCTTTGAGGAACGGGACACAGTATACGGTGAGGTATTTACTCATGGTGAAGCATGGGTGAAAAAGATGGTGAAGGAAGGTAAACTTCATCCCAAACGCAAAGGAAGATCAGATAACTCACCGCTTATGTATTCCAAAACAGAAATGATTGCTGTTTACAATGCTGAATATGCGGTAATACATGGGATTTTTGACGGTACACAACTATAGTTGAAGATAAGTGAATAATTCGAATAAATAAAAAAATGAAACAAAGCCGAATGTGTACAGTAAGTCACGGAAATTGCTTAAGAAGTTCAAACCTTCAGGGAGGTAGTTTAAAGGCTATCTTGCTATGCAGCACCTCTTCTGCTTTGTTTTTATAAAGATTTAAACTGATAAGAAAGAAATACTAATTGAATGTGTATGAGGAACGTGGGGGTGCCTGCCCTGCCTTAATAGATCGGCTTCAACCGGCGTCATGCACATTTTTAATACATAAATACTATGATAAGGACAAAAGTAAAACTCTATTTGAAAGGTGAAGGAGGAGATACCGATTCTATAACAACATGGATTAATCTCCCGGAGCAAGAGGCACACGATCACTATATAGGTAAACGGCTTAATATAGGTACAGTTGCAGATCGCATGATGAAATGTCATAAGGTCGAAACCTTGAATGTGCAAGATAAAAAAACAAAGGGGGCAATTAACAAGGCTCCGATTATTTAATAACTCTTTAAATATAGCATTATGAGTACAGAAGAAATTAAGAAAAAGGCTCCCTATAATTTGAGGGAGAAGAAAGAGAAGGATGCAAAATACAGGTCATTAATCAGACCTGCTCTAGCAGATGAGTTATACGATAAGATTCTGAAAATTGTCGTTGCTCAAAAAAAGTACAAGGACCCAGATTACTCTGCTAAAAAATTGGCGAAGGAATTGAAGACGAATACTCGCTATCTTTCAGCAGTTATAAACTCTCGTTTTGGCATGAACTATTGCTGTCTGGTTAATGAATATCGGATTAAGGATGCTTTGCATTTATTGACTGACAAACGTTATGCCGACAAAAATGTGGAAGAAATTAGTGATATGGTTGGTTTTTCTAATCGTCAATCGTTCTATGCTGCTTTCTATAAGAATGTAGGTGTCACACCTAGAAAATATCGAATCGAAAACCTGTAATATTAACGCAACAAGATTATGGCAGATATAAGGATTGTGAGAATGAAACTCACTAATTTTAAAGGAATTCGTTCTCTGGAAATGAACTATGATCCGGAAGTGACTAACGTTTTCGGAGACAATGCGACGGGAAAAACTACTTTGATGGATGCTTTTCTTTGGACTTTGTTCGGTAAAGATAGTCAGAACCGCGCGGACTTCAACATTAAAACGCTTGATGCAGACGGGAAAGCTCTTCCTAAATTAGAACATGAAGTTGTTGTGGTCCTTTCGGTAGATGGAATAGAAACCGTTTTCCGTCGTTGTTACAAAGAGAATTGGGTGAAGAAGCGGGGAACCACTAAAGAGGTGATGGATGGACATAGTGTTGATTATTACGTAGATGATGTACCTTTGGGTAAGCGTGAATATGATACTAAAGTTTCAGATATTTGTCCGGAACAGCTGTTCCGGCAGATAACTAATCCTGCTTATTTCCCTTCTTTGAAGATGCAGGAGCAGAGGCGAATGTTATTTGAGATTGTAGGTGGTGACATAACTAATACAGATGTATTCGATGAGTTAATAACAATAGGAAACAAGGATTTATACACTCCACTTATTGATGCTCTCAATTCTGGTAAAACTCTTGACGAATATAAGAAGCAGGTTGTTTCACAGAAGAATAAAATTAAAGGTGAGGTAGCCGATATTCCTGGTCGTATCGAAGAGAACCACCGGAATATGCCAGAGGAAGAAGATTGGGTAGCCTTGTCTTCCGAGATTGAAGAAAAGGAAACCGAGATTAGAAACTATGATTCTCTGATTGCTGACAAATCAAAAGCTGACGAAGAGGAATCCGCTCGTAGGCGTAGTGTTCGTCTGCAGATAGATGATAAGTATGAGCGTATGGAAGGGATTAAACGCCAGATCAAAAAGGATGCCAATACAGAACATGATAAATGGTACTCTGATTTGTCAGCAGAAGAAAGCTCTATTTCTAATATGAATACGGATATTCGCTATTTGGAAAACAAGCTATTAACGCTAAATAACTCTTTGACGGAATATCAATCGCAAAGAAGTAAATTGTATGAGGAATATAAGAATATCAATTTGATGCAGTTTGAAGTTGATAGTTCATGCCTTGTCTGCCCTACATGTAAAAGAACATTTGAAGGTGAGGATTATGATAGTAAGTTGCAAGAAATGCAAGATACTTTCCAAACTAATAAATCTACTCGTTTGAATGACAATATCAAGAAAGGAACTGCACTCAAAACTAAGATTGAGGATTTACAAAAACAGGTTCAAGACATTGAACAGGCTATCAAAGAAAAAAAGAATCTGTTATCTACTTTGGAAGTCGAGAAACAGCAGTTGCAGAATTCAGAGCCGAAAATAGTCGATGTTACGGAAGCTGTAGAACGGAATGAAAAGTATATTTCTCTGAAAAAAGAGATTGCACTATTGGAAGAGTCTCTAAGGACAAATTATACTCCTGCTGATGTATCGGAATATACTGCCGCTAAAAAAGTTCTTCAATCGGATATATATGCCCTCAAAGAAAGACTATCCAAAAGGGAACAGATTGAACGTACCCAGAAGCGGATTGATGAGCTGCAGTCTCAACTTTCGAATATGCAGCAGCAGATTGCCGACTACGAACAGATTGAAGCCTCGATACTTGACTTTATGAAATCGAAGGTCTCTCTGGTAGAGAAGCGTATCAATTCAGCTTTCTCCTATGTTCAATTTCGGATGTTCGATACGCAGGTAGATGGAACCGAGTTTGACACTTGCGAGTGTATGGTAGACGGTACTCCTTATTCCGATTTGAACACTGCAGCGAAGATGAATGCCGGTATTGATATCATCAATGCTATTTGCCGGGCAAAGGGTGTAACAGCCCCTATATGGTTAGATAATCGTGAAAGTGTGTGTAACCTTATCTCGTGTGCTTCGCAAATTATAAACCTCTTTGTAGAGAGAGGTGCAAAATTAACTATTCAATAATCATTTAACGTAACAGATTATGGCAGAAACAAATCAGAATCAAACAGGAGGTATGTTTGACAACAAAAGTGGAGCACAACCGGCTCCTGCACAACAACCGCAACAAAACCTTTCGATTGTCCAGAAAGATGTGGTTGATACTGTATTGTCTAAGATTAAAGACTTTGAAGAAGCAGGAGAGCTCAAACTTCCGACTAACTATTCAGCGGCAAATGCATTGAAATCGGCATGGCTTATTCTTCAAGAAACGAAGGATCGGAATGATAAACCTGCATTGGTGGTATGTACGAAAGAAAGTGTTGCAAATGCTTTGCTTGACATGGTCGTTCAAGGGCTTTCTCCGATGAAAAAGCAGTGCTACTTTATTGTATATGGTAGCAAACTTACTTTGCAACGTAGCTACCTTGGAACCCTTGCCATCGCCAAACGTGTGGGCGGTGTTAAAACGGCCATTGCCAATTGCGTATATGAAGGGGATGAATTTATATTCTCTGTTGATACGCAGACCGGGCTTAAAAAGATTATCAAACATGAGCAGACTTTGGAAGGTTTGGATGCAAACAAGGTTAAAGGGGCTTATGCTATTCTCACGACCGAGGACGGACGGAGTATTGTTGAGATTATGAATTTCGCCCAGATAAAACAGGCGTGGATGCAGGGAGCTACGAAAGGCGGTTCTCCGGCACATAAAAATTTCGGTGACGAAATGGCAAAGAAAACCGTGATCGGACGTGCTTGCAAAATTCTTATTGGTATGTCTGATGATTCAGCTCTATTTGATGAACCGGATGAAACGGAAACTGATATTGCTGCCGGACAGCGTGCGGTCCAAATAGAAGGGGCTGCTAATAAAAAGCGTTTAGGAGATATTGAGGACGCCAAGTTTGAGGAAGTGAAGCCTACTGCTCCTAAACCTGCCACTACCCAGCAACCGAAAGTAACAAACGATGCCCCTCCTCCGTATTAATTCAATTATGGCGAAGAAAGTAGATAACGAAAAAGGATTTCTGGTAATAGAGGTTTCGGCAGCGGAACTGTCTGCTAAAGCCGGAGGATATGGTATCTGTGACTATTGTAATACCCCTGCAGAAAAGGGGTATTATATAGCCGTTCTAAACCAATGGTATTGTCCTAAGTGCTATGATGAATTCTGTAAACGCGCAAAGTATTACCAAGAAGATACCGGAACGGAGAAGAGGAACTATGAGTTGTATTCTAAACTATTTGGAGTATGAAACTGAAAGTATTAGGAAGTAATAGTCTCGGTAATTGCTATATCCTTGAAAACAAGGATGAAGCATTGATAATTGAAGCAGGAATAAAACTGCCGAAGGTCAAAGCTGCGATGAACTACAACATCAAGAAGATAGTCGGTTGCCTGGTAAGTCATGAGCACGGAGACCATGCAGGATTTTACACAGAGTATCTAAAGATAGGATTTCCGGTAATTTCACCGGAAGCTGTTTATAAAAGCAAGGGATTCTCCGTTATGCCTCCATTCGCGAAGATCGCAGAGCCAGGCCGTGGTTATAGAGTAGGGAATTTTAAAGTGATTCCTTTTGAAGTACAACATGACGTTCCGGCTTTTGGTTATCAGGTAGATCATCCAGATATGGGAAGGCTTGTTTTTCTTACTGATACTTTCTATTGTGATTATACTTTTGATAATGTGAATCATTGGCTTGTAGAAGCGAATTATGCGGATGATATTCTTGATCGTAATATAGCAGATGGACGTATACCGATATCTATGCGTCCCCGATTGCTCAAATCGCACATGGAGATTGAGACTATTAAAGGGTTGCTATCAGAAAATGATTTATCACAGACACAGAATATTGTACTCATTCATTTGAGTGATGGCAATTCGAATGAGAAGAGGTTCGTGGACGAGGTTATCAGTTTGACGGGTAAGCCGGTGTTTGCAGCTAACAAAGGATTGGTTATAAATGTCAGTCGAATTCCTTACTAATTGTCTGCAAAGATTATGAAAAGCGTACCTGATTACATAGTAAAAGACCTGCTCCGGCTACTTCCTGTCCTTATTGAAAATGTTGATCTGGATGGTAAAAGTACCCGGGTGCAAAATGCAGTGAGATTAGTGAAAAATATAATAAAGAGACTATCTAAAATACAAGATTAATTATGCATACATGGTTTGAGTGTAAAATCCGTTACGAGAAAGTAATGGAAAACGGAATGCAGAAAAAGGTAACAGAACCTTATCTGGTTGATGCGCTTAGCTTCACGGAAGCAGAAGCGAGGATTATTGAAGAAATGACACCTTTTATCTCCGGTGAATTTACCGTTTCTGATATAAAACGTGCTAATTATAGTGAGATATTTACAAGTGAAGAAGAAGCTGCCGACCGCTGGTTCAAATGCAAACTTATTTTCATCACACTGGACGACAAAAGTGGTGCAGAAAAAAAGAATTCCACTCAAGTACTGGTACAGGCTGCCGACTTGCGCGATGCCGTGAAGAAGTTGGACGAAGGTATGAAGGGAACAATGGCAGATTATCAGATCGGCATGGTATCCGAAACACCTATCATGGACGTTTACCCTTATACAGAAACTAATATAGAAGAGCAGATTGGTACAAATGCCAATTCTCCGGTAGTAAGCACCTTCTTAAAGTCATTACCCGAAGGTTGTCGTACTTCCATCACGGTTGCCGGGAAACCTGTTATTATTGATAAGACAGGGGTATTAACGAGGGTTATACCGGACGAGGAACAGCGAGAGTAGTAACTACAAATCTATTGATAAATGGGGAGAAAGAATAAAATCGGACTTGAATATTTCCCTTTTGACATTGATTTCTTTTCGGATTTAAAGATTAGGAAATTAATCAAATACCAAGGTGGCAAAGCTGTAACTGTATATGCTCTCCTGCTATGTATTATTTATAAACAAGGGTATTACATGAGGTGGGATAAAGAGTTGCCCTTCATCATTTCGGAACAAACGGGGTATGAAGAGGTGTATATTCAGGAGGTGATTAAAAGCTGCTTAGTAATCGGGTTATTTTCTAATGAACTTTTTGAAAAAGAGAAGATCATAACTTCAAAAGGAATACAGGAACGGTATCAGTATATCTGCAATTTATCAAAGCGGAAATGTGTAATATCAGAGTTTATCCTTATTTCTTCCGAAGAAAAGCCTATTTCTTCCGAGGAAATACTCGTTTCTTCCGAGGAAATGCCTAAAAACTCCGAAAGAAGTGCACAAAGTAAAGTAAAGGAAAGTAAAGGAAATAATAATACTCCCCCTATAATCCCCAAAAGGGGAGAAGCGAGGGAGCCGATTATAAATATTAGTGATATTAAAGATTTGCTTTTGAAAGATGAATTATGGAAAGAAAATGCTTGCCGACAATCTGGATTGAGTACGGAGTTCTTTTTAATGATTCCCCGACAAATTGATAATTTCCTTTCATGGATACGATCTACGGGTGCAGAAAGCACAGTTCTTACACTTCCTGACGCTAAACGTCGCTTTATTTATTGGTGGAAATATACAGGTCTAAAAGAGTGGAAAGATGAAAAAGAACGAATATCCGGAAAAACGAATCGGACAGGTGATAGCAGAAGCGCAAGCGATGGGGCAAAGCCTGACTACAACGAAGTTTTTTGATTTTATGTCTGATTTCTCGTATGCGCGGCATCTTGCATGTTTATGTGAAGCCGGTACGCAGATATTGGCTCGTGAGAATAAAACGTTTGTTGTAGATGAAAGTAACGAGCAGGTTATCCGTTTTCTGATTCACTACTTTAATCGATGTCGTTCTGCAGAGACTATCTATCCGGCAGATAAAGGCTATAAACTACATAAAAATATTGCTCTATGTGGTGATGTCGGTGCAGGAAAAACAGTTTTGATGCAGGCTTTTTCGGTGTATTTGCGGAGGATTAATAGCCCAATGCAGTTTCTGAATTTATCTGTCGGACAAATGGTGAACTATTACACGTTGCATAACAACTTGGATAAGTATACCTACAATGAGGATGATTCAAAGGCTTTTCAATATTCACCGATAAACATTTGCTTGAATGATATAGGTTTGGATTTGACAAACTTTTATGGCACAGGTACGAAGGATTTATGCAGTGAGTTTCTTTTCGCCCGGGCCGAGATATGGCAGTTTTATGATAAGTATTGCCACATGACGACAAACTTATCAGCTACACAGTTGAAAGAGTATTTTAAAGACGATTACAGTCGGATAAATGACAGGTTCAAATATTACAATTTGATTCATTTGTCCGGAGAATCAAGAAGATAACAATTAACGCAACTGATTATGACAAAGAATGATTTACCTAAAAGCTCACAAGAGCTTATTACCCGCTTTTTGCCCGATAGCGAGCAAGGGGGAGACGTCACACAAGTGGACGAGAAACAATTTCAAGAGGCTTTAATGAATCTCCATCTTGCAATGATGGGGAAAACGGAAAAACAAGTTTATACTCCCGTTTTTTCTTTTTGCTCTGGCACTTTGAACTCGGAGCTTCCGATGATCTGTATTCCTTCTAACAAATACAAGGAGGTTCAAATCTGTTTGAAAGATGGCTGGAGTTATCCAATTGCTACAATCAAACTATCCAATACAAATCGTTTGATTGATGCTGAAAAAACGTATGAAGACACAGCGAAATTGGGCTACGAGATAACCAGACGCTGGAATGCTTTTATCCCGAAAGGAGGTGAAGAATGATTAGCCTGCTGTATGTCGATTTGTTCTGTGGAGCCGGAGGAACTTCGACGGGAGTAGAATTAGCCTGTGTAAGTGACGAACAGTGTGCGAAGGTAGTTGCATGTGTGAACCATGATAAAAATGCCATAGCGAGCCACGCAGCTAACCACCCGGACGCATTGCACTTCACCGAGGATATCCGAACGCTTGAACTTTCTTCTTTAGTTGCACATGTGAACCGAATGAAGCAGATATACCCAGAAGCTCATGTGGTATTGTGGGCGTCGTTAGAGTGTACGAACTTTAGCAAGGCAAAAGGAGGGCTACCCAGAGATGCGGACAGCCGGACATTGGCTGAACACTTGTTCCGCTATATTGAAGCTCTGAATCCTTCGTATATACAGATTGAAAATGTGGAAGAATTCATGTCTTGGGGAGATATGGATGCTAACGGTAAACCTATATCCAAAGATAAAGGACGTTTGTACGAACGTTGGAAACGTAATGTAAAGAGTTACGGATATGAGTTTGAACATAAAATACTTAATGCTGCCGATTATGGTGCATTTACTTCCAGACGTAGGTTCTTCGGGCAATTTGCAGCAAAAGGTCTTCCGATTACATGGCCGGAACCTTCCCATTGCAAAGATGGAAAAATAGATATGTTTTGTAATCTGGAAAAATGGCGTCCGGTGAAAGATGTTCTGGACTTGCAGGATGAGGGTGAATCCATCTTTAACCGTAAAAAGCCGTTAGCAGACAAAACGCTTGAACGTATATTTGCCGGGCTCGTGAAATTTGTTGCAGGAGGAAAGGATTCGTTTATGATAAAATGGAATTCGATGAGCCGTAACGGTGGGTATAATGCTCCTGGTATTGATGAACCTTGTCCGGTGGTTAGTTGCCAAAATAGGTTAGGAATAGCCAACGTTCATTTTTTAAGCAAGTATTATAGTGGGGACCCAGATAGCAAAAATATTCCGGTTTCTGGGCCTGCTCATACTATCAAGTGCAAAGATAACCACGCACTTGTAACATCCGATTTTCTTGCCGCATATTACAGCAATGGTGATAACACAAGTTCCGTTAATAGTCCATGCCCGACGGTATCAACGAAAGACCGGTTTAACTACGTTCAGCCTCAATTTCTTTGTTCCTACAATTTTAATGATGCAGGTAAGGATATCAATGCTCCAAGTCCTACAATTTTAACAAAAGACAGGCTTTCACTTATAGCACCTGTGTTTATAGATCAGCAGTATGGACAGAGTAAACCTGCATCCGCAAATCAACCTTTAGGATGTGTTACAGCTAATCCAAAATATGCACTTGTCACTCCTTGGTTGATGAACACGAATTTCAGCAACGTAGGAAGTAGTTTAGAGCAGCCTGCGCAGACTATCACAGCCAACCGGAAGCATCACTATTTAATGAATCCACAATACCAAAGTGCAGGTAGTTCAATAGATAACCCTTGTTTCACACTGATTGCTAGAATGGATAAGACACCGCCTTACTTCATATCTACGAAACACGGCGTATATGCTTTCCATAACTATTATGGTTGGCTTTCAGAAGTAATACAGAAACGTCCGGTTTTCATTTTCAAAGATGTCGATTCGCTTTGCCCTCCGATATGGAAGATTATAAATTTCATGGTACTATATCAGATTGTCGATATAAAGATGCGGATGTTGAAGATTCCGGAACTGAAAAGAATTATGGGATTTCCAGAGGACTATGTTCTCATTGGTACACAAGCCGAGAAGAAAAAGTACATAGGAAATGCGGTTGAAGTGAATATGGCACGGGTTCTCTGCGAAGCTGTCAGCAGGAAACTACGAGAATTAAGAAAAGTGGCAGCTTAGTTTTATTCAAATTAGTAAGATATGAAAAACGTAGAACTGTTCAACGATCATTTCCAAAACTACAAAGTTTATGGAATCCCCAAAGCGCAGTTAATTATTGCCGACGTCCCCTACAATCTAGGAAATAATGCTTATGCCTCTAACCCTTCATGGTATGTGGATGGTGATAATAAGAATGGAGAAAGCGATAAGGCAGGCAAACAATTCTTTGATACCGATAAAAACTTTCGCCCTGCCGAGTTTATGCACTTCTGTTCCCAAATGCTTGTAAAGGAACCCAAAGAAAAAGGCAAAGCTCCTTGCATGATAATCTTTTGTGAATTTGAGGATCAGTTCCGGTATATTGAACTTGGTAAGAGATATGGGCTAAATAAATACATTAACCTTGTATTCAGAAAAGATTTTTCCGCACAAGTATTGAAAGCCAATATGAAGATAGTCGGCAACTGTGAATATGGATTGTTGCTTTACCGTGATAAGCTTCCCAAATTTAACAACGATGGTCGGATGATATTCAATTGCTTTGATTGGGTACGGGATAATGAAACGCCAAAAGTTCATGATACACAAAAGCCTGTTCCACTTCTTCGTAGGTTAATAGAAATCTTTACCGATAAAGGCGATGTCGTAATTGATCCATGTGCCGGCAGTGGTTCCACCTTATTAGCTGCCGTCCAGTTGGGACGCAGAGCATACGGATTTGAGATTAAAAAAAAGTTCTTTGCTGATGCGAATAAATTAGTATTGTCGCAAGTGCAACAAGCACTATTTCAATAATTCAAAATAATAAAGAAAGGAATAAATAATGAAAAGAGCAAAAGAAGCTTTAGAGATAGTAAATAAAATAGATGAAAAGTACAATCAGACTGGAGCTATCAAACAGTTTACGATTGATATGATTGAGCATTTTTCAGAAGAACTGAATGGATGTGTACTTGGTGAGAGCGAAGTGTCCGAAGAATCTATTCTCGGAAGTTTGAGCTACAAAGCCAATACCGCATTGGAAATATGCGACGACGGTCTTACTGATTTTTATGTGATACAAGAATTGTATGACACTATTAACGAATAACAAAGTAGAAATGAAGAAATATCTTTCAAAAATAGAGGTGCAAATATTGGAGATACTTAAAGTCTTTGGTGAATTATCTGCGAAAGATATAGCAGTATTGTCAGGTAATAGTAGTGTGGAAATTACTGTAGAATGCATTTATATGTATTCTGCTTGCCTTATAGGTAGAACTCATCCGGATAGACCGAAAGAAATATTATATAGCATAACAGAGATAGGGGAAGAGACTTTAACATTATAAAAGATAATAATGATACAATTATGACAAAAGAAGAGTTCTCTAAATTAGAATGGCAACAAATCAGCTATGCAGAGGCTGATGCGGGTTCATGCACTTGGGAACATCATAGATGGTGCATTAAAAGGCAAATTATCCAGCCTCTAAAAAATGGGAAACCTTTTGGAAAAAGCCGCAAAAATTATTTTTATAGAGGAGTACATATTACTTTGAAAAAACTCTTAGAGATCTTATGATATGCAACATATTAATTAGAGTAAAACAAAATAGGAATGAAGAAAAGAAATACAAAAAAAGGAGAGTTTGTCTGTCGTAGACAAAAGCCTTCTGATAAGTCTTTTTCTCTCAAAGAAAGCTATCGGCTTGCCTACTTTGAGGTAATGAATAGACCAGCATATATTATCCGTAAACGGAAGATTAACAATGTTATTTATGTTGGCAGGGATAAAAGGGAAGCCGATAGACTTCTCAAATTCTTTAATAAATAACCCTCAAAAAATAGAAGTATGAAACAGACATTAGAGAAAGCAGCAAAAGAATACGCTGATGGGCTATATGATCCTGATGATAGAGACGTTCTATACAAAGAGACGCAAAAAGATTTTGTGGCTGGTGCCAAATGGCAAGCCAATCAACCTTTGTCTCAAGAGCAGATCGATATCAAATTATCTGAATATATCAATAGTACCAAGTCAGAAGATAAGCTCAAAATAGGACAATTTAGCCTTATTACTATATCTAGCATGGCGATAGATGCTAATTCAGCAAAAACGACATTAAGCACCGAGTTTACTCATAAGGGAAAACGATACAAGGCAGAGATGTTGATAACCCAAAAGGAAGTTTAATTCTAATCAATACAAGTATGAAACAATTTAAAGGCACACCCGGTCCTTGGGTCTTTGATGATTTAGCAATGAAAATCAAAGGTTCAGGAGATGTAGAAGGAATGACAGTAATTGCAAACGTTAGTCCGAGAATGGACTACTCAAGAGGAATGACAACCCAATGCAGAAATGCTGTGCTAATATCTAAGGCTCCCGAAATGTTGCATCTACTTAATAGTATGATGTTATCCATGAGAGCTCACCCAGATTACATGAGTGGCGAGAATCAAGAGTTTATCGATTATGTGGAAATGGCGGAAGAAATGATCGACAAAGCAATAATTTAATTCTTAACAAAAGAGTAATGAAGAAGATTGTAAAATGCGAAGTCGAACTTCCTGCCGGAGTTGAAAACGATGGAATGCTAGAAGACTTATTATCTACTAAAATCGAAGATGCTTTCGCTGAATCGTATGGTGTGAATGGAGATGATATTATTGCGTATAATGTCGAAGTGATAAATGAATAACAAATAAAGAAATGAAGGACATAGAATTGAAAATAGCTGAAATATTAGGGCGTGTTGCTCTTGATAATGATATGAAGATTCCTGATGATATTCAGCGATTAGCGAGAGCTACAAGGTATTTGGCTATTCAGATTGAGAAAAATGCTAAAGGTGTGGATATGTCGCAGGATATTATGAAATATACTGTAGCTATATTGGATAATACTATTGCGAAAGCTGTGCCGAAAGATACTAGAGTAGTGTCTGAAACGAGAAGAATTGACGCAACGTCAACGATAAGGTCAGATAAATAAAAAATAATTATGAGTAAAACGAAGATTATTATTCCCCACGAGGGAGTAAACGAAATTCCAAAAGGTTATAAACCTCTTATGACAAGCGAAGGAAAGTTAGTCGCCATTGTTCCGGAAGGAATGACAAAGAATGATGTGTACTGGATAAAGACTGAAAGGATTATTCCGGTTATAGATTGGGAACAACGACGTTATGAATTGGCGAAAGCTGCAATGCAAGGGTACTGTGCTAACTCGCTTGAATATGTAGTTAGTTCTGCCAATCATGAAAATATTGCCGAATGGTCTGTTTCAACTGCTGATGCAATGATTAAATTATTGAAAGAGATGATGGAATCAGTAAGCCAATTGATTGAATCAGTGAAGTCCGGTGGTAGACCTTCTTTTATCGGGGTTCTTTTAAGTGAATCCCAGATTGAAGAGTTGCGGCCTTATGTGGATGATGAGTACTATAACAATGTATTAAAATCCCGGCTGAAAAAAACTAATTAACTATCTGTGGCTAGGACTTGTAAACATCTTGTATTCGTTTTCTAGCAACTTTTTTACACGTGGTTTATTGATGTATTGCGTTGTTTGCTTTCTAACTATTCCGTTCTGCAGAAAAATAATTGTTTTGTTTTGCTCTCGGACTATAAAGCTCAATGCTATAATCACAAAGATAAGTGCTAGGTAGCCCAAAGCGATTAAATACACTATTTCTCTGTTGAAATAGAAGAAGTTTTTTAAAGTTCTAAAGTTGCTCATGCTTGCTATGTTTTTAAAAGAACGTGCCCGAAAATAACTACGCCCTTCATAGAGGTGCGGCAAACAACCCAACAAGGAAGCATAGATACAACGGGCACGTATATTGTGATAATGCAATACACGAACACCGTCCATTCTATTTCCTTGTTTTGAAAATTGCCGCTTTCTATGAAGGAGAGACTGAACGTCAATCGATACTCTATTTAAGTATCGGTGCAAATTTAATAAAAAGATTACAAAAACTTATCATTATGGATGCAAAACAATTTTTCAAGAGAGTTTCTTACATGCGGAAACTTCAAAAGGAATACTTTCAAACTCGTTCTTCTACTGTTTTGCGGCAGTGTAAGCAGGTGGAGAAGGAGATAGACGATGAAATTGAGAGAGCGAATAAGATAGTTGCGGAGCAACAACAACCAAAGCTTTTTTGATTATGAAGCGAATTTCGTTTAACACTACTGATGCTGACATCTTCCTTCGTATAGCTAAAGTCGCTAAGAGTGGAACTTTTGACGGCTCCGCGCATACTGATTATCTGGAAAGCTGCCGGTGGTTTGTAGAGCGATATGATTGTATTATCATTCTTACTCGTGATGTTGGATATCATACATCTGGATGGTGGAAGAATCCAGACTACGAACGTTGTTATCATTTGTCTATCTCTTTTCCGGGTGGGCGAGATATTAGGAAGTTAGAACACATTCTGGAAAAGTTCTTCGGGAATAATCGTCGTTTATTGTGGTGTGAACCTCCATATAGTAAACAGGGTAAACAGGCAGAAGTGTATCATTATCGTTTGTTTTGTAATGAGAATTGGCAACCAATAATGCCACGTGGAGAAGTCTATTCTAAACAGTTTACCGAACAGGGGTGGAAATCATATTCAGAACTACATGGTAGAAATCAATAACAAATAGTAATCATGAGAAAAGAACAAACCAAAGTTTATGTATTGATGCTTTCGAAGGAGTTTCCTAAAGAGCATCCGAAAGCCGGAGAACAAACCGGATTTAAAGAAAAGTTAGAGCTGGCGTTGAAAGCGCAAGAGCAAGCAGAAGAATGTGCTACCTGCGGTGGTGACTGCAAAACTTGCTATTGTCCTCCGGTATCTGGGATGATGAAAGTACACACTATCCGAACCAATTTAGAACGTTGGTCGGATATCATGCAAAAAGTACAGGAAGGGAAAGCTGTTATCTCTGTCCGGCAATGGAAAGGAAGGCCCTACGAAAAAGGGAATGTCCAGGTAGAACTTTTCCGTCTCGGCAAAGATGATGGCGTAGGACTTCAAACCTTGAGTGTCATGGAGTATACCGATGTCGGCGACGGGATAGAACGTGCAGTTTATTGTATCGACGGGAAACCAATGCCGATGCTTACTCTGAAACAAATAGCGGAGAACGACGGGCTGACTGTTGAAGATTGGAAAGCGTGGTTTACTGGAATAACATTCGACAAGCCGCTGCCGATCATACACTTTACCAAATTTAGATATTGATTATAAACCATTAAAATTTACGATTATGCAAGACGTAGAGAAAAGTTTAAAACCTCTTCAAGAGGGAATTATTAAAGAATCCGGATTAGAAGTACTTCACAACAACTTGAAGTCAGAAGAAAAACCGACTACAGTAAAACTGAATCCGGCAATCATTGTTCCGGTCCCATTGAAACGAAAACGATTAAGCGATGAATTGATTGAGGAACTGAATGCCACCTACGAACGTCCGGCCATCTGTAAAGATAAACATGGAGAGTACAAAGAAGGTGCTTTCCTACACGGTTCCAATTTGGTTATGACAAGTATATTAGAAGGACGTTGGCATCTGACTGTGAAATCAGATAAACCGCTTTCAATCTATGAAGTAAAAGCTGCACGGTATAAGTTTATTCCGGACGATGCTTACATGACACTTGTTTTCCCAAAAAGGTCAGAACTTGAAAAGTTTACTTCTCCACACAGTATGCAAATGATAGAGATTCAAGTCACCCAAAAAGAATAATTTTTGAGAGGGGGGGACTATAGGGGGGGAGAGGTGGTATTTTGTATAGTTTAAAAAGATAGTTTGAAGATGATTAAAAAATACGCTTTTGTTATCGGCATAGATACCGGAGTAAATACCGGAGTTGCCACATGGAATGTTACTGCAAGAAAGTTTGAGTTGATAAAGACTACCGCAATTCATAAAGCAATGATGTATGTGATAGAAATGTATAAAACGTACGGAGGAAGTATGTTAGTTCGTGTTGAAGATGCGCGATTAAGAACATGGTATCAATCTAGTTATAAGACAAGAGAAGAAGAAAGGGAAATGCTGCAGGGGGTTGGATCAGTTAAACGTGATGCTAAGATATGGGAGGACTTTCTAACTGATATTGGTATACCCTTTGAAATGATTCATCCTAAGGATTCAATAACTAAAGTCAATGCTCTGACATTCAGGAATATAACTAAATACGATAAACCGACGAATGAACATTCTCGTGATGCTGCGATGCTTGTGTTTGGGTATTAGACAGTAGGTTGATATTGGATATTGTGCGTTTATTAGACGATTTTTCTTTTAAAGATACGTTTAATAAACGCACTTTCTTTATATTTGCCAAGTAGTTACAGATGTTACATCTTAAAAATTAGTGTGAAAATGGAAGGATTATCAAGTTTAGAGGGTTGGGCTCTGATTGCGACATACTTTGTTGCTATGATGATGCTCGTTGTGTTCCTACGAAAACACAAAAAGACGAAAGAAGAATTTTTGGTTGCTAACCGATCTATGCCGTGGTTGCTTACAGCTTTTTCAATGGCTGCTACTTGGGTGTGGGCTCCGTCGATGTTTGTTGCATCGGAAAAAGCATATACGCAAGGTTTAGCCGGTGTGTTTTGGTTTGTAGTTCCGAATGTTCTTACATTGATTCTGTTTGCTTTCTTTGCCAATAAGATGCGTAAGCTCCGGCCGGATGGTTGGACATTCTCGGATTATATTCGTGAGAAGTATTCGAAACGTTGCCATAATCTGTATCTCATTGAATCGTTCGGGCTGCAGACGATGAGTTTTGCCGTTCAGTTGCTGGCCGGAGCAACCATCTTTTCAAAGATTACAGGAATATCGTTTACAGCAACTACTATTGTCATGGCTGTATGCCCGCTTTTGTACACATTTGCAAGCGGGATTCGTAGCAGTATCGTTACTGACTTCTGGAAGATGCTTTGGATCGTGATTGTTTTATTGCTTGGATTGCCTATAATGTTTTCAAGTGCCGGACCGAATGCACTGTTTAATGGTCTAGGTGGTATCACTGGAGATTTTGGTAGTTTATTCTCTGCTACCGGAATAATGGTGGCCCTGTCTTTTGGTATTCCTACAACAATCGGTCTGTTGTCCGGAACCTTCGGGGACCAGATGTTCTGGCAGCGGGTGTTTTGTGTGAAAGCTGACAAAGTGAAGCGCACAATGATAACCGCTGCCTTTATTTTTGCCGCTGTACCTATTTCTTTGGCTGTATTTGGCTTTTTTGCAGCCGGAACAGGTTTGGCTATATCCGACACACAACTGACAAATGTAGGGGCTGTGATGGCTTTCTGTCCTAAATGGTTCTTATACCTGTTCTTTGTGCTTATACTTTCCGGACTGATATCAACCGTTGATAGTATTATTTGCGCAGTGAGTTCCGTTGCCGGACATGACGTAGTGAAACGGTTATCCATGAATGAGAAATGGCATGGTCGGATTCAGAAGAATATTTTTCTTTTTATCCTTTTTGCCAATGAAGTACGGGCAGCCCGATTCGCTATGATTGTTGTTACTATCATCGCTATTCTGATAGCAAACATTCCTGGTCTAACGATTTTATATCTTTTCTTGCTGTATGGGACCCTACGTTCCTCGGTAATGCTCCCAACGGTGTTCGCTATTCTCGGCAAAAGAATGAGCGAAAGAGGGCTGTTTTACGGCATCCTAACGAGCATGATTGTAGGTTTACCAATATTCGCTTATGGGAACTTCACAGGTAACATTCCGATGATCGTATTCGGTTCTCTTTTCACCATCCTGGCATCAGGGATTATGGCAGTTCGTCGTAAACCTTTGCAGCGTGGCTCAATGGAAGTGGCTATAAAGATAGACCGAACCGATATGGACAAACGTATTGCAGAGATAAAAGCGGTACATGGTGAATACTTAGCTTGTGCAGAAAAGATGGAAGCTCACATTCGTACATTTAGAGCATTGACCGAATCTGCAAGAGGAACAGCAAGGGATATAAGAAAATCAGTTTCTCAATACAAACGGTTACAGGGGAAGAAGTCACTGAATAGAAAAAAATCACGTAGAAAATGAGAAAGCTATTTATCATCATTACATTGATTGTTGTGTCGTTGGTAGCCAGAGCGCAAGTTTACGACGGTATTACTCAACCAAGTTCCGGATATTCATGCCGGTTACTACTTCTCTGCATGGTAACGGTTCTACCGTTGCTCCTTTTGTCGGCTATCGGGCAGATGTTGCGAAGTGGTTATCTGTTACTCAGGTGTTGCAGTATAACATGACATCCGAAGCTGTTTCCTTTGGCGCATGGCTGAATGTGAACTATCAGCAACGGTTTTATCTTTTGGCACGTTCAACGTACAATACGAAAGAAAAGATGTTCACCGAAACATTGTCCGGTACTATAAAACTCCCTGCTGGGTTCATGATCGATGCGACTTGGGATAATTTGTACAATGGTCGGAAGTTCATGGACGGTGACCGTCTGCAGGTGCTTGGAGGTCTGGATTATGGACGATTCGTTTTTAATGCCGGATATTCTATGCGTGCGCTGCCTGGATTCGTGACAAACATCCGGTTTAGGGTGACAAAGTATAATTGGCTACAACTGAAATACGATGAAGGTGCAAGAGCTTTCATTACGAGTGTGGCTCTACAATTCAATGAGCTATGAAAGCGGTTCTGGGTAAAAAGCAAACATCATCGCACACTGACTGGCTTCGTGTATTCTCCAACATCGAGCAATATGTATCGAAGCAGGAAACGGATAATCTGGTAGATCGCTTAGTCGAGCAGGTGAAGCCACATATCCACGGCAAACGTGTTGCTTATGCTTGGAGTGGTGGAAAAGATAGCATTGCTCTTGGTTTTATAATGGAACAGGCCGGAGTACATGACTGTTTGCTCGGGCGTTGTAATCTGGAATATCCAGCTTTTATGCAATGGATAGACAAACACCGACCGGTAGGACTGGAAATTATCAACACGGGGCAGGACCTTAGATGGTTGGCATCTCATCCAGAGATGTTGTTTCCGAATGATTCATCTTTGGCTGCAAAGTGGTTTAGCATCATCCAACATCGGGCGCAAGATGCCTATGTGAAGAATCACAAAACGGATATTCTTTGTCTTGGTCGAAGAATACAAGATGGGAACTATGTAGGGCCAGGTGGAATGTACACCAATACAAAGGGTATCACCCGTTTTTCTCCTATTGCCGATACCAGGCATGAGGAAATTCTTGCGATCATCCATTATTATCATCTTCCAATGCCTCCGATTTATTCTTGGCCGCGTGGCTTTCGTGTTGGTACACATTGTTGGGCTTCACGCCAATGGTGTGGTAGCGTAGAAAATGGTTTTAGGGAAGTTTACGAAATAGATAGTAGCTTGGTAGAGGAAGCTGCTAACTATATACCTTCTGCGAGGCAGTTCTTGCAGGAGAAAGTTTAATCAATCAAATTTTGTGTAGGAATGAAAAGGAAGTTAGAAACAAAGAAAGTACTCCTGTCAGAGTTGAAGGAGTTTCCGGGTAATCCAAATGTGCATCCGGAGGAACAAGTGAAGGCTATTGCCGAAAGTATGGAACGATACGGGCAGTATTATCCGATCATCGTTGATGAAAACATGATGGTTCTTTGCGGTCATGGCAAGAAAAAGGCTTTGGAATATCGTGGAGAGAAAGAGGCTTCTATTACGGTCATGTATGGTTTGACTGACAAAGAAAAGAAAAAACTCGTTCTGGAAGACAATAAGATTCAGACAATGTCTCATGTGAATTTTGGGGACGTGGAGAAGATTATTAAAGAAATTGGAGATGTTGATATTATCGGCTTTACTCCAGAATATCTGGATGCGATCATCAATGAAGTTAGCACTGACAATATGGGAGTGAATTTTGCGGAACCGGTAAAGAAGGAGCAGCAGTTCACATCAGAGAAAGAGGTTGCCGACATTCAGGAAGTCGATGAAATTGAAGCTGGCATGCAAACAGCCCGTACAATGGTGTGTCCGCATTGCGGCAAGGAGATAACAATTTAATCATAGAGCTATGGATAAGAATGTTGATTTATTCAAACCACTTCGGGAAATTCAGTTTGTAGACCGGGATAAGGTGAAGCCGAATGACTATAACCCCAACAAGGTTCTGGAAAAGAATCTGAATCTCCTTATGCAAAGCATCTTGACGAATGGTTTTTGTTTTCCCATCGTAGTGCGTCCGGACTTTACGATCATTGACGGGTTTCACCGTTGGCTTGTGTCCGGCAGGGAACCGCTAAAGACAATGCTCGGCAATAAGATTCCTATTGTAGTAGTGGCACATAAAGACGAAAGTCAAGACATGTATGGTACTGTCACTTTCAATCGTGCCCGTGGTACTCATCTGCTTGAACCAATGGAAAATATAGTGAAAGCTTTATTGGAGAAGGGAAAAAGTGTGGATGAAATCTCTAAGGAAATAGGGATGAGTAAAGAAGAAATCTTCCGGTTATCAAAGATTGACAGGGAAGAGTTTCTAAAGCTCATTACCCAACGTGGTACGCAAAGATTTAGTAAAGCCCAAATCATTCGCAGATGTACGTAAAGGATTTAGATATAAACGTTGTTGATGCTACCGAGCGTAGGATTCTCGAAGCATTCAATAAGAATCAAAAAGTTGCCGTCAGTTTCTCTGGCGGCAAAGATTCTATATGTATGTGCGATATGCTGATAAAGACAATGCAGAAATATATAATTCCGTTTAGTCGCATTATCGTAGTGTTCTTTGACGAGGAAGCCATTTATCCAGATGTTGAGCAGATTGCACTTGAATGGCGCTCACGTTTCATGTCCTTGGGGGCAAAGTTTTATTGGTTCTGTTTGCCTATACGCCATTATAATTGTTGCAATAGGCTAGCGAATGATGAAAGCTTTATCTGTTGGGAGCCAGGCAAAGAAAGCGTGTGGGTGAGACCTATGCCTAAGTTTGCTATTCGCAATCACTCGAAGTTTCGTATGGGGATGTCATATCAGGAATTTGGGGCGAAGATTTTTAAAAGCGTTCCTCAAATGATAGGTCTAAGAATGGCAGAATCTATTCAACGCCGACAGTCCATAGCATCAATCAGGATTTCTACATTTCTTTATCCAATATACGATTGGCGTGATAATGATGTTTGGCTGTATATCAAATTGAATAACCTTACTATTCCTATGACCTATATCTACCTGTATAAGACAGGTGTACCGTTGAATAAACTTCGTATTAGTCAGTTTTTTAGCATTGATACAATCAAGTCATTACCCAAGGTTATGGAGTTCTACCCGGATTTGTATGAGCGGGTGATTCGCAGAGAACCAAATGCAGACCTTGTTATGCTTTATTGGGATACTGATATGTTCCGGAGTTCTAAGCAAGACCGGAAGTTTGAGCAAGATAAGGAAAAGGATTATCGGGTCATATTCCGAGATACAATGAAAAAGGCCGCTTTACATCAAGACTTATATCCTGGTTATAAATTGGCTAAACATCTTTATGTTAAAATGTCCGGTAGGGAATCTTCAAAAACGTGTCAGTTGTCTTATCAGTTATTGATAGCGGGGGACCCGAAGAAACGTTCCTATCGTGCTATTTTAGGGGCTATCTATAGAGAGAGGGGAGGAGGAATATAAAATGCCTAAGGCCGAAGAGGACATTCAGAAAGATAAAGAAAAGTTGCTCGATTCATTGAAGGAATGTAGCGGTATTGTCACGTTTGCCTGTGAGAAGGTTGGACTCTCACGGCAGACGTTCTATCGTTGGTATCGTGAGGATGCGGAATTTAAAGAACGTGCCGATGCTATCAATGAATTGCAGATCGATATTGCCGAGGCCTCCCTTCTGAAAAAAATACAGAAGGGAGATACTACGGCTATCATATTCTATCTGAAAACCAAAGGCAAAAGTAGAGGATATACAGAACGTAAAGAGATTGTCGCCCCTGATGGAGTGGGGGTACAGGTAACAAGCAAAGACTTTGATGTGTCGAAGTTATCGGAGGAAGAAAGAAAAGTATTGTTGGGTATTGCAGAAAAGCAGGATAAAGCAGCAAAAGAGTGAGTTTAGGACAGGTAGATATATTGAGCATGGCAAGAGCCGTCCAGGCGGATGAATGTAGGAAATCCTTTTTCTACTTCGTGAAAACGTTTTGGGCGGTTATTATACCGGAAACTCCGGTTTTTAATTGGCATATTCCGTATCTGTGTGAAGAACTTCAAGAGCTATCTGGCTATATCGTACGCAGAGAGAAGAAGCCTTATGACATCGTGATAAACATTCCACCTGGTTCTACGAAATCGACAATAGTGACTATTATGTGGCATGCATGGCTTTGGACGCAGGATGCACGGTTGAGGATTATTTCAAACTCCTATTCGGGTGACTTGTCGTTAGAACATGCTTCGAAGTCGAAGGACATCATCACTTCTGACTTGTATCGTACTTTGTTTCCGGAAGTGGTGATAAGACACGATAAGTCCGGTAAAGGTAGTTATGAGAACATAAAGGGAGGCGCCAGATATTCTACTTCGACAGGTGGTACAATTACCGGAAAGCATGCGCATGTGATTATCAACGATGACCCCGTAAATCCGAAACAGGCAGAATCTCCAGCGATGAGACTGCAGGCAAATGACCATACGAAAACACTATCATCTCGTAAGGTTGATAAAAAGAATACTCCGATGGTAACTATCATGCAGCGTTTGCATGACGATGATGTGACTGGATATCTGTTGAAAAAGAAAAAAGATAAGATTCGACATATATGCCTACCGGCAGAAGTTTCCGACCGTGTTAATCCTCCAGAATTAAAGAAACGATATATCGATGGGCTTCTTGATCCGGTTCGCATTGATCGGGAAGTAATTGATGAAGCAAAAGTAGACCTTGGTAGTCGTGGATATGCTGGGCAGTATGAACAAGCCCCTTCGGTTGAAGGTGGTAACATTGTTAAGGCAAGTTGGTTCGGGCATATACCAATGTCGCAGTTTCTTGCTGTTCGTGGTGGTGCTCCGATACATTTCTTCCTTGATACAGCATACGATGAAAAGAAAGCAAAAACGGATAATGACCCTTCCGGAATCCTTGCCGCATGTAGAATACAGAACAATTTATACTTGTTCCATGCACAGAAGGTCTGGAAGGAGTTTCCAGAATTAATGAGGTTCATCCCGGACTATGTGCGGGCACATGGGTACGATAGTCGCAGTACGATACGAATAGAACCGAAAGCGAATGGTATAACGGTCATTCAAGCAGTTAAGAAGTACACGAGACTGAATGTAACCAGAACACCTGCACCGACAGATAGCAAAGAAGTTCGGTTACATGGTGTCTCTCCTAAGATTGAGTGCGGTCGGGTGATATTGGTTGAGGGTGATTGGAACGAAGAGTTTACAGATGAGGTAAGTCAATTCCCGGCAAAGACGCATGATGAGTATGTAGATATTCTAGTTTATGCAATCAATTATCTTCTGGATGATTCCTATGTCGAATTATCGGAAGAGGATGAAGATAATATTTTAAGTGCTTTAGGTGGTTAATTTTTTAATATTGTAATTATGGGATTGTTTAATTGGATTGTTAATGGTGTGAATGCGGCTGTTGGTCGCAATCAAGAGTTTGAACAACTTTTGAAAGCAAATGATGTTAGCCGTGCTTTGTCTCAAATGACGGATAACTCTGCGAAGGTTGAAGCTGCTTTGAAGGTTTATGATACACAGCAGCATGAGGTGATGAATAGACCGAGTAAGGCTGTCTTTGGTAAGAAGGACCCAGTGACGGGAAAACGTAAGTTTCTCCGTTATGATGAGAAATGGAAGATTCCTATTCCATATCCGGTTTTTATCAATGAAATGGCTCTTGTATTCTTGTATGGCCGTCCTTTGAAATGGACGCAATCATCTAAGGGTACGGATAGGGCTTTTTCCCGTTATATTGATTTGATTAAAAGCACCAGATTCAATGCGAAGATTCGTGAGGCAAAGCGTCTTGCCGGCGCAGAGGGACAAAGTGCTTTGCTCTTTCATACATACCGGAACGATGAAGGTAAACCGGATTGCTTGATTAAAGTTGTGGCTAAAAGTCTGGGTGATGATATATACTTCCGGAAAGACCAATTCGGACGAATGATGTGTTTTGCTCGTGGGTATAACTTGCAGGAGGTTGGCGGTGAAATCAAATATCATGTTGATATACACACAAAGAAGATGATATATCACTGTAAGCGTAACGCTATGGGATGGGACATTGAAGAAGAAGTAAACCGTGCAAAGAAAATATGTGTGGTCCTTTTTGAGCAGGAGCCGGAGTGTGCAGGTGTTGAGCCGATGATGCACCGCAAGGAAATGATGGTAAGCCGAAGAGCCGACGTAAACGACCGATTCTCTGACCCTGCATTGGTTGCAGATTCGGATATTGTTAATTCTTTGCCAGAAAAGGGAGAGGATAGTAAGCTGTTCATTTTGAAGCCCTCAATGGATGGTGCTAAGAAACCGGAAATGAAGTATCTCACGTGGGATAATGCTCCGGAAAACCAGAAGCAGGAAAGCGAGGAATTGGACGATAAGATTCACCGTTTTTCTTTTACTCCTAAGATTGACTTTGATACGATGAAGAGTCTTTCCCAGATTTCGGCTAAAGCATTGAAACAACTTATGCTCTTGGCTGTAATCAAGGCAGACAAGCACAAGGAAAAGCACGACGAATATGCAGACCGTATCACCAGTGTTTTCATAGCGATTATCGGTAATGTTTTGGATATCTCTCTTCGGGATGAGTGTGATAATCTGGTTGTGGAGCACGAGTTTCAAGAGCCATTCGGTGAAGATATAGAGTCTGTGCTTAATAATCTGATTAAGACAAAGAATGCCGGTGGTATGTCTGACGAAACCTTTATTGAAATGAATCCTATCATTAAAGATGCCACTCTGGAAAAAGAGCGTTTAAAAGCGCAACATGAGCAGGAGTTGCAGGAAGAGAAGGACCGGTATAAACAAGATATTTTCGGTAGCGCAGAATAAAGGACATGGCAAAGATTGATGAAAACAAGTATAAACGGGCATTACTCCAACGTACCGAAGGATATGCTGCAAACGTCCGGGCAATCTACCTGGATGTGATGGAGCGGCTTATCTCTTTAGCGTTGGAGGTAGAGCCAATCTATGACGCTAAGAGCCCGTTTGTTTTTGCCGACTATCCTACTATTTCCGACAAAGCAAACGTTCTGCTACGGGAACTGTACAGCCGTGTATATCAGACTATGCAGTTTAGTATTGCCAACGAATGGGAGCAATCCAATTTGAAGTCAGATGAACTTGTCCGGTCTGTATTTGGGAAGAAAGCCATAGATAACAAGCATTTCGCTCGATTCTTTGAACGCAACAAGAAAGCTATGGATGCTTTCTTCTCCCGTAAGTCGGAGGATGGTGGTTTGAACCTTTCTCAACGCATTTGGAAGTATGAAGGTCAGTTCCGGCAGGAAATGGAGATGTCCATTGATTGTTTCATAGGGCAAGGGATGTCTGCCAATACCATGGCTACAAAGATAAAACAATATCTAAATGAACCGGATAAATTGTTTCGCCGGGTACGGGATAAGCGCGGAGAACTTGTTCTTTCCAAAAACGCAAAGGCTTATCATCCGGGCAGGGGGCAATATAGAAGCAGCTACCGAAATGCTCAACGTCTGGCAAGGTCTGAACCTAATATTGCATATCGGACTGCCGATCATGAAAGGTGGGGCCGGCTTGATTTTGTTGTAGGGATTGAAATAAAACTCTCAAAGAATCATCTGGAAAAGGATATTTGTGATAAACTTGCAGGAGTATATCCAAAAGATTTCAAGTTTACGGGATGGCACTCTAACTGTATGTGTCATGCAATCAGCGTACTTGCTTCAGATGATGAGATTGATATGTTAACCGACAAGATTCTTGCTGGAGAGGACACGGCAGGCTTCAAATCAAAAAATGAAGTTACTGAACTGCCAAATGAGTTTTATTCATGGATGCAGGAGAATGAGGAACGAATTGAAAAGGCAAATAACCGTGGTACTCTTCCATATTGGATAAAGGATAATCCGCAATACACAGGTGTTAAGGTAAAAGCAATGAATACTGGTGAGCGGAATGATATTCGGAAGAAGTCAAAGGAGAAATATCAATCGTATGATGAGGAGTGGGATAGGGTGTATTTCGATGAGTTCAGTGGTGGCTTTAATGTCTATCATCAGGAACATCAGTTCACCAACACACAGGGCGGTGGTGATGCTGAAAAGATGGTTGGTAAGTTATTAGCAAAGAATAACGGGAAACAGGTGGAGTTCCTGCCGGAGAATGGTAAGGGCAAAGGTGTACCAGATTTAATGTTTGACGATCATACGTGGGATGTGAAATACATTGATAACGCCAATGAGAATACTATTCGCGCATATATCAAAGATGCTCGGAAAGCTGATCGGGCAATATTTTATTTCACGAATGGGAAGTACCAGAAACTACGTTCGGCTATCAACAGAGAAGTCGGACGCTTTAAAGGGATGAATAGGTTAGGCGAACTTCCAGATATTTACTACATGGATAATGAGGGACTGCTAAAACTGTTGTGGAAGAAGTAATTATTATTTTTGAAATTGCTTAGTTTTATTCTTACCTTTGTAAAAAAGTAGAGTATGAATGAGTATTTGTCATGGAGTGCTATCATTGCATTCTTCATTTTCATAGCCCAGCAGATTTTTAAAACTTGGTTAGATTATAGAAAATATCGTTCCGAGGTTGTTTTTAGCAAACTTCATCAAGAGCGTGCGGAAACGATTAAGGAGCTATATAAAAAGATTGTATTGTTAGAATATGCAATTAGAAATTTTTTATTCCCAGAGCATGCTGGTAGGGATTTGAAATCAGAATCAGAAGATTCTTTGTCTCAAGATTATTTTTTGGATAAAATGAATCAAGCTTTTGCAGATACTATTGACTTCTTCGTGCTTAATAAAATTTATTTATCAGTGGATTTATGTCGCCAAATAGAAATGTTAGTGAAAGAATATATTGGTGTAGGACAAAATTATTCTAATGTATTAATTGATATTAAAAAGAAGGGATTTGATATGTGGGTAAAGAAAAGATTAAAAGAAAAAAATGAATTACGTGAAGATTATCAGATTGCCATATCTGAACTATTGAAAAAACTAGAGAATGAGTTTAGAAAAACTTTGGGTGCTAAATAGAAAACGAAATATATAATAAATCTTAGGTAAGTTCTATATTTAGAGGTGGCATAGTCGGGGCTTCTCCTTCTTTAATAATTAGGAAAGAAGGTTTGGTATATTTTAATAATTCGAGATATAGTCTGTAGAATGGAATGATATATTGCCCTATATCAGGTATGGTAACTTCGTTTTTTCTGTTTATGTATAAAGTATTAATGGCCCAAATGAACTGGCAATTATCTATTTTAGCAATAATATCTATCAAGTGTTCGTCTTCAAAAGTTATAATTGGAAGTGATAAAAAATATTCAGCCTTTGATTTTATGGAATCAGTATGTAAGTTGATAAATACCATTTCACTATAACCTCTAAAATCTATAATAGGTTCAGTTTTAGTTTCATATCTAAACCAAAAATCAGTCTGAATATCTCGTATTTCTGTGATTTGATTAAAGTCTGATTCGTTAATATCTGAGTAGTACTTTTCGCAAGAGTTTATAGAATATGATGTTGTGAAATAAGCAATTATTTCTTGCATGTTATTAACTATAAAGTTAAGAAGATTTTGATTGATTAATCTGGTAGCTTTTCGTTTCTTTTTTTCGGGTATTACAACTAATAGGTAGTAAAATAGGGTACTTGTAATAACCCCAAGACTTAAATCAATGACTAAACTATTTATTTTTTCTATCTTGTCACCAGAGTAATTGCAGTTAAAAGTTGGAAACCAGTTAAGTATTATTTGGAGTACAAAGAATATCGAGACGATATTTAATGCAGCTAAGATAATATGTAGTTTCTTCATGTTTAGATTTTAATTAAAAATGGGCGGATTATTGCTCCGCCCGGGCTGGTGCAGAAAGCGGGAACATAACTTCCCTCACTCTTTCCACAATGCAAATGTACAAATAAGTTTTAGGAAAACAATAACTTATACCCTATATCCCTCTGATTTTAATCTTTCTAGCTCGTCTGATATTATCTGCTCAAAATATTTTGCAGTAACATTAGGTATGACGAACCACACTGGGCGGGCTCTTGAGACTGGCATTCCTAAACAAACTTTCTTTCCGCTGATTTTGTCTGAATCGTCCCATTCCTTTCTGCTGACGTTCCATCTCATTCCATATACTTTGCTACCTTCCCATTCTAATTCTGCTATTGAAAAAGAATAAAGCCCTCCGTCAAATATGACTTTGACAATTTTCATGAATCTTTGGGGCGAAGTTACCTGATTTGGCTTAAAATAAATCATAATTTTTATAATTTTTAATTTTTGTATTGCAAAGATAATCAGAATATAATTGTTTTGCAATGTTGCGAATTAAGAAAGAAAGGGCGTCCGTTCCGGCCTTGCCCTTTCTTTCTTAAAGATTTGAAACGCTTAAAAACGCCAAAAATTATTTTTCTTTCTTTTTCCTTCTTAATTCACCTAATCGGATAGTACATTTGTCGTTGCTGTACGGCTTTTCCTCTAGGTGAAATTTAGACTTTAGATAGCCGTAACTTATTCCTAGCTGTTCAGCGGAGAAAGTGTCGTAGATGGCAGCTTGTGAGCCAAAATAGAAATGCTTCTCCGATTTTCCGTCCACCTCTATCGGTTCAGAGAGTTCTACGTGATATATTTTACTTGTCTGTTTCATCTTTACTTTTCTTTTTGTACTCCTCGAATATCTCGTTAAATAACTCGATATACTTAATGTTGTTGGAAAATGTAATACAATTCTCTTTGATATTTTGCTCAATATATATGCTGGGTTCTGTTGGATAGAGAAATTTTGATATAAATTTATCATCATCTCTGAACCAATTCAAATTTGATATATGATTCACACCAAATAGCTCTATCAATTGTTTGCTGCTAAGAATGAGCATATTCTCGCGTGCTTTTGCATTCATATGGTTGCTATCAGCAATTGTTTTAAGTGCTTCTTCCAAATCTAAAATGAATTTTCTTCGAATATCTTCATCGTTGAAGGCTTTTCTTATTTCTCTTTCTATGGCTCCAGATTTATCGTTTCCTTTTCTATAGTTTATTTCTCCGGCTCTATCAAGTGGGAGAGTAAACTCTGCACCTTTGTATTTTTTTTCATTCAGAATTTTATGAATGTGTACACCTGTCCCCCATTTAAATGCTCTACCTGTTCCACTATCATGGTTGTCAATTCGGATAGTTTGATTTTTTAATATGCTTGTAAGTTTCTTCATGTTACAATGTTTTTCATTTCTGCAAATTTAGTTCAAATATAAAATCTCTGATAGAAATTTTCCAAATTTTATTAAGGTAGCCCGAAGACTACCGATTAAACATCCCCCCACAATTTAACTGCAAGATCATAATTCTTTTTAGCCTCGTTTACTGCTTTTTTTGCGTATGGCAAAGAGAAAGAGTGCTCACGTGGGTAATGGTTAATAATACTTTTCTGTATAAATTATAAATATGTGTGTTTGATAAACTCTTTTGTTGGCTGCAAATATATATCATATATTTAATATATGAAATGTTAGTATTCGTTTTTTTTAATTATTTCATTGATTGATTTGTAATTATCTAAAATATCGACAGTTGCGGTTATGAAAAATAAACGAGTTTAATAAACGCACATTTGAAATAATTTATATCTTTACCGCAAATTAATCAATTTGGATATGAAAAAGAAACTTTTAGAAGCGTTAAAAACCAAATTTGTGGGTGTTGACGAGGCCATTCTGGAGAGAATTGCAACTAAAAAGACGGAAGGTGTGACGGATGAAAGTCAGATTACGGGAATTGTAGACGGCATCAACTTTCAAGACGTAGTTAAATCCTACGGGGACTACCGGGCTAATGAAGCAAATGTTTCCTCTATTAAAAACTATGAGGAAAAACACGGTTTAAAGGACGGGAAACCTATAACAGCAGGTGGTGAAGGTGCAGATGGTAACAAGGGAGTTAAGACGAGTTATACAACGGAAGAGTTGGATAGCTATTTTACTTCAAAGTTGGAAGCTGCAATTAAGCCTTATAAGGATGAGATTGAAACTCTTAAAAAAGATAAGAGCCAGACTGATCGACAAGCTACCATATCCAATGCGATGAAGAAACTGGGATTAACCGAGGATGAAATGCAGTTCGTTACAGTACCGGATGATAAGGAGCCAGAAGAATATCTGACTGGCTATAAGCAACATCTTATTACAAAAGGCTTGAAACCTGCAGAAGACAATGGGTCGCAAGCGTCTGATTCACAGGTGCAGGATGCTGTGGCTGCTGACTGGTTGAAATCTTTAGGTGTTCCAGAATAGAACGTTTAATGTTTAATTTACAAATGACATGAAATTTAGAAAAAAGCAAGTTGGTGGATTTCGTCCTATTTGTACTGGTTCTCCGGCTATCGGAGTAGTAGGTGGATTTAATCTGAACAAGGAGAAGGTCAACTATCCGGTTGGTGTTATTATTCCTTCTGCTTCTCTTGCCGAGTATGATGAAACATCGTCCCGGCAAGTTGTCGTGTTGAAAGCATCCCGTGTTGTAGCTATTGATGCAACTGATGCGAAGAAAGTCTCTTTGCAAAATGATGAATTCCTTTCTCCCATTTTCATGGTAGGGGATCATGTTGCAATGAACGATTCCGGAAACTTTGAGGATACTGTAAGTATCACGAAGATTATTAATGATCGTAACGGCTTTGTTGTCGTGTTTGATAAAGCTATTGCTGGCTTGAAGGTTGGTGATGCTTTGTTTGAAGTGATTGAAGGAATTGCAGAGGGTGAAGGTAAAGCTCCGGCTGTTTTCCCTATTGAGCATCCGCAAGGAATTACTGTGGGGGCTGAACCGATGGGAACTTATATCGGCCTTGACGAGGTATCTGTGGATGTTGCTATTAATTCTAAGGGAGAAATGTACTACAAAAGACGTATTCCCCCTATTCCGGAGAAGTTCATTCAAGGAATGTGCTTGAAAGACAACCCCAACATTCAATTCACTGATTCTTACTAAGAAAGGAGGCTATAAATGAAATCTATTTTTTCGACTTTTAAAATCAATGACGTAAAAACAGGGAAGCCTATTGACTTGATCGGCACAATGCAGATCATGTTTGATAAAGCAACTCTGGAAAATAAAACGCTTTGGGAACAGACCTACGTTGATCGTTGGTTCGATTTCCGTCCTCCTCAACTAGGTTTGACTGCCGAAGGTATAATGGGGAAATATAGTGTTCGTATCCGTGCTTCTATCATCGGAAACGATGCTGATACTCCATTACGCGCTGGTAGAGGGTTTGAACTGTGGAACGGTGAGATTCCCCGTGTAGGACACAAGTTCAAAACGGATGCGAAGACATTGCGTACCATGCTGATGGTTTACGAAAATAATCGTATTAATCCCGTTCAGAAGTTGAAGGAAATTCAGAAATGTTTGTTCGGTGATTACAAAGATGCTTATCTCGGTTGCAAGGATGTGGCGGATGAAATTATTCTGAAAGCACTCTCTGGTGGTGGTATGGCTATTTTCGACCCAGCTATCGATAATCCGGAAGGACGTAAGTATCTGGTTGATTATGGTATGCCAGAAGAAAACAAACAGATGGTTGATTCTGATAAGGAATGGACCGAGGAGAACATTGATAATGCGGCTATTGATGCAGTACGTATTCTGCAGAAGATTGTTTATGAGTATGCCAATAAAGGCGTTACTTTCGATGCTTTGTTGATGGCTCCTGTTACCAAGTATTGGATGATGCGTAGTATTGGTTTACGTACCGGATATTTGGGTAAAGACAAGAATACCCGTTCTCTGACAGAAGATGAATTCTCGGCTTATCTGAAATCCATGAAGATTCCTAATATCATCGAAATCAACAAGCGGACAGCTTATCAGAAAGATGGTATTCCTACTAACATCAATCCGTGGAATGATGATGTAATTGCATTCATCCCGAAAACGGATGATGGCAAGTTAGGCGAAGTTCAGCCTGCATTTGAGGACAATGCAATCATGCCGGATCCACAAGTTCAATATACCGATGCCGGAGACGCTATTCGTATTGCAAAATGGACTACGGGTGAGTCAACCGGACAGCAAGCCGCAGAGTACACACAAGGTTCTTGGCGTGCAGTTCCTATTATCTCATGTATTAACGGTATCGTAAATCTCAAAGTTAGAAATACGAATGTTCCATATCCCGATGGAGAAGAAATTCCCGTTGGCTAAAAAAGTGTTGTATGAAACTTATAGCAATTAAAACATTTCGTGATAAAGAAACTGGTGGACTTTATCAACCTGGCACAGTAATTAGTCATTTCGACGAAGAGCGTGCAAAAGATGTGATTAAGCGTAAATTAGCGGTAGAGGTGAAGACTTCTAAAGTTGTAACTGACATTGATCTATCTAAAGGAGCTAAAGAGGTTATTTCTTTGGTAGTTTCATTCACCGATGTTGAGAAACTGAACGAGTATCTTGCATCAGAGAATGCGGCTGAAAAACCTCGCTCAACTGTCGTTGATGCTATTCAGGCAAGATTGGAAGAGTTGAAGAAATGACAAATTCGGAGGTATTCATAGCGAAGTGTTTGCACTATAATCCTTCTCCGCTAACGGTGAAAGATTTGTTGGATGATGTGGGGTTGAAACCGGAGGAGGACTGTACAGATAAGAGAAAAGTTGTGTCTGCCGTACTTTCCTACTTATCAGGAATGCGTACCTTGTCTTCTGAAAGTGAGGCTGATTGTTCCAACTCGTATGATATTGTCGGCTTGACAAAGCACATATCGATGCTTTGCAAACAGTTTAGTTTCGATACCTCCGAGTTTCTTTCTGGTGATGTGACAGAGATTGAGGACGGTTCTTGTATGTGGTGAGTGATATGTGGTATGAAGATAAAATAGAGTTGTATGTTCCAGGTGAAGGCTCCCATGATGAGAACTTTAATCCGGTGCGGATTCCGGAATCATGGTTTCCCCTTGGAGACTGTAAGATTCACGGGAATTCGTCTGCAAAGACTGTTCCGGCTGCCGATGGAAAAGACTTCGTCTATAGCTATCAGATTACAATGTATGTTCCTGCGATTATCCCGGTGCTGAATGACAAAGTGCGCATAACTAAAGCTGACGGTTCTATTTCCCAAAAGGTAATGACGGTTGCCGGTTGTGGCACTACGAAAAGAAAGTTGAGCATATTTTTATGAGTTGGAAACGAACAGGAGATTGGGATAAGGTTCCGTCTATATTAGAGGAAGCGGTTAAGCGTGTTGAGCGGGCGGTGCTTTTCAATTTCTATGTAATCGGTGAAGGTTCAGTAAATCATGCACGTGAAAATGGCTCATATAAAGACCGTACAAGCAATTTACGCAACTCAATAGGTTATGTGATTGCTTATAATGGTGAAATCATAGAGTACGGCTTTAAAAGGAGCGCAGGGATAACTGATAAGGAGGCTTTTCTTGCAGATTACAAGATTCAAGAAATGATCGGAGATTCCGGTTTTGATTTGATAATCGTAGCAGGTATGAATTATGCAAGACATGTGGAAAACAAAGGGTACGATGTTCTTTCTTCCACAGAAAAGTATCTAAAGCGAGAAGTGCAGGCTAAGATTAAAAGGATTCTTTCTAAAGCAGGATTTAATCAATGACAGGACAACAGGCTATAACTGAAATTTGCAAGATGCTCGCCTCTGGAAATGTTGGCGTTCGGATATTCAAGAATAGGAGAGAGAGAAACTTCTCCGGTTCCGAATACATCGTTGTCAATCATCTTTCATTTCCACAAGAAAGCGGCCTGCAGTACGGCTATGCCAATATCAACATTCATGTGAAGGATGCAGATACGGGCGAGCCGGATAGCGGACGTATCGATCAGATCGCAGCACTTGTCTTGACTCTGTTTAAAGAAACGGAAGATGCCGAAGGTAATGTTTACACAGTTCGTTTAGGTGCTGAATTCTCTCTTTATGATGATTCGTTCTTTCCCGATGAGGACGGTACGAGTTATCAGAATTTTAAAATTAAAGTATTGTATTATAATTAAATCAGTTAGTTATGTCAAAAACTGCGGTATATGGTATTGAATACCTCAAATTGTCTCCGGCCATTGAATCCGGAGAAACAGCCGGAACTTATCCGGATTTTGATAAAGTTGCTGCCAAGTTTCTTGTTACGGCTATTGTGAAAGATTCTATGTCTTTCAGCGACCAAGCTCCCGGTGATACGGATATCGAGGTCGAGGATATGGACACTCTTTATGCCTCTCTTCCTTCGGATGCCGGTAGCGAAGGCTTCACGGTCCAAACCTATGATATGGGCGAGGAAGCCTATAAATATCTGTTGGGATATACAAAGAATGCAGAATGGAATGAGGAAACACCCGGATTCTCTCTCGCCAATCAAGGCGTGGAGTTGAAAACGAAAGCTTTTCAAGATTTCCCTGCCCGTATCTTCCAGTGGGCACGCATGAAAGTGAAAGTTACCAAAACAGGAAGCATCGGTAAATCGGGGTTCCCTAACTTCAATCTTGAATTCAAGAAACTTGCTAACCTTAATAAAGAAGGCAAGGAGGTAAGCGGTGCAAGAAATAAAATCTATACGGCACCAGTCGTTCCGGAAGGATAAAAGGGAGCGGAATAGTTCAGTTGGTAGAACGTTAGGTTGCGGGTTACTGCCTAAATGTCGCCGGTTCGAATCCGGCTTCCGCTGCATAGTTTTTAGGTGAAAAGATGATTGTTGAGATGTGAGTAGGGATAACAAGCATTGTGCATCATCGAAAAGGTTGTTGTAAATGTCCCGGTCATTACGGGCCGGGACTTTTTAATTAGAGGTAAAGATGGAAAAAGACAATGTACAAAAGCGGGTGGCCGACACTATTGCAGAACGCCCCATTTTTCTTTGGTTTGGTATGATTCCTTTCATGGTTAGACCATTGACGTTTACACAGTTGTTTGATATTGGTTCTATTTCGAAGGATATGAAGGAAGTAGACCAATCGAAACTAAATGGTCGGACAAGCGTGTCAGCCACTCTTGTATATTATGAAGAAGCAGATAGAATGTCTGATATTGCAGTAATGACGATCTTTCGTACTACTTGGAAGAGAAAACTATTTGGTAAATTCATCAAGAAAAGATTAACGGTTCGCAAATACAAGAAATTGCAGGACTATATGGCACAGACTATGGATGCCACTTTTTTTTTAAGCACTATCATTTTCCTAAAAGGTCTAAACGAGACAACGAAACCGACGAATACACCAGAAGCGACAGCCCTTGGTCAACAATTAGCGGAGTGATGAAATACTACCGTATGAGTTATGAAGAGGTTGTCAACGAAAGGTCATATTCCAATATCATGTTACTCAATGCGGCTATTCCAGGTACTAAGCCAAAGGAAGAAAGAGAAGAAAAGGCAAAGGAACTTCATGCTAACGAATATTTTGCTCAATTTATGTAAAGATGGAGACACAGGGAACAATAGGTATTAAGGCTACTCTGGATATTTCTGAAATGCAGAGAAACGTTCAGAAATACGTTCAGAATATTGATATGATGCAGGACCATACAGATACAGCTAGCCAGTCTGTTGCCAGGTCTTTCTCGCAGATGAAGGCTGCCGGTATGGCTTTCTTATCTATTGATATGGCGAAGCGTCTCGCTTCTGAAATGGTTTCAGTATATGGGACATTCCAACAGCTTGAAATCAAATTTACCTCGATGCTCCAGTCGGGGGAAAAGGCTCAAAAGTTGATGAGTGAGCTCGTTAACTTTGCTGCTACTACTCCTTTTGATTTGAAAGGTGTTTCTCAATCTGCTACACAGCTTGTCGCATACGGGACGGCTTCCGAAGATGTTATAAACAAACTTACTCGTTTAGGGAATATTGCGGCCGGATTAAGTCAGCCTATTGGTGACCTTGTGTATCTTTATGGTACAAGCATGACCCAAGGCAAACTAATGACGCAGGATTTGAATCAGTTTGCCGGACGTGGTGTGCCTATTTTCTCCGAACTAGCAAAGGTTATGGGAGTGAATAAGGATGAAATCAAGGATTTGGCGGCAGAAGGTAAGATTGGTTTCGACAAGTTAGAGCAGGTTGTTGATAACCTGACTAATAAAGGGGGAATGTTCTTCAACCTCATGCAGGAACAATCTAAATCCGTATCCGGTAAAATTTCTAATATTGGTGATAATCTCGATATGATGTTCAATGAGATTGGACAGGAAAGTGATGGGGTTATTAATGCGGCTTTGGATGGAACTGCTTATCTGATTGAGCACTATCGGGAAGTTGGTGCCGCTCTTGCTGCCCTTGTTGCTTTGTATGGGGTCCAGAAAGCTGCTATTATTGGAGTTGCAGCGGTTCAGAACACGGTTACTGGTATTAAGTATACTGCCGAGATAGCGGAACTTTCAAAATTAATTCCTGCGAAAGAGAAGTCCGCAAATGCAGATTTGGAACAGGCCGTAGCAAGTGGAAGATTAACACAGGCAAAAGCAGAATTGATTGCATCTATGCGTGTGGAAGCTGCCGCAAATGTAGAATCTTTGCGTTTAAAAGCATTACAAGCTAAAGCACAATACGAAGAGGCTGTCAATACAGCTGGGCTTGCCGCTGCCAATCTTGAAGCAGCTGAACTAGAAGTAGCAGCGGCTAACATGAAATATAATTCTGCATTAAGAACTGGTAATGCTAGAAGTATAGAAAATGCAGAGACACAACTTGCAATAGCGGAGAGCAATAGATATTCTGCGTCAAAACAACTTGAAGCGGCAAGAACAAATGTAACGACAGCCTACACAAACTCTTCGACTGCAAGCAAAGTGGCAGAAACTGCAGCTACTCAACTTAATACAGTGTCTCAAAATGTTAATACGAGATCAACAAATTTTTTGGCTGTCGCTAAGACGAGATTAGCTGCGGCATCAAAAGCGTTAGGTTTGTCAATGCTTACAAATCCTTATGTATTGGCTGCGGCTGCTATAGTTGGGTTATCTTATGGAATCTATAAACTTATTACTTATCAGACGGATGCAGAGAAGGCACAGGTGAAATTGAATAAGCGTATACAGGAATTCAATTCAGAAACGAATGCTGAACAGGCAGAAATAGATCGGTTATTCGGAAAGCTAGATAAGGCTAAGGAAGGTACAGAGGATTATAAAGATGCAAAGAAAGCCATTATGGACAAGTATGGTGAGTATTTGAAGGGCTTGGGTGATGAGAAAACCGCATTGGACGATGTTGCGAGAGCGTATGGACTTGTTAGTGAGGCTGCTAAACAGGCGGCACTTGATAGAGCTATTGCAGATTCTCATTCTACAGCTCAAAAAGATTGGGCGGATAAGCAGGGTGAACTTACTGGAGATTTGGAAAAAGCTATTCGAGATTCGGATGATTTCAGGGACAAGAAAGGCTCTGAAAGGGAAATTTCTGCGATTATGCAGATGATAAAGAATGATTTGAAGTCTAGTGGAGGGTTATCTTCTGAAACTCAAAAAATAGTAGATACTCTTACGAAAAAATATACAACTAAGACTAATATTGTTCCGGGTGTACCAACAGAGGAAACAAGAGTAGGTAATGATGTTCAGATTTATATTGATCGCATGATTGCGAATAATAAACTGCTTGAGAATACTTATAAGGATATTCACGAAAAACTTGGTTATGATACTAATGAATATATCAATCTGACAGCGGAACAGATTGCAAAAGATATAGCTATGTATCAAGCTGCTCTTGAACGCTTCAACAAATCAGGAAAGAAACAAGTTGCTATCAGACATGATGGTTCCGTCAGTAATCTTATGGGGGAAGGAGAGATGCTGAATAATATTCGTTTGTTGAAAGAAGCGCAAGCATTGAATAAAGGTAAGGCAGACGAAGAAGCTAAAAAAATAAGGTTCCTGATATAACGAAAGAGGTTGAAGATGCTACAAAGAAAGTTGCGGACCTCAATCAGGAAATAGAAGACTTGCGTAGCGGTAAAACTAAAGTTGATGTGGGGGAAACAGTAAAGTCCGTTATCGAGGGCAAAGCTAAAGAGTTGAAAGAAGCTGAATCCGTCTTGGCAACATTAACAGGAGACGATAAGCAAACACTAGGGTCCAAGAAAAAGAAGAAGGAGGAAGAGAATAAACTTAAAGTTGAAACAGCCGAGCGTCAGCGCCTAATTGACGAGCAGAATCAACAGGATATAGAGAAAGCTGTACAGGCTGAACTTGAACTCTCTCAAGCAAAGATTGATGCCATGGACGAAGGTTTCAAGAAACAGCAGGAACAAATTCAACTTAATTATCGGAAAGCCAAAGCAGACAACGATCGTCGTACTAGTCAATATATCAAAGATCAACAGGATATAGAGCGTAAAGAGTGGGAGAAAGAACATCCGAAATATAAAGAGGAAGGTCTTGTTTTCGTTCCCAAAACAAAAACTAAAGAGGACCTTTCACAGAAGAAACAGGATACGCTAAATGAATACGATAAGGTTGCTGTTGAGACAAGGGAAAAGGCCGAAGCGACTTTATCTAAAGCTCTTTTGGAGCAGTACCAGAATTATACAGATGAAAGGCTTGCAATCGAGAAGAAGTTCAATGATGATATTGAAGCTCTTCGTATTCAAAGGGAGAAGTTTCAGAAGGAAGGAAAAACAGAGAAAGTTCAGCAGACAGACCGATCAATAGCACAGGCTACAAAAATGAAGGGTGAATCCCTCATGGGGTTTGATTATGAACAGTTGAAAAAATCTCCGGACTATATACGTGCCTTTGAAAATTTAAAGGAAACGTCTACTGAAACATTGAATTCCCTTCTTACTCAATTTGAAAATGCGAAAAGTGCGGCAGCGCAAGTTTTGTCTCCCGATCAACTTCGCGAATATACGAGTACAATTCAATCCATCATGGACGAATTGGATTCCCGTAATCCGTTTCAGTCATTATCTGACAAGAAGAAGGAACTAGCAGAAGCGGAGGAAGAGTTGGCTAATGCACAGATTGAGTTAGAAAATGCCAGGACAAAGGCCGAAGCAGTCAAAGGTGGTTCTAAGATTGAAAATGGGATTTCTTCATCCAAGTATAATCCTGCAACCGGTAAAATTGAATCTACAAAAGCTTATTTGTCCGAAGCGCAGGCACTTGACCTAGTAAAGAAGAAAACCGAAAAGTATAATGCAGCAAAAGATAAGGTTGTAAAAAAAGATAATCAGGTTAAGAAGGCAGAAAAAGAAGTTAGAACACAGATTTCGGAGTTAGCGGATACCATAGACGAACTGGGTAAATCGATCGGTGGTCCGGCTGGTGAGATTATTTCCCTTATTGGCAGTATCGGCTCATTTACAATGACTGCAATGGCAGGGGTTGAAGCAGCTGCCGATACCTCTGCTAATGCAATAAGTACAGTTGAAAAGGCGTCTGTTATTCTAGCTATCATTGGTGCAGCCGTTCAGATAGCCATGAAAATCTTCGATATGTTCGGTAAGGATGATACGACCGAGAAATACGAGAAAGCGAAAGAAGCGTATGAATCCTATATCAATATCCTTGATCGAGTAATTGAGAAGCAACTGGAGCTAGCGGAAACTCTTACGGGAGACACGGCAAATGCTGTATATGAAGCAGCTATCGCTAACATAAAATTGCAAAGTGAGAATGCTAAAGTACTAGGCAAACAGTATTTGAACTCCGGTGCATCTGGGAAATCTCATTCAAAAGGTTACAGTGAAGTAGATGATATGTCCGGTGAAGGATGGAAGCAGGCTGCAAAAGCATTAGGCATGTCGGTAAATGAATTTAAAAATAAAATGGGCGGTCGTATGACCGGTCTATTTGATTTGACTGATGAACAACTTTTAAAATTGCAATCGGATGCCGGTATCTTCTGGTCCCAACTTGATTCAGACACGCAGAAATTTGCCGATCAAATTGCAAATGGTGTAGGGAAGGTTGCAGAGGTATTGGAACAACAAATAGCTGATACAACTCTTATTGATTACGATTCTCTTCGTTCAGACTTTCAGGACTTAATTTCTGATATGGATGCCGATTCGGCAGACTTTGCCGACAACTTCGAGGATTATATGCGAAATGCTATTCTCAATTCCATGCTTAAAGAAGAATATATGGACAGATTAATAGCGTGGAGGGAGAAGCTATATAATGCAATGGACGATGGGGTAACCGAAGATGAATATAACGATCTGAAAAAGGAAGGACAGAAGATTTCCGATGAGATGAAAGCAAAGCGTGATGCCATGGCAGAGATGTATGGGTGGACTACTGATGAGGATTCGGAACGCGAAGCATCAAAAAAAGGGTTTGCTTCCATGTCACAAGATTCTGCAGACGAATTGAATGGTAGATTCACAATGGCTAATGTTTTGATAGCAGACATAAAAACAGAGCTACAGTCTCATACTCTCATTTTCCAAGGTATCATTTCTGGTGTTGGAGATATTAAAACCATATCTGCATCCATAAATGAAAACGTGAAAATTATCAAGGATAATATGAATACCATTGTTGGACACCTTTCGAATATTGATACTAATACAGCTAGATTGGAAGGTATAGAAAAGGATATGAAGTCGATGAAAGCAGGTATTGAAAAGATAAATGATAAAGGGATAAAGCTCGTAAGATGAAAGGAATTTGCTTTATAGATGGAGAGAATACATATACCACTCTCGGTATATTTATTATAAAAGGAAGCTATGATAATCTTGTGGCATTTCCTCCTGCCAAAGAATCGGATGATAAAAATGATTGGCCGGAAGAAGATGGTATTGAAATAGACCTTTCTAGCTTGACGTTAAACACCTATGAATTGAGTATTGATTTTGCCTGTAAAGACGATCTGGGATTTAGTGGATTAGTTGCTATTTTATCAGATATGGGATATCATGATTTTTATTTTCCTATTCTTGATAGAACCTATCGTTTACGTCTTTCCTCACAGAACAGTTATACAATCTATCCGGGATTTCAAGTCGTGAAGATAACTTTTGCCAACGACTTCCCCCGCGAAGCAAATTATGAATACCAGGAACCTGTTTGTTCCATTCCTCTACCAAGGGGGTACGAAATAGATGATCGTGATTTATCGGAATATGGTGTAGTCATTTTGAAAGGCAGTAATGCTGAAATACTGAAATCTCCGGCAGTAAAAAAGAACTTACTACAGAATTTCAAACGTCAGGATGGAGCTGTCTACGACGGTGAAATAGTGAAGTTTCAGACAAAGGAAGTTTCTTTAAAGTGCCTGATGCGGGCAACGGATATTCGAACTTTTTGGCAGAGCTATGATGCCTTACTCTATGATCTAACTAAACTGACTATGAAGACCGATAATGAAGGTTATGAATATTCCGATGCGGAGAGGGTATTATACTGTGATGGATGGAGTGAAAGTTATCCTTGCTACTATAAAGATTGCCAGACAAACAATTTTATGTTAAGAGGTGGTGTCTGGTGGGAATTTACTTTGAATCTCGTGTTTACTTGCTTCCGGATCAGAGAAACGGAGTTTTTGCTTTCATCCGAAGCGGGCGAGTTCATTATAACAGAGGACGGAGAATTTTATATTGACTTAAATTGATTGCCATGCCATTAAAAAAGAAAAGAATATCAGAATTGAATGAAGCCAGCGACATGAAAGGCTTCTACACCATCGGTTACAGGATAGTAAACGGTGTCAAAACGAGCTTGAAATTCGGGCTAGAGAAGATTCAGACGGCATTAGATAATATGCTCAAAGCTACAAGCGATGCCAAAACTGCTACTACCGATATGCGGCAATTAGAAGCTACTGTTGAAGGTAATGAATCAGCCCGTGAAACTGCTGAATCCCGTCGTAATGCTTCCGAGCAGTCGAGGCAAACGGCTGAAACCGGACGTTCTCGTGAAGAACAGGCCCGGGAAGCTGCTGAATCCGTTCGTATCACTAATGAAAATGCACGTAAGACAGCCGAAACAGGTCGTTCTTCTGCTGAAACTGCACGGGACAATGCAGAAAAGAAACGTGTTACTGACGAAGGTACACGAGAATCTAATGAGCAAGCTAGAAAGAATGCTGAAACAGTGAGAGGCAATGCTGAATCCGAACGTGTAACTAATGAGAATGCCCGCAAATCAGCTGAAAGTACGCGATCATCCGAAGAAGATAAGAGAAAGTCTGCCGAAACCGCACGTGCCACGGCTGAAACTGGACGTTCCTCTGCTGAAACGAAAAGAGCCCAGAATGAAGATGCCCGCAAATCTACCGAAGAAGCACGTGTTATAGCGGAAGGCAAGCGGGTAACTGCTGAAACTGGGCGTGTTGATACAGAAACAAAACGTGTTTCGGAGGAACAAACACGTAAAAGTAATGAAGATGCCCGTAAGACTGCCGAAACAAGCCGTTCCTCTGCTGAATCGGAACGTGTAAAGGAAGAAGATAAACGAAAAACCGCTGAAACAGGTCGTTCTACCGCTGAATCCGAACGTGCTACTGCGGAAAATAAAAGAAAAGCGGATGAAGTCATAAGAGGCAATAATGAAACTGCCCGTGTCTCTGCTGAAACTACCCGTAATCAATCTGAAACGGCTCGTATTAATGCCGAGAATGCACGCAAGACCGCCGAGGATGCTCGCGTATCTGCCGAGACTAAACGGACAACAGCCGAAACCGCACGTGCCACGGCTGAATCAGGTCGTTCCTCTGCTGAAACAATCAGAGTTCAGAATGAAGATGAGCGTAAATCTACCGAAGCAGCACGTAAAGTTGATGAGACCAACCGGGCTAAGGCGGAAGTGGAACGTGTTAAAGCGGAAGAAGCTCGTAAAGCTGAATATGGCGGCATTGTAGATGAGATGAACCAAGCTACAGAAGATGCAACTGCACAACTAGGACTTGTAAAGACGGCTACTGATAATGCAAATGCTGCAGCAACACTCGCAAATCAAAAAGCAACCTTGGCAGGTGAGAAAGCTGCCAAGGCCGATGCTGCCGCTGGTAGTGTCAATGCTGCAAAAGATGCTGCAACGACTGCAGCGAACAATGCTAATGCAGCCAAGACAGCATCGGAAGTCCAAACCGCTTTGGCTAAAAAAGCAACAGATGATGCTAATGCGGCCAAGGATGCATCTGTAATACAAACGGGTTTAGCGAAGAAGGCTACCGATGATGCGAACGCCGCTGCGATAGCTGCGAATAATGCAGTATCCGGCGTTGACGCTAAAGTACAAGCAGCTATCGACAAACTGGTAGCCGGTGCTCCGGACGCTCTTGATACACTGATTGAGTTAGCGAACGCCCTGAACAACGATCCGAATTTTGCTGCCACTATGACAACAGAGCTAGGAAAGAAACTTAATGTTTCCGATATTGTTAATAATCTGACAAGTGGAGGAACTGGTAAAGCTCTTTCTGCAGAGCAGGGAAAAGCTTTGAAAGCTGCTTTGGACTCACATAATCATGATGCAGTATATGAGAAGATTATTACCAAACTTACCGCTTTTAATAAGAATTTCGGAAGCTCTGCCGGGACCGTGTGTGAGGGAAATGATTCGCGTTTGAGTAATGCACGGCCTCCATTAGCACATGCGCATAAAGTATCTGAAATCAGTGATTTCCCTTCTTCTATGCCCGCTAGTGACGTATACTCTTGGGCGAAGGCTGCATCCAAACCAACCTATACGGCAAGCGAAGTAGGCGCTTCTCCATCAGGTCACAATCATACCGGTACATACGAACCTGCATTCACTAAAAACTCTGCCTTTAATAAGAATTTTGGTAGTGCAGAAGGGACGGTATGCCAAGGAAACGATGATCGGCTAAGTAATGCACGGCCTCCATTAGCGCATACGCATAAGGTATCTGAAATCAGTGATTTCCCCACCTCTATGCCTGCAAGTGATGTGCCGTCATGGGCGAAGGCTGCTAGTAAACCTAGTTACACAGCGAGCGAGGTTGGCGCTTCTCCTTCTAATCACAACCATGCCGGAGTATATCAACCTGCAGGTAGTTATGCGGCGTCATCGCACGGTCATAATGCGTCTGATATAACTCCTGATAGTACTCATCGCTTTGTTACCGATACGGAAAAAGAGACTTGGAACAGTAAGGCTGCAGGAAACCATAACCATGATTCTACGTATCAACCAAAGGGGGATTATGCACCTGCTTCACATAAGCATTCGGCATCTGACATCACGGATGATATCACACATAGATTTGTAACGGATTCTGAAAAGACAAATTGGAATGGTAAGGCGGCAGGAAATCACAACCACGATTCGGTATATCAAGCAAAGGGTAATTATGCGGCAGCGACACATAAGCACGGAGCGTCAGAAATAAATGAAGATGAGACACACAGGTTTATGACTGATGCTGAACGTACCAAGTTAAGCGGAATCGCTGCAGGAGCAAATAACTACACTCATCCGGATACACACCCCGCATCAATGATTGAAGAAAGCACGTCAAGAAAATTTATGACTGATGCAGAGAAAACTTTACTAAGTTCTCTCGGAACAAAATCTGCGCAAATTAGCTCGCAAAATCTAGGACAAA